>JAABUS010004088.1_pt1 | contig 21942 bp, 9 predicted proteins | sample 5560161 | NCBI WGS metagenome assembly JAABUS01 (sample SAMN10711885, study PRJNA513376) | rock metagenome | isolation source: Antarctica rocks | place: Antarctica: Victoria Land, Trio Nunatak nord | collected 2016-01-04
AGCCTCGACCCGCCCCCAAATCTCTCTCCCGCCTCCCCCCCCAAGAAGGGACTTCCTCCGGTCATTTTCAGTCGCCCAGGCCCACAGATCCCCACAATGCCCCAGCAGACTGATTCATCGAACTTTTTAGTATTACCCTAAACCGAAGAGAGATCCTAAAGCAAAGAAGAAGCTTTCGATGCAATTTTATTGGATGCCCCCAGCAATTGTGCGTCACGACTCAATGCCCATGTTGTTCGCCCTTTCGCTCGTCGCATGCTTCTTGCCCGTCATATGCGTGCTTCTGCTTCTCCTACTTCACATTCCAGGTATCTTCGAGTCAATTGCCCCATTTCAAGCAAAGCCACCGCCCCAATCTTGAGATCTGCTAAGCGTTCCGGGCCGCGTGCTCCTTTCATGCCTGCTGGTGAATAAGGGTCCACATCTGCTCCATGGCCGACACACTCAATGATGGGAGACCACACACTCAAGTGGAAGAATTAGAACCCCTCTCACCAGGAGTCGATTATGGATTGAGAAATGACGATGGTTTCGACCCTGCCAAATACGACTTCTACAATCCATCATATCGTACTACTAGCAAAGCATTTGTGCTACATCTAGATGAGTACGTATACTCCCTGATCTCTAGCCTACTCGCTATGACAAGCACTCACCCAGCGTAGAGAACGTTCAGGACAGTACGACACGAATGGCAGCAATCGAAAACCTCTGGATCCGTATGATGTTGACACACCACCACCACTGTCACCAATTGAGGAGCTGGACGATGATCCAAGTATACCCAATCCACGGCGCAAGTCTGATCCCGGTCTTCCTTCCACGATCGAATTCGACGAATCTGTTCCGGATGACTCTGTCCTTCCCAGCCTCGACACGAAAGAGGAGGAAATCGAGCCACTCGAGAAACGCTCCGAACTACTATTCTCGCGCGAACATTTACACCTCATACTTGCAGACTCCAAATTGTCCCTCAAATTTATCGACTTCCTACGCACATACAGACCCGCTTCTGTTCCGATACTTGCCTACTACCTCGATGCCGTAAAAGCTCTGAAAAGTATCAGATACGCCGAGTCTATAATCAAGGGTCTTGAACCCATCCCGGGTCATGAATTCACCACAGAAGCAAATAGCGCCACTATGGCATGGGTGATGGAGGACAAAATTGACCGAGCATTGGACGTTCTTGTGAGGGACGATTTGCCGGCGTTCGTTGCGTATATATATGTTCGTACTGTTGACGTGGCGTTGGTAGAGAGGGTAACTGGAAGAGAAGATCCAAGCTCAAATAGTATCGCAGACGACTTGGCTGAGGTGTTTGTGCTTTCGGATCCTTCTCGGCCCGATAACCCCATTGTTTTCACCTCGGAGGGTAGCTACTGTCTTGGTTGCTCAGATCTGGCAGGAAGCTGATGTGTTTTAGAATTCCATCGAATGACAGGATATCCAAGGAATGAATTTCTTGGCCGAAATTGCCGCACCTTGGGAGGACCAAGAACAAGTCTGTTTGGTATAAGCCGGTTTCGCGCATCTCTCGATGCCGAGCGTGAGCATTGCGAGGTCCTTTTGAACTAGTAGGTCTCCCCCATTGTACACAAATGCAGTCGCTAATGATCATTTCAACAAAGTCGTAAAGACGGATCTCCATTTATAAATCTCATCATGGTCGTGCCTTTGCGTGATCAATCTGGCAAAATCAGATATTATCTGGGAGCTCAACTGGATATTACAGACCTCGTTAACGAGTGTACGGGGTTGAAATCTTTCGACAAGCTCGTTCGACGACAGGACGAGCATCGACGCCTGGTGAATAACAGCGATGTAATTGCAGAGAATTTTCAAGGAGACGAATTCGAACAATTGAGTCAAGCCTTCAACCCGCAGGAACTCGAGAAGTTGGTCACCTTGCGAGAACGCCAGCAAATAGCATCCCAAGACAAGGTCACCCACCTAGATTCGGCGAGCAGGCAAGAGGAGGAGAGATCATTCAGAACGCCCTTGCAGGACCTCGACAGCGGTTTCCAACTCAACGGCGAAGGGAGTGCCCCTCCTCTTGGTTACTACAAGACGGTAAGTGCTTTTTTGCAAACGCCGTCTTATAAGTCTCGGCTAACCCACGAAGTATTTACTCGTTCGACCTCACCCATCACTTCGCATTCTCTTTGCTTCTCCTGATCTGCGAACACCCGATATTCTCCAAGCACCTTTAATGAGCCGCATTGGAGGCAGTAGCAGAGTGCGTGTTGACCTCGCCCATGCCCTTGAAGTCGGTAGAAAGGTCACTGCGAAGATCCAGTGGCTTTCCAAGACCGCTCCGAAATCTCGAGCTCGATGGATCCATTGCACCCCGCTTCTTGGCGTCAACGATGCTATTGGTGTATGGATGGTTATCCTTGTGGATGATGACGATGAGGCAGAAGAGAAGCGCGAAGAGGCCGAGGTCGAACGTGATGATACACGACTAGGTTCCAACTACACAGCTGAGGCTCTTCCATGGGACTCTGAAAGAAGGAAGACTAATCCTGGTGTCTCTACCACCATCTGGAGCGAATACGATAATTACGGGAAACGCTCAGAAGAACAAACAAGGCCTAAACCGCCAAGGCGACCACTGTTTCGCCAGCCTACAGATTTCGGAGAGTCAGGTCATGACCCTTCAGTAACCCGACCAGGGCCTAGGATTGCTGGAAAGGCGTATTCTTTCTCGTCCACGAATGACGGTCATCTTACTGCCGACGACGAAAATCTAGCTGGGGGCGGAAGCAGACCCACGAGTTCTGATAGCACTGCTTTACCCCTACAGAGTACTATGCAGCCAAAAGTGAGGATTGCCGGGCGTTCTAGCATGGATGGGGAAGGCCTACGGAGAGCCGCTGTGAACATGCCATATCGACAGAATCAAAACGCCGGAGAAGGGCTGGATGGCCGCATGCCTATTCGAAGAACTTATAAGTCGTTGTCTCCTTATGGTATTTTGTTTGAGGATTGAGTTGATGAATGTTTACGCGAATACCCGTCTCTTCATTTTCTGCTACGTGGGTTTCCGGCAAAGGATTAGGGAACAGCATCAAGTAGGAGTTGATACAAGTATTCTTCGACATGTTTCGTGTCATGAAAAATGTTATCGTTCTGTAGATACAAAACCTCTTGTGCTGGCAATTGATCTAGGGCATCTCTAGTGCCAAGAAAATTGCTCGTCGCTACGAACAATACAAATTTGTTGCGGTGATGCCACTCTAGAACCTCCGCCTCCGCGTTGAAGATGCCGTATCAGTGATATTTGCAGCGGGACCCACCAATTCGACAGGCTGTGTCTCATTCCTGTGTTCTGCATTGAATGGATTGTTCCACCAAGGGATCCGATGACCACGGGGCTCCATCTGGACAGCCTGCTTTAAGAGTCGATTCCCACGAGCAAGCAAATCAGCAGCAAGCTTGGTGCCTGGGATCGCACTCTTGATGGCATTGAACTCGACCTCAGCCAGGTTTTCAGCTATGACAGGGTCATAGTTTCCGGGCGACAGCCAGTCGGGAACCGGGTTCGAGATGCTGACGGTGATGAAGGCGGTGGATGTTGCTGAGAAGAAGGAACAAAATTAGCTTTGGAACAGGTCTCTCTGTCTCTTGCATATTAAACGCGGGTGATTGGAGAACCTACGGAAGGGCTTGCTTAACTCGCTCTCCGCACTGACGATCCAACTTTTCAGCACAGCCATGTCCGACGTCATGAAGCCCCCAAAATACGTCGAGCCTTGAACACATTCACCCTGGATTCGCTGTGCCATTTCGATGATATCATTGGGGATGAATTCGAATGTGGTTGGAAGACGGGGGCCGGCTAACTCGACTTGGATCATACAGCTACCTAAAGCAGGCTCAGCATGTTGTCTCAGCAGCGCGTTGAAAGAAGGTGGTCGTACCATATTCGACGTGAAATGGCAGATTGTGTTTATAACCCGTGTGAACGGTGTAGTCTACCAGCGATGACCCAGATTCAAGGCCGCGGATTGCACGGGCGCAGTCCATCCTGTTGGGCCAAGTTCCGTAGAAATGCGAACAGTATCCGTCGCCGACACCGTTGGGGGCCGTAAAGGTGCCATTGAGAGCGGAGACAGCGGAAAGTAATAGAGCCATGACTGCCACGCGAGATGTGGGCCATTTGTTTCGCGGCGTCGCACGGTCTTATGCATGGCGTCTACCATCCTCGCTTCTGCACAAAGTCGACTAGACGTGAGGTCGGTACACTTGTAAGCGCATAGCGGTCGGCTTTGACGTTACATCAGAGCCGATTATGATAAGACGACGAAACACGAGCAGTCCCTCTGCCAAGTTCGGATTTTTGGCGACACCCTCTCTCTATCGGCTCAGGTCGAAACGTTGGTGGTGGTCAACTTGCGGGAAAAACGCCAAATCTTCCACGTCGGTCGTAGTGAAAATGGTCTAATTGAGCAACCTAACCTATCAAAATCCAAGACGCGAAATGTCGAAGAGCTCCCAAAGGTCACACCAGCTAGAACCATAAACACGGAAGAATATTCGCATCTCGTACAACGTACCCGGGTCGGTGTGAACGTGACGCTAACAGAACATCATGAAAAGGCACAACGCCCCCGAAGAAGCACGGTGTGATTCTATACATTCATCTTCTCAGACTTTTTAAGAGAGTGTACCTCGTCCGCCCTTAGTCTGCCCCCTTTGACTGCGGATGCACAGCCCCTAGCGCATGCTCATAGTCCCTTGCCGCTTGTCTCAACTGCCGCTCTGCCGGTCCATACTCTTTCTCAATTTCATAAGCCTCCACGAGTCAAAGGAACAGACTGTCCATGGGGCTTGGTTGACCTAGCGAATTCTTCTCAAAGGCAATGCGGTAGGTTCTGTACGAATCCTCACTACACGGTATCAAATGTTCTGACGAATCCCAGGCTGAGTTGACGGCTATGCAATATAGCAACAACGCGAGAAACCTGTCAATGAGACCCACAAGTAACATACCGCGACAGTAAAATTCCTAAGGGACCAATGGCTCGCACAGCCCCTTATTAATCGTATGCTGCGGCTTTTGAGCCTTGACATACTCAGACTCCTCCCACTCTTACTCAAAATGTACACTGCCGTAGCTGAGCAATCCCGAAAAGGTCCCGCGCGCTATATCCATTCCCCCGTCCTCCTCCATAACCCACAGATGACCTCCGGGGACTAGCCGGCTCCTTCGCCGACGCTTGTCCCTAAACTTCCGTAGATTGGGACTAGTGGTTGTCAAAGGGCGTCTCTCGCACTAGACACGTTGGCCTGAAGAGCTCACCGTACTCAGATGTGGAGAGCAATTTTGCAAAAGGGTTGCATGCGGAGAGCGGTGTTCCGGCTTTTTGCGTCACCAGCGAGCACAGCTATTCCCAGCATGGACTGAAGTCACAGATCTTATCTAGCGTCTATAATCCAGTACATTATCATTCCTCTTTCAGGTACTATTCATACAGTATCTTGTCTAAACGCTGGCTCGGTATCGAAGTTGGCTTTTGGCTCCCCCGAAGCATCCATACGCCCCTTATCAGAGTCCACCCCAGCAAACACTGGGCCTGGGTGTGCAATTACGAGGCACAAGACCGCAACGATAATCATGCTATGGGAGGTGTCAGCTTACAAAATTCAACAGTCCGAGTAGTGCTTACACTCCCTCAAGCCCAATGAACAATCCCTCATCATGTATCAGGGGCCCACTATATCCATCACTCAATTCATCAATACGATACACACATCGAATCAAAATAAGCACAATAGCCAACGACAGGAAACCAACAAAGATTTTGAATGATGCCGGTAAACCTAGTTTGCGTTCATGTGGAGCTCGCGAATACCTGACGCCGAATTCCAGCGCGAGCGAGATGAAGACTAAGAGCGTAAAGACTTGGAAAGAGAGACCGGCGATAGAGACATCGACAGCTGTCTTGCTTCCTCCAGAGGACGTAGAAGATAGAGCGCCTCCAATGGCTTGCAGGATCAGGGAGACGATGTCGCAGGGGATGAAAATCCAGTAATAGAATTTGGGTGAGAAGCGGGAGTACTCAGGGCCAAGATAGACAACACTATGCTTGGTCAGCTATCAGAAGCTCAAGTGGAGCTAGTCGATAATAATCACATCTTCGACAGCGTCAGATATATAGCAGCAGTAAACCAGGTCGGCCCAAACGCTATACAGACTATCAAGAATCAGCCTTTGTCTCTTTCATCCTCGGCTAAAAGAAACGACCTAGGAGAGTACTCACTGATTTGCATCAAAAACCCCGTAAAGCTAAACGGGTCCTGCCACAGCATGATCCTCCCACCATATCCAATTATCTCTGTGATACAACCACAGGACATGGAGAACACGAAGGCCCATGTCCGCCATTTAAGTCCTTGTACAAGATGGATAATCAATGCGAGCCCGAAGAGGGCAAGAAATATAGCATTAGCGGAGATAGAGGGGCGGTATTCGTAGACGCTGTAGCGGGGATTGCAGAGAGCGAGGGTGCAGTTCGCGAGCGGGCCATAGGTTATGTAGGCCTCCGTGTTTGGATCGAAGGATATGGGTGGAGACATTATGAGGGTTGAGGAAGAGAAGATGGGGGCAGATTATGAGAACATATACAAGGATCAAGGTGATGAAGGCACTCGTACCAGTTCTGAGCAGAACTTGACTCAAGGCGCGCGCGGGATTGCGAGGTCGAATATTAATGAGACAATGCTAGAAAAGCGAACTTCGAAACTCTTTATACCATGCCTACTCCGCCCAGAACAATGACATCTTCTCTTCATGATTGCCCGTTAAGCATGCTCGGCGTGCCTCTCAAACGTCCTGCTGTCGTACTCGCCAGCGAGTTAGGGCAGACGGGCTAGTCCTAAGAAGGTGGACCTTCCGTAGCGTGGAATTTAGCTTGGCAGACTACGGTCAATTTGGACAGGTGGCTTGGATGCCCGAAGCTAGGCGCAGACACTTTAAGGTAAATTAAGGTAAACTACTGCAGGAACGACAACAGCTGTAACACTATCTAGATGACTCTCAAAATCTCTGATATTCACCCCATGGTCAAATATGTTGCCCCTTACATCGGCGTATGACACTGTCCCCGCCAAGCAAAATCTACTCCTTACCTCCACTCACCCAAATCACATAAGAAAAATCTGAAGAAATCTAAATATTTAGATTAAAGCCTGAAGATAGTACTCGCCTAATCTTAAAATCTAAGTCCTATTATATGGTAAGGAATATATTATTGAAAGATTGTACTTTTAGTAGTTTGGCGTCGATCATCCTTTTTACTTGGCGGGGAATAGTGTCATGCCCCCTCGGCCATGGAGTATACCAAGGCGTATTGTACAGGGCATGCTGTGGCGCATACTATGAGGCATTCCATTGCGTATGCGATGGAGGCTTTCGTCTGATATTTGAGTTACTGATCCTCGTTAGCAACGCCCATAGGGATGGTTCTTTCATGTGTTGATATAGTTCATTAAGGAGTAGTAACTATGATAGTTACCAGCTATGTATTATTTTAAGGGGCTTGCCCTAGCCCTAAGCTAAGAACTACTTCATAAGCTAGGCTAAATAGGGAATAGTAGTTTTAATCTAATACTCTTATTAACTACCTAACCGTTAATAATACTAAATTAGCGATAATATAATTTTATATTTACTCCGACGCGAGCTCTAGTATAATATTAAAAACTATAAACTTTATAGAGTTTAAAAACTTCGTTAATTTATTTATAATTATTAATATCGTTAATATATAATTAATTTATAATATATTTATCTTAGCGATTATTTCGCGAATAATATAATAATTAAAATTAATATATTTAGTAGTAAAATAATTAATAGAGTTAGTTACTATTTTAATAATTACCTAATTATTAATTATAAATTAAATAATCTTTATATTTTTCTAGATATATCTTATTTCTATTAATAAAAGTACTAAGAATTTTAACTCTATAATAATATTTATCTCGCCGATATATTCTACTTTTATAATTAATCGGGCGATAATTTTCTAGTATTTTATTAATTAATAAATAAGTTTATTTTATAGAAAATAAATATACTTTAAAGTAAAATATCTAGTATTTAAATAGTCTCTTTAGAACGAATTTATAAATTTTATTAATAACTTTTTAGTTTCTTTTTTAAAGTTATAATATAATCCTAGTTTAATTATTTTAACTAAATAACTAATAATCCTTTTAAATATAATATTATAAATAGAAAGTAGTACTTTTAAATAACGACTATAAATACTAATTATATATAGGATATTAGGGCGAGTTATAATAATAAATTATTATAAATACTCGATTAATTTCCTAAACTCTTTTAAATCTTCTTTATTAATAATATAATTATTAGTAATTATCTTTAATTAAATTAACGGAAAAATAGAAGTCTTATATTTTCTATAATACTTTATACTAAATTTAATTAATATTTAATTAATATAACTAGCCGAGTTTATATAAATAATACGGTTTTAACGACTTCGTTTAATCTTTATATTAAGATAGTATAATATCTCGCCTAAATCCTTAATACGGAAACGGGTATTTAGTTATTCTTTTAACTATTTTATTAATACTATTATTAGAGTAAAAATAAATAGGTCGTTAATATAAAGATTAATTATAGAGTTATTTTTATAAACGAATACTAGATAGTTCTTTTTGACCCGTATAAAACTGATAGTTTTAAAGAATTCTCTAAGAGTTATATATTACTCTCGGGGTATTTATTTAAAACTATATAAAATCTTCCTAAATAAATAAATTATATTACTTTTCTAGAAACTATAAAATTACTTTATATAAATTATATTATTAAATAGAGCCTCTAGGAATACGGTAATAATATTAATATAGTGGATTTCTCGGTTTAATTTCGTACTAAATACTAGTAGTAATTTTTATAACTATAATATCACGGGGTAGACTTTAGTAGGAGTATTATTATAAATATTTATTAAAATAGCGGGCTAAGCTCTATCGCTAACTCTATCGAGACTAGAGTAATATTAAATTTCTAATATATTAAAACTAAATCCTTTATAGAATAATTAATATCTTTATATTATATACTATTATATTAACCTCTTATTAAATAGTAATAACGACGATATTAATATAGAACTATACTTCTTCTATATTAGTAAAACCGATTATATTAATTATAAATAGTAAAAAAATCTTTAAAACGACTAATATACTCCCTATTAACTATTATATTTAAAATAATTTACTCCGTATCGATAGTGAGCCTTATTTATATTATATTTATTTAGTATTTCTATACTATACTCTACTATCTTAAATAAATATTTCTAAACTCTTTATTAAGTTATTAAAATAATTTATTCAATACTCTTTTTATTTGGGTATTTATAGTAAATACTAAATTAAATATTTAGAATATCTCTTTATTTATTTCTTCTTTATTAATATAGTTATTTATTTTAATAAATTAGTTATTAGGTAAATATCTAGCCTAGTAAATATATTATTAATTATATTTTTTACGCTTCCGCTATAGAAAAAGAATACTAGAATATTAGTTTTTTAATACTATTTTTATTATTCGCTTAATATTATTACTTTTAATATTTATTATTAATTATTACCCTAGTTATTATTCTAGAAGAAATTTAGTTAAACTTTATTATAATTAGTTTTACCTTCTATTTATAAGAATTCTTATTATTAAATAAATATATCCCGAAATAAATAAAAGTTACTTTTAATATTAAATAAATAGTTATCTAGATAATTATATTATTTTTTAATCCTTCTATTAAAGTACCTCTTTAGTATTCGTTAAAGAGGGGCTAGAAAGTAAAATAATTTAATAACGACCTCTTAAAGTATATTAAATTTAAATAACCTACTATATAACTACTTTAAGTTATTAATAAAATAACTATAATACTATTTATTAATACTTTCCGAAGGGATATTAAAGAACTTCGTTAATACCTATAAAAGAAATAACTTTTAAAAGACGAAGAAGAAAATAAAGAAAATATAACTCCTCTCGAGTATTTAATTATAACTCCCGAATAAGTAATAAACTTTATAGAATCGTTATAAGTTCAGGCCGTTATTAATAAATTAATTATTAAGATAAAAATAAACCCGATAAGACTTTAAGACCTAATAGAGGAGAATAACTTAACTAGTTATAATAATATTAATATTAGGGCAAGCGCCTAAAATAAACTAAAATTTAAAAAGATTAAATTCTTCGATTTTAAAAGCGATAGAAAGGATAACCTATTTATTTTAAGAAAATATATTATATATAAAAACGTTTTCGACTTTAAGGATCACGTTAATAATATAATTAAATAATACGACGAAGAGGAAATACGAAAGTTTTTATCTTTATATTTTAAAACGGCTCTTAAATAATTCTTAAATAAATTAAATATTAATATTAAAATATTAATACGTACCTTCGCTAGCCCTAAATAAATAGGTCGTTTTATTAAATAATTTAAAATAAAGATACTAGAAGTTATATATAAACTTCGTTTTAATAAATATAAATTTATTTAAATATATATTAATAAAACGCCTAGGTAGTATATAAATAAAATATTTAATTTAACTAGAGCCGCCGATATTCTTAATATATATTAATAAATATTTATAATCTACGATTATATTAATTTTAATTTTAAGTTTTTTATTAATCCGTTTAAATTTATATCAGTAAAGCGGTGAGCCCGTATTCTACCGAAAAAGACGGAAAAGGCGCTTAGATCTATTTAGTTTATATACTAGCCCTAGAGATCGATTTAATACCTATTTTCGTCTAAAGTATCTAAATACGTATTTAGTACCTCGATTTATTTTAAATAATTTTGAATAAATAGGAATAAGCTAGTCTAAGTAGTACTAGTAGATAATTAAATATATATAGTTATAAGTGAATTATATAGTCTATAATACCGCGCTAGTTTAGAGGGTATTACGCGCGTATCTAATTTTTATAAATCGACGTAATTTAAAATCTAAATTAAATTAGTATAGTTATAACGCTTTATATAACCTTAGCGAGCTACCCGGCGCTAATAAAAAATCACGGATTTAAAATCTTAAATCCGAAGTTACTATTTTTAGGTTTTTTATTAAAAATTTTTTTTTTTTTTTTTTTTTTTTGGTCTTTATATTTTAGTTATTTTTCCGCCTAAAGTTAGTAAAATACGTATTTAGTACCTCGACTCTTCTCGTACGGTCTCCCGCTTTACCGATATAGTATTTTATTAAATAAGTTTTTTAATTTACTTAATATTAAGGAAGAAACCTAGTTAGGAATAATATAAAATAATAAAATAACTAGGCCTCTACCGCCTCCTAAACTAAAAGATTTATAGTAAAATTAATAGAATTATTAATAATTTAACCGGTTCCGGTTATAATAAAACTAGTTACTTTAAATTACTTTTTATTCATTTATTAATCCGGCTATAATAAACTAGTTACTTTAAATTATTTTTTATTAATTTATTAATCCGGCCTATTAGAATATACTAAATATCTTTTAAATATAATAATAACTTTATTAAATTCAATTACTACCTATTTAATTATAGATTATTAATAATAATATTAGGAATATGTTTTTCCCTCCTAGAAATAGAAATCGTCCTAACTTTTAACCGCGCTAAGAAAACCGCGGGCCTATAACCGGTAGTTATAATTTTAATTATTTCGGGTAATAATAAATACCCCCTAAATATATAATTATTTACTATGAAATTAAAATATAAAAAAACTATTCTTAAGAAAATAATATTATAGAGTTATAAATAAAAGAGTAATCTATATTTAATATTAATTACGTTAATAAATAGAGTTAAAATTAATAATAAAATAATTACTATAATAAATAAAACGAAATAACTAGTTATTAAATAACTATTATCGATTCGCCTAAATAGGTCGAGTATTATATTTATAAGAAATCGTTCTTTTTTAAAAATATATTATATATATACTTTAGAAATTAAAATTTAGGTAGGAACCCTATTAAAACCTCTTATTTTAAATATTTAATTATAAATATTATTTAAAAGAGTAAATAGTCTTTAATAATAAATAAAAATACGAAAACTTATTACTAAATTAAAACGAATAAGGAATTACTAAAATAGAAGTTTATTATTAAATTAAACTACGACTCTTCCAAAAATACGAGAATAGGATAAGTATTTAGGAAGTATTAGTATATTAATATTCGGGTCGACCTAAACCCTAGAATTAAAATATAAAAAGACTATAAAGATACTAGCTATAAAGTAATTATTATTAACTATAAATTTATAGTATATTTCTTTTTAAAAGTTAGAATCTATATTATAATAACCCTATTTTAAGTTATCGGTATTAATATTAATTATTATATTATTTTTAAATATATCGTTACTTCTTTATACTTCCCCGGGAAAGATAAGAGTAGTAATAAAATAATAGCCGAAACCGCCCCTAAAGAAGTCTATATTATAGATAATCTTAAAGTAAATATATTTATTAATATAAACGTTATAGCCCCTAAAGAGATAGATATATTAGTATTTTAATAAATAGCCCGTATTAGTAACTATGATATAGAGTACCCTATCGACGTTTATTTAAAAGGTATAAATATAAACCGGCCGGTATATATTACGAAAATAAAAGTTATCCCCCTATAAATTATAGTAATTATCGAAGTCTATAAATTTAATTTATTAATACGAGACTATTTCTTTAAACCGGTAGATATTAACTTATATCTCTTTACTAGAATTATTAATAATAGAATAAAATTAATATTTATAAAGAATAAAATGGATAAATATATTAAAATCTCTAGGAATATAAAACTAGGTTAAATAGTCGAGGTTTAATTTAATAACTATTATAGTATTATTATAAACGATAATAATATTCGTGAGCTCGCCATACGAAGGCCTCTTTAAAAATATAAAAAAACTTTTATTAAAAATATTTTTAATAATATAGTTATTATTAATATTAATTTATTACTTTTTAAATAGTTTTTAGAGAAGTAAAATATAAAGAACCTAATTAATTCCCGACTTTTTATTCCGTTAATAAAGATAATTATTTCGGTAAAAGATAATATCCTTTTAAATAGTATTATTATTCATAGTAAATAACTAGAGTTAGTAAAGATTATTAATTAATTCTTTATATTTTAAATAGAAAGGAGCTTTATTAATATTCTAAAAAATAAATATATATATATACTACTTCGCGTCGACTAGGAAGATAAAATATCTAAAACGATATATATTTATCCTATAAATAACGAGAGCTAGAAGATTATTAACGAAATCTTTAATAAATTATATATTTAGAGACGGTTTAAATAAACGATATAAATTACTTTATTTAATTTTCTAGTCTTCGTTATTTAAACTATAAAATTAAACGGTATTAAAAAGAACTATATTATTATTAATATTCGAGGTTTAAATACTATAGTTATAATAGATATCTATTATTTATCTCTATAGAATAATATAATTAGCGCCGTTAAGGGTTATCGTTAGATTATTATTATTAACGCGGTTAATTTCTTCTATTAATAATATATATACTCTAAAGATAGATATAAGTTTATCGTTATATTATACCGCGGTTAAGAGACTTTTAATATTATAATAATAAGATTTAAGAACTCGCCTATATATATATAATAATAAATAAACCGGATTTTATATATCTATAAAGTATTCGCCTAAATATATATCGATAATATTATAATATTCTCTTAGACCCTCGAGGATTATATTTAATACTTATATATAATATTTTCTTTATTCGTTAAATTTAATATTTTAATTAACCTTAAAAAGGCGTTTATTAATTATTCGTTAATTATATTATTTAATTAAAAGATTAACTTATTCGGGTTATTAATTTCTAAAGAAAAACTTATAATTATTAAATAACTAACTTTCTCTTAAATATTAATAGTATTTAAAATATATTTAGGAATAACTAGTTAATTAAAAAATTATATTAAAGATTATACTACTTTAGTTAAATCTTTATAAAATAAAAAAACCGCGCTACTAAATAAAATACCCCCTATAAGTATTTAGCGATAGGAATATATTAAAAAAACTAGTTTTAAATTACTTTCTCTATAAGAGATCCGTTTATTTAAAACTATTTAGAATATCTTTTCTAAGCTTTCTTTTTTATACTATTTCGACGATAAAAAAGAATTATTTATTAATTTTAATACTAGGAAAAAATTCGGTTACGAGGTTATAATTTATTATATTATAAAAGAACTAAAAAACCTCTATCCCGACCGGAAATAAATTTAGTTTATTCTTTTCCTTAACCGACTTTTTAAAAATATAGAAATATACTATTAACCTCCTAAAATAGAACTAGTAAAAATAATATAAATATTTATTAAAATTAAATATATAGTCGAATTAGTTCTTAAAATAGTTATTTATATTAATTATAAAGCTACGTTTAATATAGTTAAATAAATAAATATAATTATCTTATTTATAGTAAAGATTAATTTATATATTATACGGGCCTTAGATTATATTTAATATTTTTAAAATATAAAGATCCGTTATAAACTTAATATTAAATATATAGTTACGCTGCGGAATAGGGTAGGGATTACCTTCCCTTCCCTTCCCTTCCCTGGAGGAAGGGGTAGGGAAGGGAAGGGATAAGCCCGGGGAAATTCCCTTCCCTGATCCAGGGAAGGGAAGGGATTCCCTACTGTTCCCTTCCTCCCTGCTCTCCTTATAGGGCTGCCCCATATATGGCCATATATGCGCGCATGCATGCCCCATTGCTGCTCCCATATATGGCCCATGTATGCTCCCATATATGGCCCATGTATGCGCGCATGCATGCCCCATTGCTGCTCCCATGTGGCCCATGTATGCCCCCATATATGGCCCATGTATGCGCGCATGCATGCCCCATTGCTGCTCCCATGTGGCCCATGTATACCCCCATATATGGCCCATGTATGCGCGCATGCCCCATTGCTGCCCCCATATATGGCCTATATATACGCCCATATATACTCCATTAAGTGGTACAAAGATTAGGACAATTAGGAAAGCGGTTAAAACGCCAAGCCTTATACCTAATCTAGACTAACGTAGTAATAGCCTATGTATACGCGGCAATAAGCGATATATAAGTAAGAATAAACCATATTTTAAAGTAGTAATAAACTTATATATAAGCCATATATAAGAGTATCAATAGAGTATGAATGCGCGTATATATAAACCATATATAGGGGTATATATAAATTATATAAGAGTAGTAATAAAATATATATTCGCGTATATATAAATTATATATAAGGGTATATATAGGCCATATAAGAGTAGTAATAGGGTATGTATACGCGTATATATAGACTATATATAGGGGTATATATAAGCCATATAAAAGTAGTAATAAGGTATATATATACGTATATATAATTATATATAAGAGTATATATAGGTCATATAAGAGTAGTAATAAGATATATATATATATATATATAAACCATTTATAGGGTAGCCCTATAAGGAGAGTAGAGAAGAAGAAAATAATAAATAATTTCTTTTTTTCTTTAATAATCTTTACTCCTTCCCTTCCGCTCTCTTTTTTATTAGAAGGGAAAGGAGCGGGGGTTATTCCCTTCCCTTCTTTTCTTTATTCTATAACGTAGTTAACTCTACGAATTTTACTTCGATATTAAATATATTATAAACCTTATAAATCGATAGTTCTTTATAAAGTTTATAGAATTTAATTTATAAATTAAAGTCCGGAAAATATTTATTATTATAAAAATCCGTAGTTTAGGATCGAATAACTATAATATTAATAAATTTATTATTATTTTTATATATATTCCCGGTAAAGACGGTAAAATCGCCTTAATTACTAGGGAACTATATATCGTCGATAATTTATTTATTAAAATTTTAATAAATATCGATATTATAAAATTAAAAGAAATTATAATTAATACTAGTAAAGATCTCGTTATTATTATATTTTATAATAACTTTTAAATTCTTATTTCTATAATTACGAAGAGTATAAAAATAAATATAACTATAATTAATAAATTCCGCTATACCGTATTAGTATATTTAAATATAGTTATTATAATTAAATCTATAAAATCCGATTTATTTTAAGATCGTAATTTATTATTTAAACCTTCTTAATTTAATATATTAATAATTACCGCGTATATCGTTAATTATAATATAAATAGGATTATAGTCCGGAATAATACTAATCTTTTTATAATCGTTAGCCGATATACTAGGCTAGGGAAAATAATTAAATATAAAGTAATTAGATATTTCTAAATAAATACTTTATATATTAACTTAATAATAAAGTTCTTTAAAACTTTAGTATCGAAGTTTTTAATTAAGTCCTACTTTAAGGCCGGTCTTATTATAATAATATATTATAGTATAGTTTTACCTACTTTAGTCTAGTTTAATTTATTTTAGATTTAATTTAAATTTAAATTAGTTTCCCTATTTCTATCCTAATATAGTCGGGATAGGAAATAAATAAATACTTTATATATTAATTTTTATTTAGATAATAGTTAGCCCTATTTTAATTTTCGTTCTTTATTTTTTATCTTAGTCTACTCTTATATTAGAATTAGGTTATAATTTAATAAACCTAATTATTAATTTAATAAATCTCTAGATATTAATCCCGTTCTTTAATATTATAAAAGATTAATTACCTAGTTAGTACTCCCTAGTATTAAGATAATTATTATAAAGGATTAATACTTTAACCCCGAAGACCGCGTACGATAATTCCTCGCCGAAGTTTAGAATAATTTTACTAATTTTCTTAATATCTTTAATTATTTATATATTTAAGCCGAGAGTAATTCTTTATTAAATATTTTATCCTCGTTTATGTTTTTTTCTCCTCTTATATTAAATATATAATCCCTAGTTTATATTATCGTTTAGGTAATAATTTAAGTCGTATTTATTATAATTTAAATTATACTTTAACCCCCGTTTTAAATATTCGATAAAAATACTTTTAATAATATTATTATTATAGGTCTACGCTCGTCTTTCTTTTTAAATATTTAATAATTTATTTTTTTACGATCTCGAATATCTCTTAAATCCGAAAAACTTCTAGATATCTCGGAATATAAAGAGGATTAAAATAAATTAGATATTTAAGAGTAAACGTTAATATAATAAATATATATTAATTATAACTATTATTTTATTAATAACGATAAGATCGCTTATATAAAGTTTAAATTAATTATCGGTAAAAAGGTCTTTAATTTAATAAATTATTACTGAAAAGAGGGTCTTTATACTTTAATTAACTTTATTAATTAATAAAAGAAACTACGGGAATATCGGTAATTTAGGAAACCCCGATTTTTACGTATTTTATACCGAAATTATATAAAATATTAGAAATGCGTATTTATTTATATCCCGTATTCTAAGTATATTATACACCGATATTATACCGATTTAATAACTTTTTTTTTTAACTTTAATTTTTAAGAGTATCTAGACTAGGGCCCCTATATAAAAATATAAATATTTTACTAAACTTATTTTTAGCCTAGATTCCGAATTTTTAATTAAATTTTTACTAGCGTTACCCTATAGGGCTATAAAGTTATTTTTAGGATTAAGTTTAGCGCTCTTATATAAACCTTAACTCTAATTTAAAAATCTTAGCGCTAAGATTTACTAAGGCTATAAAATACGTATTTTATACCGATTAAATAACGATTTTATAGAACTATTTTTCCGGATTTATTAATAAAGTATATAATAACCCGTTTAAATAAAAGAATACTCGGAATTATATCCGGGAATTTAAATAAAACTTTATACTTTTTAATAAATATTTTAACCTCGTTATTTAAAAGAAGAAATTCTCTCGAATAAAGGACGAATTCTTAATTAATATTATGAAATATAATATTAATTATATTATTTAATAGGCTTTTATCTCTTAAAGGAAAATTAATAATTAACGGTTATATACCTTCGATAAATACGTCCGTATATACTCCGAAATCGATTAAAAACTTTAATAAATTAAATATTATCTACCTCGTTAAAGTACCGCTCTTATTAAATTAAAATAAACCTCGAGGAGGTTTATTATATTTTTATTAATTTCTACCCTTATAGCCCGTTTTATTATAACGAGTATTTTTATCTTTATTACCGTAGCCTTAACTCTTTTATTTAGGGAGTTAATAAACCTCGATTCTATTTAAATTATTATTAAAAGTAAATTAATAAGAACCCCGGTTATTAAAGTTATTTACGAAAAGTAAAGATTTTACTTTTATTATAAATCGTTTAAATATAATATAAGAGTTTATTTAATTAAACTAGCTAACCTCCGATCTAATATTATAATTATTATTAACGACGACGAGAGTATTATAAAAAGAGTTATTTTAAACGTAGGAAAAAAATAATCTCGGTATAAAATCGTATATTAAGATTATAGATACCTAGAACCCTATATATACTTTTTTATTTATCGGTTATATCGTTTAATTTACCTTCGTTATTAATTAAACTTTCGTTTAAATTTATTATATAACTTTTTAAAACCGACCTTACTTTTCGTAATAAATATATAGTTATTTTTTATTAATTACGGAATAATTAGTCCCGAATTTAAATTAAAGTTTTAATTAATATTAATATATCCGGCTATCTTTTTATTAATTATAATTTTATATATATTTAATATTTACCTCTTCGTTTTCTCCGTTATTTTTATATTGTCCGACTCTTTAATAATATACCTACCGTTATAGGACGTATTATTTATATTATAAAAACGATTTTAAATATTTATAATTATTAAGAATGAATAATTTTATTTATTATTAAGTTTAATTAATACCCCGTCGTAATTAATTTATTATATTTTTATTATTATAAAGTTACTACCGATTTCTTAAATAATTCTTTAACCTTCGTCTTATATTTTTATTTAAGAAACTATACTCTTAGTTTTATAAAAATCTTTATAGAAAATAAATTCTTTTTTATACCTTAAAAAAGCTTTTAAATTTAAGAATTTTAATTTTTAGTTTTATCCGATATTTATATAAAGGAAACCCCGATTTAAAAGAAGTCGCTAGTATATAAAGAGCCGTTATTATTTATAAACGATAACGTTATTATTAAATAATTAATTTCGACTCGAGAGAAATTACTTTAACTTTAGGTTTATTAATAATATATTTAATCCTAAGTTTATAAAAAGTAAACCTCGATTTAAAAAGAGTTAATTTAGTCCTAGGTTTATTAAAAGTAAACCTAGTCTCTAACTTAACCTAATATTTATATAAAGTAATTTAAAATTTAAAAGGAGTTATTTTAATTCTAGATTTATTAATAATAAATTTAGATTTAAAAAGAGTCTTCCCCGCCCTAGTCCTAATTATTTATTTTTATAAAAACTAATTATAATAACGAGTATAATTATATCGTTATTATTATTAAGTAAAGAAAGATATTTAAAATTAAATATTATAACCTAGCCTCGCTTCGTTTTAAATTTTAATATTACGAATAACGAACCTAGTACCTAATTACTCTTAATATATACGAGATAAAATCTCGATTATTTACCCGGTTTATTATATTTAATAAGTAAACTGTATTTAATTTATTATTTATAAAAATCGATTAATTTTTAAATATTTTAGAAGAAATCTCGACCTTAAATACTTAATTTTATTAAGAATTTAAATATTATAAATTTAAACCCCGCCTTAATTAAAATCTTAAATTAAATATTTATAAATAAATTTAAAACCGAGTTATATTTAAAATAAATAAGGAGTTTTACCTCGCCGCCGTTATTATTTAAAAAAAGTTTTAAATTTATCGAGATAATAAGAATATTAACCTAATTATAATTTTATTTACGCGGTATTATAAATTCCTAAATATTTTTTCGAGAAAAGATATTAATACTTTATCTTTATATTAGTTATATAATTATATTATTAAATTTAAAGAAGGGCTATAACCTCCGTTATTTAATTTATATAATATAAATTATAACGAGATCCTAGAACTCCGCCGTTACTTAAATAAAAATTTTAGTAAAGGTTTTATTCGAGTTAATTAATTTTATATTATATTTTTTATCCTATTTATAAAGAAACCTAACGGAGGTTTATATTTTTACGTTAATTACCGAGGGCTTAATATTATTATTATAAAGAATAAATACTTTTTACCCTTAATCTTAGAAATTATAAATTAATTAAATCGTATTAAGGTATTTTTTAAATTAAATATTATATCTACTTTTAATCGCCTCCGTATTAAAGAGGGCGATAAAGAATTTATAATATTCTATACCCGATTTAATTTATTCGAATATCTTATTATATTATTTAGATTATATAATAGCCTTACCTCGTTTTAATATTATATTAATAATACTTTTCGTAAATTTTTTAATAAGACTTATATTATATATCTTAACGATATTCTAATTTATAACGATATTAAAGAAGAGTATAAAATTTATATTAAATATATCCTTTAAAAACTCCGTAAGGCGGGGCTCTAAATAAATATTATTAAATACGATTTTTACGTTAAGGAAATTATATATTTAGAATTAATTATTATTATTAAAGGGATTAAAATAAATCTAAAGAAAATTAATATTATCTTAAATTAATTATAATTAATTAATATTAAAGATATTTAAAGTTTCCTAGGATTCGTTAACTTTTATCGGCGTTTTATTTATAAATTTAATAAACTCGTTATACTATTTATAATTTTAATTAAAAAAGATATTATCTTCGAGTAAAGTATTTAATATTAAATAATTTTTAATACTTTAAAGAAGGTTTTTATCTTTAATATTATTTTAATTTATTTCGACCCTAATTATAAAATTATAATAAAAATAAATACGTTTAATTACGTATCTAGGGGGGTTTTATCTTAATATAATAATTAAAACGTCCTTCGTCCTATTATTTATTTTTTAAAGAAGTATAATCTTACCGAGTATAATTATAAAATTTATAATAAAAAGTTTATAGTAATTATCCGTATATTTAAGAAATAGTATTAAGGCTCTCCGTTTAATACCTAAATATAACGTCGATAAAACCTAGGTTAATACTCGTAGAGAGGAGTATTAAAGATTAAAGGATAATAGGTTTTATATTAATATAAAATAAGACTAAATAAATTTAATAAATTTAATTAATAATTTAATAAACGTTTATATTTAGAATTTATAATTAAAAGTTTTAAGGGAAATTAAATACGAAGTTTTTATTTATTAAGAAAGTATATAATTTATATAGAAGAAAGAAACTATATTATTTATTCGTTTACTCGTTTATTCTAGTATCGAGTAAATAAATAATTAAATATTTATTTATTTACTAGCCTATATACTACGTCGAGTAATAAATAAACTTTTAATATATTAAGTATATTAAATTTATTAAGGTTTTTAGCGAATTTAAATTATAATATTACCCTTCTCTTTTAATTTTCTTTATTTTTAAAAATAATCTTATATCTTCTCGTTAAATAAAATAATATAATAAATTATAAGAATAAGTTACTTCTAAAGATCTTATAATTATAATTATATATATACGTTACGTTATATATTAAACCGAATATCGATTATCTTTATTATTATCGAAGTATAGGGAGTATATTAAGATTAGGAAAAAATATAAACTCTTTAAATTTATTATTAATTTTTTAAGAATTAATAAGGCTTTAAAGCGTTTAAAATATAAAGAAGAAAAGATTAAAATTATATAAAAAACGGCGAATAAAGTCGTTAATTAAAAAAATA
>JAABUS010004089.1_pt1 | contig 21938 bp, 25 predicted proteins | sample 5560161 | NCBI WGS metagenome assembly JAABUS01 (sample SAMN10711885, study PRJNA513376) | rock metagenome | isolation source: Antarctica rocks | place: Antarctica: Victoria Land, Trio Nunatak nord | collected 2016-01-04
GGATTTCTTCTCATCTTCGAGAATTGAATGAAGAGACGAGGGGGAGAGCCAGGGTGGGGGGAGGATGTTGGCGCGGCGTTGGCGCTTGAGGAGGAGAGCGAGCCAGAGTGGGAGAGGAGTACGGTAGGGGGGGTGGAGGGATGGTGTTGGGCCCTTGTAGTAGAGACAATATGTTAGTACGTTCTGCAGTATTAAATCGCGTGCGAGAGAACGTACGGTTCGCTGCGAGAGCCGAGTTGATTCAATGCGGTCCACTCACCCCCAGTAGATTTAGCCCTTCTAGCCTTTGGCGAGGGATGACTGTTACCATCTCCATTTCGCATAGAAAAGCAGTCTCCGGGGGCGTTAATCCTGAAGGTAACGGTAGAGCCATGGTTTGTTTGCTTTGCGAGGATCCGTTGGGACAGAGTAAATGGATGTATTCACTTTTTAGCGCTAAACGCGGTACGCGTCCGGGTGTAAATGGAAGGCTCCACCAGCTCTAAAATCCGTGGGCTTTTAGCAAATCAGCAAGCTTCGAGTGTTGTATTTTCAGAAGATCTGGTACTAGCATTCTGTTTGTCAAACAAGTCTCCTGTTCATCAAGCGAAGGGCGAATGTTTGCGAATTATCATTCTTCTACGATTGCTGTTCTAAGATATTATGACTCGATTGGAAAGCCTTCGAGGCTGAACGCGATGAGTGCAGATCTCGGCTGAGGTAGTCAGTAAGAGGGGGAATCTTAAGAAGGAAACGTTCTCTTGTTATATCATCATGGCGAAGCCAGCCGAAAGATTCACACTTAAAGGCCATCTCCTTGTTACGTCCGCGGTCTTCATGGCCATTGTCGGAACATGGTCTACTCTCGTACAGCGATCTGTCCCCTCGCCATATTTAGTAGGACAATGGTCTAGCTTTGTTCAAAGAGGGTTCTGGCTAATGTATGTAGGATGAAGTATTCCACGTTCGGCAAGCAGAAACTTACGTTCAGAACAATTGGCATGTCTGGGATCCCAAAATAACTACTCCTCCCGGCCTGTACATTGTGTCTTACATTTGCTCCCTGTTCTATAAGATCTCTGGCTTTATGCCTCGCGAGATGGATGCCTCCATCTATCGGGCTGTCAATTGGCTTGGTAGTGCGTTGCTGCTATTGGTGGTTTACGATCTGTTGATGCTCGGTGCTGAGAATCAAGATGAGGTGCGTCTTATTGAGGCTGTCTCTCTCAGCTTAGCAGCACCTCGAGAAGCGCAAGGCTTGTCGCGCGAGTAAGGAGCTTTCCTCGTAAACCTGGAAGGTGTTTAGTTTCGTCCGTAATGGCATGTGCTAATTCTTTTATACTGATCAGGCAGACCTAGAAGCGCGATCTAGTTGGTCTTCAGCAGAATTGATTCACACTAGGTTCAATATCTGCCTTTTCCCTCCGCTGTTCTTCTTCTATGGCCTCTACTATACGGATGTCTTATCAGCACTATCCGTGCTCTTTGCGTATCGGTGCTTTTTGAAAGAACAGCACGACTTCGTCATTGTTCTAGCAGGACTTCTATCTCTGCTATTCCGACAGACAAACATCTTCTGGGTGTCCATCTTCCTGGGAGGTCTAGCTTTATGCCGCACAATCCACAGAGGGCGACCAGAAATCGAATTTTCTGCAAACCCTACGTTCCAAGAAGTGGTTCGTGGAAGTTGGCCCCACGCTTCGGCATACGATCCTCTCATTAGCGAGGCGTCTATTGAAGGCAAGACATATCTTTCTAAGAAGCTGAACATACGCTGACCGGCCGCCTAGATTACATCAAATCGGCCATCTCATTCGCTATCGCCGCAGTGGCTGATCTGCCTAGCATCACATGGTTACTCACTCCATACTTGACGATCCTTGGTGCATTTGCTGGGTTTGTGGTCTGGAACGGTGGCGTCGTTCTCGGTACGCTGTTGTATTCAGCCTCGTCTCTGTCAGCCTGCTTACTCTGCATAGGTGATAAGGATAATCACATCGCATCTATCCACATAGCTCAAATGCTCTATCTCTGGCCCTACTTCGTCTTCTTCTCCCTGCCGCTACTTTACCCTTACTTCCTCGACATAGTCGTCTCTTATCAAATCTTGCCCTCAGCTTTAGGCTATGACCCCAAGAATATCCATAGCAGATTCCCACGGCTCATAATCGCCATTCCTGCCATGGCTGTTATGGCGGCAACCGTACACTACAACACCATCGTTCATCCCTTCACTTTGGCCGACAATCGCCATTATATGTTCTACGTCTTCCGGCTGCTTCTCGGCCATCCAGCTATCAAATACTTCGCAGTCCCCGTCTACTTCCTCTGCGCATGGGCTACTCTAACTTCACTCGGCGGCCTGCAGCAGAAAGCGATCGAACCGCCGAAGCCTCAAAAACCCCAGTCTGATACCCCATCGACACAATCCCCAAAGGCGTCGGAAAACCGAGTCAGCTTCCTCCTCATCTGGCTCCTCGCCACCACCCTATCCCTCGCCACAGCACCACTAGTAGAGCCACGCTACCTCATCGTACCATGGCTGATGTGGCGCTTGCACGTTGCGAGTCCGCACCCCACCGCAGCGAATAAGCGGTACGACTATCGGCTCTGGCTGGAGACCGTCTGGTTTTTAGGGATTAATGTGGTCACTGGGTATATTTTCTTGTATTGGGGATTTGAGTGGCCGCAGGAGCCGGGGATGGTGCAGAGGTTTATGTGGTAGGGTTGGATCAATATCATGAGCGCGCACTCATGGGTATGGTGGCAGTATTGTGTAGTTGTTTGGGTACGGGTTGGTGGCCTTCCGTTTGCCCTAGTCAGAGCTCAATAATGAGTACAATAAAGCACAAGAGTGAGAGTTAGCCGGTCAAATGGAAGCTGGACGAAGGAATTCGAGCAGCGGTGGTGCATGCGTTGTAGAGGGTAAGCCACGAATGTGGCAAATGATAATATTGTCAAATTGGCAACCTCGTACACAATGGTCAGGTTCGTGTGGTATTTAACCCCTTAATGGCAACTCCTACGTTCGTCTTTGTCCCAAAACCCCATGATGCTTGCACCTTTCCCTAAATCATCGACCATTTATCTCTCGAGAATCTGTGTGATGGACCACATTTCTTGGATAACATCCCTTCACGCCTGTACTTGGAATTACCATGTCAACAACGGAATTTGTGTAGCATTGAAACCATCAAGTCGATCTTCTCCTCTTTAATTGACACGATGATGGTTCGTAGGTAGAATTCTGGACCGTCGAAAATCTATTATTTGCACATTTGATTTTGTCCAAGTGGATGGTTTACGCTCCTTCGTTTCTTTAACAAATGCGTGTTCATCAAATCTATCACATTCTACATGTAGTTGTAGATATGGTACCTTCAGCCTTCTGGTGAGTAGCAACAAGTATTCACATGCTCTCTTCACAACTCCCCCAAAGCCGCAAGTAACCATACTTTTCGTCATGGGTATCATGCACGTCTCCTCCGACTCTAGTTTTCCATTCTAACCTCATTCTCCAAATATCCGTCATCTGCTTCCAATCTTTCACGCCAGTCCCATTTCTCTGTAAAAAGCATCCCCGTTGGGCTCTCTACCCAGGAACGCCTTCAATGTCTCCATCTCATCCTGACTTCCTCCCTTCTCCAGCACCATATGCCTATAGCGTCGGCCTTCTTCGCCGTTCATTGGGTCTTTTTCGAAGACAGCGTAGAACATGTCTGTGCTGTAGACTTGGCTAGAAAGGTAGCCATAGTAGCCAGCGTCGTACCCGCCAAGGAGGTGGCCGAAGGTTGTTTCGCCGTGTCCTGTAGTAGCAGATTAGCAATACTCCAATATTTGTAGAACTACTGGGCTTACCAAAGTCGTAACCTCCCCCAAGCTGGGCAGGAGTGTCCAGCTGCGTAAGATCATAACCTAGCTTGTTGTACATCTCGCTGAAATGAAAAGACTCGACCTCAGCATGACTCTTGGGCTCGTGGACAGTCATGTCAAAGATGCCGAAGTGCAGTTGGCGTAGATTAAACATCGCATCATTGACATGCTTCGTCTTGATAAGATCCTCGATCATCTTGTCAGGTAATTGCTTCTCGGGCTTGGGTGCGCCTTCGCCTGCTCTCTCGCGCCATGCAGCTTCGTACTCCGGAGACAATGATGAGTAATGGTGGCTCAGTGCTTTGAGCTGTGAGGGAGTCCAGCACCAATTCTCAAGCATCTGGGAGGGGGCTTCGACAAAGTCGCGGACAACGTTTGTGCCGTGGAAGCGGGAGTAATGAGTCTTGGATACTAGATCGTGGATACCATGACCAAGCTCGTGGAAAAGTGTGATGACTTCGCCGTGCTTGAGTAGGCTGGGTTTCTTGGGTGTAGGCTTTGAGAAGTTGCACACGAGCGCGGTGACGGGGTAACGTCTCGTGCCATTTTCTTGGACGAAGCCTGGCTGTAGGTTGAAATTCGCAGCATGGCCGTATTTCCCCTCACGGGGATGGAGGTCGAGATAGAGGTAGCCAACGAAACCACTGCCTTGGTCTTCCGAGTCCCAGGCGCTGAACACTTGGACCTCAGGGTGCCAGACAATATCATCGCCTTTGCCAGATGGAGAGATGGCACCACGATCCTCGCCAGTGATCTCCACAAAGGTCATGCCAAAGAGGGTTTCAAATATGGTGAGCATGCCGCGGATGGATGTCTCGAGAGGGAACCACTCAGCAAGCTTCTCTTGGTCGAGTGAGTAGTCTTGCTCAAGCATCAAACGATCATAGTAGCGATTGTCCCAAATATAGTAGCGACCATCGAAGCTATCCGCCCTGCCCATCTCCGTGAGTTCCTTTTTCTTGAGCTCTGTAAGCGCCTTTCTCTCTTTCTCCCCTCCTTTCGCAAGTCGCGTTCTCAGATCCCCAAGAAAGTCATCGACGGTTTTGGGTGTCTTGGCCATCTTATCTTCGATAACGAACGCGGCATGATTCGAATATCCCAGCAGTCGAGCAGCTTCGTCACGAAGCAGTATCACTTCGCGGAATATTGGTATGTTCTGTGGCAGCTTGTTCTCGTTCGCAAGATATACCGTCCTTCTCGTTGCTGGGTTCTTTGCATATTTAGTCGTAGGAATAATGTCTGGGTACTTGAATGTCATCTTGATTTTCCCAGCGTTCTCCCCTTCGCCTTTGGCGAACAACGATAAGACATCTTCTGGTACACCCTCGAGCTCCTCTGGACCAAACCAAAGTCCTCCGACCTCTTCGTTCAGGTTCTTGGAGAAGATAATGCAGAGCTGACTGAGTCTCTTTTTGATATCCTTGAATCGATCCCTCTTCGGTCCCGCAGGTAGCCCCAGCCCATTACGTATGTAGTCCTTGTGGACCTTCTCTAGCAATCTCTGTGACTCGGGATCCAGCTTTTCTCCCTTATTGAGAGCTGCTTCGACCAGCTTGTATACATCCTCCCGCATAGAAGATTCGATGGAAAAGTCGTCCATCATTTCCTCGGCTTTCGTAGACGCGTCTCGCAGTCCTTGGTTCGTAGAGACTGACTGATAGAATCCGATGATGTGCGTTTCAAGTCCTCCATCGTTTTCGTCATAGGCCATTGGCAACATGACATTCTCGAAGGTTGCATCTTGGGCTTTGACTGCTGCCACGATCTTGTCCTCAGTGCTTCTCGACTTCTCGACTATCCGCTTCGTATCCTCAATCACAGACTGTGGAGTGCCTGTGAAGAGCGGTGGAGCCTGCGGCGGCTTCTTGAAGGCCTGAGGGGCCATAGCTACAGTAGTCAGTGGTCTACTCACTGAGACTGAAGGCCGAAGACCTGTCTTAGTACCTATTGGACCGAGCTGCTTGAAGATTGCTGACACTCTTGAGGCGAAGTGAGAAGGAGGAGCCAGGACTAAAACAATGCCGATGAATAGCAAAAAGGAAAGGGCGAGCACTTTAACAGGCTTGGAGATAGCCAGCTTGATGGTAAGGTACTCGTTCGAGCGTCGGGCGGAACCCTGCAGTCCTGCAGGGCGGTGAGAAGACCAGATGAAAGATCAAGCAAGCACTCTATCACCACCTCATATGTTGCAATGTTTGCTGGCTAATTAGATTGATCTATTGAGCGATTTCAGCAACTACGAAGGAAGGCAAGACTGCTCTTGCCAACAGTCAGGTCGTCTGCGATTCTCCCTCCACACAAGCAACAAGCGTTTCCGGGAGGGGCTGGACCCTTGCACTTGTCCGGTTACATGCCAAATCTTGGCAGAACGCGGATGCCCAAACGCGTCACTATTGACTTCAATTATCATCTCAATTTATAAGACATGTTTGCTCAAAGACCGTCCAACTTTCTTTTGCCATGTGCGTTTGCACTCCTTCCCTAGTATTTGAACTCCGTGGATAGAAATACAATGTAGCTTCCCCTAAATTGCAACCATGGCACCAATTGCTCTATCTCGTGAGGAACACAAAACTCGACTGATCACTGAGATCCATAAATATCAGAGTATCCAGGACAAGAAGACAGTGCCATTGGAGCCACTGCAGACACTCTTCACAAACCTGTTGACCTATCTACAAGATGAAGGGGAGGAGTGTGAAAGAGAGGAAGATGAATTTGGAGAAGTCGACGACTCAGACTTGATGCTGGCAGAATATGGAGATCGCATCATTGACAATTCCGGCTCGAAACGCAAGCTTTCACCTGATTTCGGAGATGTTCCCTACGCCAAGAAACCAAGAATGGACGAGAACACAGCAGCGATCTCCTTAGCTCGAGGCATTCTCCAGAAGACTTGGGGTTTCTCTGAATTTCGCCACCAGCAGGAAGAAGCGATCGGACTGCTGGTAGCAGGTGGCAGTGCTGTGGTCGTGTTCCCGACTGGAGGTGGGAAGAGCTTAGTATATCAGATTCCTGCTCTCGCGTTTGACAAATACGACGAGCAATGCGGTCGGTACCCCGGTCGAGGTGTAACCCTTGTCGTGAGCCCCCTAATAGCGCTCATGAAAGTAGGTTTCCAAAATATTCTCGGCCCATTGTCAAAGCTAATCTTACCTTTTAGGACCAGGTGGATGCGTTGAGGAGGCGAGGTGTTTGCGCGGCTGCAATGGATTCATCGCAGTCTCGCGAGGCCTGGCTCGATACCTGCGACAAGCTACGAAGAGACGAGTTGAAGCTGCTGTAAGCAACCATTCCACTATCTCAATCCAGGCCGAATGCATCTGGACTTATGACCCTTCGTTGCCTACTGCAAAGAGGATCACCGTACAGCTCGTGAATATGAGTCCATATCTCTTCTAAGTGAACCTCACTGTATGTTTTCTTGCCAACAACCAGTTTTCTTCGAAGCTATCTTTCAACAGTTCTCAAACAGCGAAGCCATGCCTCGCTAAGGACATCGTTCCCGGAGGATATAATTGGTGGCTGCCTCGGCTATCATTCTTACTGACAAATCTTTTCGATAGATATGTGGCCCCTGAACGTCTGAATAACGAAGGCTTTGTGGAGATGATAACAGCGACGAAGGTTAGGCTCATAGCGATTGATGAGGCCCACTGTATCTCTGAGTGGGGGCACGCTTTTAGACCAGATTACCTTAAAGGTGCGTTCGTCATGACATTATGTCAAAATAGAACGTATGCATGGCTAACGCCGCAAAGCAGTTGCCCGTTTCGCCAAGGAGGTTCAAGCGGAGAGGGTCCTTTGCTTGACAGCTACGGTATGCGTCACTTTAATTTCTCTGCAAAGTGCGCCGGCGACAGAGTCTAATGCTTCGTAGGCCACCCCAAAGGTTGCTGATGACATCTGTGCTGCGTTCGATATCAACAAGCATGGTGTGTTCCGTGCCACTACGTATCGTTCAAACCTACGTTTACTTGCAAAATCATTCAAGTCCGGAGCAGAGAAGCAAGCTGACCTGACGGGCTTTCTACGGAAGAATGGTGGGCCAACCATTGTTTACGTACAAACGCATGATCAGACGGACACAGTGTGCAAAAACCTCAAGAAGGATGGGTTTAACGCTCATGGCTATCATGCCGGGATGTCGAGTGACGTTAGGACCGCGGTTCAGGAGAAGTTCATGGCTTCGGAAGATGTTGTAGTAAGTGGTTTAAGTGTCCTGTCCGCTAGTTTTCAGGGAACTAAATATAGTCTGGGTAGATCATTGCTACTATTGCCTTCGGGATGGGCATCGATAAGGCCAACATACGAAACATTGTCCACTTTGCAGTTCCCAAAAGCCTAGAAGGTTATAGCCAAGAAATAGGCCGAGCAGGACGAGACGGTCTTCCAAGTACATGTCTTATTTACTTGTGTGCCGAAGACATCAGGATCATGGAAGAATGGTCCCGGGCCGATGTACCAAGCCTAAGAAGCGTGAATGGCTTGGTAGGTGAGTTTCTCGAGCTTCATAGGTACGCAAAACCAGGAGAAATCATTGAGCGAAATGTGAATGACGAATCGAGAGAGTGGGATATTAGGGTAGGCCTCGGGTGTCTTAATGTTTCGGACGAGCTCAGAACACTGATTTTTCAACAGAGAAATGCTTTAGACCTCCTCAATGCTCAACTAGAGCTCCGCTTTGGGTTGATCAGGGCTGTGACCCCAAAGTACTCCGAGTACAAGTACACCAAATTACCATCGTTCAATGGGCTTACTATCGACGGATCCAAGGTCACGGAAAGTCTTCGGAAAGTTAGCAAAGCAGCAAAGAAGTGGATCCACATCGATGTTGACGTCGCCGCCCGAAGTGGTGGGTTTCCTCGCGCGGATGCCGTTCGGAAACTTCAAGAATGGCATGATCGCGGCGCCATCGAACTCAAGCCCAGCGGCGTTGTCAATCGGTTCCGAGTACTCAAGGAATTTCCTCAAGGTGAAGATGCCAAAAGAGACATCATTACCGCCGTCCACGAGCAGATCGAAGCCAGGGAACAGAGTGATATGGAACGCGTCCACGGAGTGATTGATCTCATCACTTCGAACGGGTGCCTGGCTCGCGAGCTCGCAAGACACTTTGGTGACGAGGAGTCATTACCAACCAATGGATGCGGCAATTGCAGTTATTGCCTTACGAAAACCTCTACAATGTTCCTCGAGGGTGACAAGAAACGTCAAACCGATCCCATCGACGAGGACAAAATCAAAGCAATACTGTCAGTTACGAAGATTCGAGATGACGCCCGATTCCTGGCCAGGGTAGCCTTTGGCATCTCGAGCCCAAGAGTAACTACCGAGAAGTTAGGCAAGCATGCTGTCTTCGGTAGCATGGATAATTGTGACTTTCAGGTAAGGCCAGACTCTGACACTCATTACACAATTAGTGTCGTTGCTGGTGGCTAATATTGCAATGCAGGAGCTCCTACAAAGGTTCAGCCAGGTTTGCAAGCCATGACCATATATCTGGGTGTTGAATCACCCGAGGCTCTATGCACATATCTGTAAACGATGTTTACGTCATGGCCAGAAATGTTGGCCTGACAGTTCAGTACCGTCGGAGGATGTCAAGTTCATATTGCACTCTTGCTGTTTGCGAAGCATGGATACCCCTAGAATCGTTCTTGAAAAATAGAACATTCTGTGAGCTGCCACAGCAGCAAACCTTGACAGATCAACCCTTTTCGCGGTTTACTTCTCAGAGTCTAGATAACATCAAGACCTACGTCCGAGCATCGTGGGGGGGGGGTGGGTTTTATTTGTTTTTTTTTTCTCTTTCGATACGTAGGAAAGACTCATGCATTATAACGCTGCTCTACCAGAAAATACTGTCATGGGTATCAATACAAAGTTCAAAACACTACACTCGTGCCGTAATCCCAGCCAGCGGCGAACTCTGCACTCGACCGATACCATCTCCTGCGCTTTCATCCTCATGCGTATCATTCATCTTCGAGCGATGGCCAGGCATAGGCGAAGGAGTAGGACTGACTGCAATCTTCGGTCGACTCTTGAAAACGCTATCATATCCTGCCCCAGGGCTGAACAGCACTTCTGGCGGTGTCGCCTCTTCTACCATTGATAGCTGCTTCTTGGGCGTCTCGAATTGATTCGTTGGATATACTTTGGACTCGCGACGATTGTGCATGGATTTGCGCGATGCTTTGGGTTTGGGAGGCAGCATTGAGATGGACTGTCTTGTGCGCTCGAGGAGGGTGTTTGTGCTGCCGTTGTCTGTATATCTACTTTCGTTCTTTGCTGCAATGGAAGGTGTTGAAGGTGTTGAAGGCGGTGATGCTTCACGTGCTGTCAATCCTTGAAAGCCGCTTGGAGTGGCGAATGCCATGGATTGACGGGTACGTTCTGCCAATGACAATTTCGGCTTGGCTGGCGTTGGGGCAGCGTTGATGGTCATGAAGATGATCTGTTCTGCAAGGATATCATCCTCATCCCGCGAATTAGAATTAGAACAGGCCTTGATCTCTGGCTCGCCATTCATGGATACGTCCGAAGACGACAAGTTATTGTCTTCGGTATTCCAGCCTTGTTGCTGTACCGGACAGGGTTTACTGCCAGAGATGGAAGATCTATTGAAGTCTTTCTTGGCGAGTTTGAAAACGCTTTCTCTCTTCTCATGAGCTTGTACCTTGTTGGGCCGAATCGAGGGCGAAGAATCCTCTAACTTTGAAAGTTTTACAGCATGATCTGATGACTCCGTGTAATGCAGTTGCCCACCCGAAATTTCCGAGAAGCCTGATTCATCACTGTAATCTAGGCTGCCGTCGTGTGCAGAAGTCACACTTGCAGAGAATCGAGCCTGAGGCTCGAGACCTTTCCTTGTGGATGTATTTTGGGCCTCACAATCGGGCTTCCTCTTTACCATTGGCGAAGAGCACTTTTTCTCCTCAATAGCAGCTGGCTTCGAAGGTGTTGGAGACATCTCGTTCGCTTGATGCTCAATCTCCCAGCCGCTTTTTCTAGGGCTCTTTCTCGGACTAAAGACAAAATCTCTTTCTTTTCGCTTCTGCAAATCTTGGTCGTTGCTTGTCGTCCTAGTCAATCCGAGATCTTGCTTGTTTAGAGGGACTCTCAGCTTCGTGTCCCGTTTGATCGCTTCTCTGAAGTCTTTCCATTGACTGAGCCTTGCTTGCTGCTCGGCTATTCGTCTTTCCAAATCCTCCATGAGTCCGTCACGGCTAGTGCCGATCTCGGCTTTGAAGGAGCCACGGGAGACTTCACACCATGTTGCTTCGAAAGGCTTGTCCAGCAAAGAGTCGCGAAGTCCTTGCTCTTCGCCTTGCGCAATGACATTCACTATTTTGTTATCGCCCTGCCAATATTTTTCAAATAAAGCTGAAACACGTGACACTGTGTGATCGGGAATGGCCTGCTGGTCCAGGAGGTTCTGATTTGAAACAACAGCTTCGAACCTTTGATCTAGCTCCTCCTCTTTTGACTTCAAAGTCTGGCCGAAGCTGCGGTAACGAGTCCTCATGTTTCGTTTCCTGCGCAGTAATGCCGTCAAGGATGCTCTGTGGGCGACAGCCAAAGGCAGAAAAGATTCATGCTCTTTCTGCGTAATTCTTTTGGCAATGGCCAGCCTGGCAGCAATGCTTGCTTTCCCACCATGTCCCGTAGCCAAGACCTTCCGCAAGACGATGGTCGAGAATGAAATCAGTAGCTGCTGTAACTTCTCGCCCTTACAATCGTCGAACATAGTCTTCCGGATCATCACCTCTTTCCCCCAATCGCCATTCTTCTTGAGCTCGTTCAGACACCTGAAGAGGGCGGCGCGTAGGTTGAGAGACTGCAGTGGTACGAGTGGAGGGAAAAACGGCTGAAGCTTCTACGTTCACATATCAGCTAGGGATCACGGGCAAGGCATGAGTTGTTCTAACATCTTTTGTTTTTTCAAGATCCCACAGCTCAAACAAGCGGTAGAGCGCCCATTCGACACAGCGGATACGGGCCTTTTCATTCTCCAAAGTGTTCTTCGCCTTGAAGCTTTTTGAGTTGATTGCGGGCCAATCATTGCACCTGTCCAGGTCGAGTAGGTGAAGATTTGTGAGGAATACAGAGATACTCGAAGTCGCGTGTGCTTGCACTGTAGGTGCCTGTGTTTTGCTCATCGCGGCGCACAGCAATTGAATGCATGATATAATCTCAGAGATGTGTTAGCCGACAGCTCGAACAGGCAGAGATACGTCTAGATCCTCCCAGACAATGTGTAGAGTGAAGCTGTTGCAAAGTAAACACCAGTAGCGCCCTAAAACGCGGGTACAAGGCCGCTAAAATCGAGCCTCCCGCAGCCTAAAGATAAGATTCCTCGGCGGGCATTGTTTACACCAATTAAGGTTCACCATTGTTCTCTCCGCTGCGCAAACCTCTGACCGCTGTAAGGAAGCGTCACGATTATTGTGTCACCTTCCGCGGGGTATGCCTACATAACAGTAACAGGGTTCCTAATTATTTTTCTCTTTCGAATGACACCTACAGCTCGCCGACTTTTCCTCTCATCCTCCAAACTCAGGATACACAAACTAGGCATGGCCAATTCAGTATCATCACATCACACGAATGGGGTATCCGAGCCCGGCTTGAAGCTGGACGTAGCTGCCAGCGTCACACCTACGGAAGCCTCCTTAAGAGAAGAGTGGTCCGTTGACAAGGGTAAATATCACAGCTCCCTCATCCGCAGACCCCAGCGCTGACACCTCCTAGCTCTCTCCACGGCCTCAATCTCCATCCCAACAAACCCCCAATCCCCCATCCCCTTTTTCCACCTCCTCGAGCGCCTAAAGACTACCCCCCGCGAAGGCTGGCGCCGCTTCGGAATCGACAATGGCGAGAGTATCTCGGACCACATGTACCGCATGTCCATCATGACCATGCTCGCCCCCGCATCCCTCTCTTCCCGCCTCAATATCCCCCACTGCACGAAGATGGCTTTGATACACGATATGGCGGAGGCGCTAGTCGGAGACATCACACCTGTCGAAGGCGTGGCCAAAGAAGAGAAATCGCGGCGAGAATCGACCACAATGGACTATCTGTGCAATTCATTGTTAGGCGTCTGGGGAGGTGGGGATCAAGGCAAGGCCATACGGGCGATATGGCAGGAGTATGAGGATGGTATCTCGCCCGAGAGCATGTTCGTGCATGATGTGGATAAGATGGAGCTGCTGCTGCAGATGGTGGAGTATGAGAAAATAAAAGAGCCGAAAGGCGATTTGAATCTTGGGGAGTTTGCACGTGTGGCGAGGGGAATCAAGCTCGAGGAGGTGAAGGTGTGGGCACGGGAGGTGCTGAAGGAGAGGGATGAGTACTGGAAGGGGTTGGGTAGGGAGGGGGATGCTACCTTCTTGGAGATTGGAAAGGAGATATGACAAAATGTGGTCGGGGTTGCGGATGGAATATCTCTTGAAGACGGGTTAGCTGACTGCCTACTCGAGGGAATTTAGGCAGGAGATATGATGGCATATGATTGTGGTTGTAATTGCGGTTAGATACCCCATAGCGATGACTTGGCTCACTGCCTACAGACATAGAACAATAGAGGAATCATTCAAACAAAAGAATCAATTGGAGAGGTTCGATTACAACAGAAAGCCAGTGTCCATTCCAGGTAAAGCGGTCTCCATAGTACTACTATACATCTCTTGGGTGCAGTTGGACAACGAAAGCGAGACCAGCTTCCTGGAATTCAGTATGACAGGATATACTCGTAGTGGTGGAAGTGGCCGGAGCTGAGACACACCACAAAGATTCCACGGCTCACTGCCAACTCAAGATTCAGAACAGTAGACGGAACATCAAAAGAAGAGGCCCATTGGTGCACTGAAGCGGTGTGCTTACAGCAAAGATAAATGTCTATCAAGTCTATATAACATTGCCATCCATCTAAGCAATGAGCGCACGTCGAGCAATCACCAAGAGACCAGCAGTCAACAACATAATTCGGACCCACTCAACGCTTTTCCCTGCCTCTAGTTCTATGCACCCAGCGTCCTTTTTCCTCGAGCATTCAATCACCAAACGCTTTACAACGCCCATTTCAAAGCCAGAGCCCCACCTGGCTAGCGAGGGGCCCAGTTGCATGGAGATTGGCTGACTGAATGAGAACAGAGAAATGATTTGGTTGGGAAAGAGAAACAAAGGTTGGAGTACCAAGGTGGCGTTCTTGTTATTCGCTGCTTCCACATTCTTTTACCATGGAAACGCATTCTCGACTATTATGAGGCAAGACTTATAGCCGATCAAAGAAGCCTGGAACAATGCATGAGTTGAGGAGACTACATGCATGTTGCAGAATTGACCAACCTGAGCTCGGTAATGGGATATCTGTCTTGATAGTAAGATTCAACAGAGCGACCCACCCGCAATGCTGCTGGGTGAGTAGAACGCATGCATAGGTCTGTGCCATCGCAATATGCCGTAGAGCTTGGGCTTTGATATCAGCTACCTCTCTGACAGTCCTCGCTTCTCCGACTCGCTGAAGAATATGATCATTCGCCAGAGCTTCTTCACCAGAACCTCGGCCTCTTCGTCCAATGCCTGTAAAATTGAAGTCAGCACACATCCTACGAAATGCACGTTGAGAGCACTCACCCCTTCAAGTTCCTCTACTAAAGCCTGAGGCTCGCCCCTCTTCCTGATGTGCTCCTCTGCTACTTCCACTAACATCTGCTCCTGTACACCCAGGTACTCCACAATCTTCTTCTCCACGAACGGTTTGAGCTCCTCACTGAGAACAGTCTCATCCACAAACTCCCACTTGATAGGCCATTTCCATAACCCTTCTTTGTCCGAAGGGATTTCACCAGCCAATTGTCTTGCAGCCTGTTTGCGCTCTTCTTCAGTCAAGCCCATAGCGTCAGCAGCGCTGTCGAACTTGATGGGTATAAGTGTTCTCTTTGCCGAGCTGTCAGCTTCCTCCTCATCTTCAAGCAAGCCTTCCACTTCGGCAACAGTTCTCCTGCCGGTGGCGGCGGCTTGTGCTTTCTGCGCCGCTGCACCAAGTGACAATTTGAAGCGCTGTGGTTCTCTGGGCGCCTTGATATCAAGTTCCATTGCTTGTCGATTGAGGAAATCATCGGCCATTCCTCTAGCTTGCTCTTTCTGCTGTGCATCCCTAGCTTTCTCCTTGTCTTCTGCACTCCGGTCCATGTCATCTATATTTGCTTCTCGGGTCCTGAAAACAGTGCGATTGCGGATCCACAAACTTCGGTCAAGGTAATACTCCTCGACCTTTCTGCTGGCTTCGGCATCGTCGTTCCACTCTCTTAAGCGTTTGGCTACGGCCTCTTTCTCGGTCTCCCTCTGTGCTTGCTCCTCTTTATCTCTTCCTTTCTCGCGCTCTACGGCTGCCGTTCGACTCTTTTCTCGGTTCAACCATCTTCGCCTCTGATCTTGATACTGCTTTTCGAGCTCGGCGTCTTTCTTCTCTTTCCTCCTTCGCTCGATCTCTTCATCACTCGCGTCGCTGTCTTCGCATTCTCGATCGATCAAACCTGCTGTGCCTGCACCATTTATGCCAGACCCATTAACAAAAGCGACTCCCTTCTGGTAGTCTTTCGGAATTTGTGATTCAGTGTAACCTTTTGGTCCTGATGGGGCGTTAAGAATACCTCGATCTCGTGGACCTATAGGAATGCCGTTCGCACCTCCTGCTGGTCCGCTCGGCGCCGCAAGAGGTGGAGAAGCCAGTCTGCTGGGTCTTGATTGGCCCAAGTTCCGTCTTCGCTCCATTGCTTCGAGTTCTTCCTCCCTTCTAAGCCGCTCCATGTCCCGACGAGTGCTTCGGTCTCTAAAGGATTGGATCTCCTTTGCTACGGTCTCTCGCATTTCAGCGGGTATATCAGATAGCTCATCATCAGCTGATAGTGGGATTGTGACAACCTCAGCATCCACCTTTTGGTCTCCATTCTGCATTTCATGATCGCCGTCACGATCTACGGTGGATAAATCGTTGGTTTGCATCGGTGCTGAGGGATTAGCGAGTTCTGCAAGGACTCCTGCGAGGGCACTCTTGGCCGCATCTAGACGTAGCTGAGCTTGTATTGGGTCTTGATCACCCCTGGAAGCCTCCCAACGCTCAAGATAGTTGTAAGATGAGTCGTCGATCATAACCTAGAGGAAAAACGTTAGATAATCTGATGTCCGACAAGCCATGACCATAGACTTACGAGTAATTTGCTTTTATCCACTTTGATGTCTTCGCCATCCTCATCCTTCCTGCTGTTGTTGACTGCTTGTGGCTTGATGGGTACTTCGACATCTTTCAGCACCTCTATGGCTGTAACAAGGCTCTCGGGATCTTCGTACTCTGCAAAGCCAAATCTGCATGACTTATTGTCTGCGTCCATAGCTCTAATCCAACGCCTCAGATTGCCCGCACACTGTAGTATCCTCTCAATGCCTTCATCGCCTCCCGAGCCTTCTGTGATACCTCCAATGAAGATGGTTCGTACTACTTCCTCCTTTGTAGGCGGTACCAGCTGCATCATACTGTCTCGTATAGCTTGCCGTTGTGTGTCCATGCCTTGGCCAGCACCCAGGCCAGGACGGGCGGACCTAGCCTCTGATTCTCGCCGGCCGTGCTCGCCCCCCAATGGCATAGCTGGTTTCGAAGGTCCAGTAGTGCCAAGGCGTATGACCGGCGCGTTGAAGTTGATGTTTGGCATATTTGCTGGTGGTTGAAAATTGGAAGGAAGACCACCAGGTCGCCCTGGCTGTTGGGTTTCCGACTGCATGCCGGGCGGCGGGCCTGTCCCTGGAGCAGCTAAAACAAGTCAGATCTTTCATCTTAGACTGCTAGGACTATAGCTTACCCATTCCCGGTGGAGGTCCCATGCCTGGAGGCGCATTACCTCCAGGGAAGCTTCCAAATGACGGGGGCCGTCCATACGGGGCAGCAGCTGGCGCACGGGATCAGTACATGTAGATGAACGGGCGGGTCAGGGCCCGAATAGCTACGAGCAATTGTAATCGCCTTACCTTGATAATTGTACATCTCGAGCTCGGCAAATTTGCCTTGTGAGATGAATGTCTAATTGTCCCGCAAGCTTGAACGAGTAGCTTCTAGAGATCAAGAAGCACAAGCTGACGAAAACGCGTTATCAAGTCAAAGTATGAATCGCCTAAGTGATAGTAGAGGGTGTAGGAGTGAAGTTTGGTCAAATACACCGTAGGGCTGATTTGAGACGCGGAAAGTTTCCCGAACGAATTTCGAGCCCGTCACCACCGTCACTCTTCAACCTTCAAGACAGAGCACTTGGATTTATCATTCTAGCTGGCGCATTGATCCCAGGTAAGGCAACGCTGCTGCAGTTTCATTGTGACCGATGTTAATGTCATTGCGCGACAGATATGGAGCTCCGACGCCTGGGCGATCCTTTCACAAGAGCTCGAGCATCACCATTACTCTCTTTTCTGGCGCCATCGATTCCACAGTCATGGTGGCTATCCACAGCCCCTCGCCAATGGCAGCCTACCCTAATCAATTCACCCAAGAAGCTTCGCTCTGGCTTTCACTCGACGGCCTGCCAACATGCTGAGTCTTCGCCCCCTGCAGGCGACTCTTCCAAAGCAAGCGACCTTAGCTTCCTCGAGGATCCTGAACGTCGTCCACCAAAGCCTCCGTCAGGCTCTAGATTCTCAGATAGGCTGAAGGCAGACTCTAGACTCGACGATCTTCTCGAATCCACTCTCGACGGCATCCCAAATCCTATGAAAACTTCTACTCCAAAGCCTGCGTCGTCAGCCGCACTCATAGAGGACGCCTACAGTAACTTTACAATTCGCCAGCGCGAGAAAAGGCAGCCTGGTTCGCTTGCCCAGGAAATGACATTTCCCGCTCCGGCCGTCTCTTCCTCCAAGCCCTCTGAGTCAAAGGCAGAATCTTTGCTTGAGTCTTTCGGTGCACCCACACGCGCAAAGCGCCAGATACGGTCACGGCCCAGTGTTGGACGCACTGTGGAGGTCAATGCAGAGAGGGGCATGGACTTTGGAAAGGCATTAAGGAACCTAGAGATTAATTGTGCTGTCAACAAAGTACGCCAGGATCTGTCGAGGCAGCGATTTCACGAAAGGCCCGGGATGAAGAGGAAAAGGCTGAAGAGTGAGCGGTGGAGAAAATTGTTCAGGGAGAGTTTCAGGGCGACAGTGGGGAGGGTGAAGGAGATGAGGAGGAAGGGATGGTGAAAAGCAGTGGGATCATGTGCCCAGCGGCTTGCATATGTACGGTGTTATACTAGGGTTTCAAGAGTAGGAACATAGGTATAGTATACTGATGTGGACGTTGCAGAGTGCCTATTGTGGTCAAAGCATTCGGCTGTACTAGGGTTGGTTGACACCGGATGCGAGGTTTGCAACCATACAATGTTCTCTTGGAGCCCACGGTCACGTAATATCCACATGGACTGCCGACAAATTACATCTAGATGCTGATTGAGGCTAATGCATCCGGCATGGCCGAGGCGCATGCGGCGAGTTCGTTGGGTTTCCGCGCAAACGTTGGTTCGAGAGTTTCATCACTCGCGAAGACCGATTCACTTCTCCCAAGCCGGCTTCTGCCTTATTCAATCACCAAATTCTCACGTAAAAAACAAATGCGATTCTGTATTTCCGTGCGGTACCTGCTTCTGTCCACCAATCTTACCCTTACCATCCCACACGAGCTGTGCACGAAAGTATACAAGCACCTGGGAGCTGGAACAGACCCAATTGCCAACATGCGCGTGGTGTCGAAGTTTTGGTGCAAAGTCGTCACACCTTTCCTTGTGTGGCAAATGCGTCTGGTCTTCACGCGTGAGAGTTTTCAGAGGCTCACAGCCATCTCAGATCATCCTGAGAGTAGCCGAACTGTCACGTCGATATACTATGAGGCGGACATGCTGGAGAACATAGACTTCGCAGAATGGGAGAGCAGTCTGAGGGTTGACAATAAGTGGACCGATTTATTTTCTGAGAGCAGTGCTATTACTGCATCGTTACGGCGGAAGTATGATATAACAAAACGAACGTTTACATCAGCCACCAAGTTATATTTACGTTCAGGGGCAGTAAGATGAAGGGTATCTTCGTTTCCAAGGCTACGGATTTCGAGGATTAAGGGAAGCATTGGCCGCTTTCCGCTTGTCGATTGGGAACAGACCGCGAATGTAATCGGAGTATCTAAAGAAGACTTTCTATGAAGCTCTATAGTTGCCTCACGGGGACGCTGGATTTTCCCATGTGTTGGGCGTTCCACAGTTGAGATTGATACCCCTAAATTATGAATCGCGCTGCGATCAAACCGACTCATTTCTCATGTGGAGATGTCAGCTGGAAGCTTCTTGATTGGACCCGGTACGACCTCAAAGTACATGCAGCTACACTATCTCAGGTCAAGTCTTTCACGATCGTGATTTCCACTGGTGCAAAGCGAACAACTAACCCGGAAACAGACAACGTCGAACGCGGGTCCAAGCTCTTAGAATGCAGCCAACTCCTGGGAAGCGGACGTCTACATGGCTTAATCGCCGCGGCTGAATCCTTGAATACCTTCATATTGAATTCGATTACCGCCATACAGTCTTCGCTATTGACTTATATACGAGTAGCGTTGTTATTTTCCGGTGTAGCCAAGGCTATCCACAATTCCACTGACCTGCATCGAGACGACGGAGGAAGGTCTCGTGTACTTTTTGCACAGACACAAAGCACCCTACGCGTCCTACGTCTCGGGTGGATACGCCTTACACATGGTCATTGGACCACTTTAGTCCCAAGGATACACTCGTCACTGCAATTGGATGACCTGTTTTGGGACGGCGGATTGATGGAGAGAGACTTTTGGCCGAGGTTTCACTTGGTGAGGATACCGTAGAAAAAGCAACTCGAGGAGATATTCTTGGACGCTTTGCGTACGAATCGTCTTCGCAAACGAGCTGTTGATGTGGAAATATTACCAGGACATGTGCCACACGACTACGATGATTATCCGGAAGAACCCTGCTCTTTAGAGAGGAAGAAGGCCATCCGGTCAGGGTTTAGGGAAAGGGGAAGTTGCCCGCTCGTAAGAGAATGGCCCTGGGATTGGGAATGATTGAGGCAGCAAATCTCGATAAAAGACAGCGTCTTTCTGGTCCCTCAATGGTAATGTACCTCAACAAAGAGCGCTTGTTGTCTGTAATGGTATTTCTTGAAGGGTTTGCTACTGATCACAAGAGAGGCTTCAGGGTTCTCGCCTCCGATCAACATTTCCGCCAGCCTACTACATCGGGGGTTCAACCCGGTAGAATAGGCTTATTGATAGGAAGTAAAAATTCACACCTCGCATATCGCGCATCAGGGTGACTTATATGACGCTGCATTGGTTACCGAGGACGACCCTATGTCGTCTGTACTCTAAATATGCGCATTTCCGGCCCTCTCTCTTTGGAAGTCGGCTATCATTTCGACAAACCTCTCATCTGAGTCTATGATGCTATTCCATTTTCCGATTCCCAAATCTTGACATCAGTGGATGGATATCATCTCATTCAACATCACAATCATGCTGATCCTAAACCTGATCAGCTTTTCATTCCTCATCACTTCAGTCTACCCTGCAACTCTTCCTCTACCTTCACAAGGCAGTATCAACCTCCAGACAGAGCCAGTACTGCCGTCCGAACTACTGCCCGCTCGAAACATCTCCACAGTCAACGCCTCCTCCGACAACGTCCTCCAAATCCAATGCAACGCCGATCTATTCGGCGAGAACCTCAAAGTGCCAAGCTGCAGGCAGGTACTCGCTCTCATAATGAGAGACACCGAGCAAATCACATTCGCCAAGCGCGGCACCACAGTACCATACGACATCCCTCTCCCGTATCGGTTGCAGAGCAGTCAGTCACCCGATAACAGCGAACCCGAAATAAATCAAAAGTTTTGACCAATAAATCCAGGTGATGGACGCTGCTTCGTGCAGGTGTTACTCGCCCCAGGCGTTTCCTCCGGTAAAGCGAGCTCGACTCAAGTGGGCCAAGCTGCTTTCAATACTTTCCAACACTGTGTTGTGAGCTATGGCTATGGTGGTGTCGCAGGCGGTATAGGTGAGTGTATAAGCCTAGTCTAGCACAAGCTCTTAAGCTGTGCCACAGATCTTCGAGGGTAAACTGACGGAGAAGATCATCTGATTTTTATCAGGTGGTGACAATAATCTCCGAACAGTCGTCTCCGCGTATAAGCCCAACGTCAGATGCAACCAAGGTTCGACGCCTGGTCCGCCTTGGCAATCCTGCGTGAGCGTCTTTGCGGATATGCCGGCGACGAGAAATGTGGAGGTTTGGGGGAGTCAGTCCGATCCGCGGGCCCAGGTGGAGCTGCCGTATACGATCGTGTCTGGTAAGTCAGCTCGTAATTCTTGACTGTTTGCATGACGTCTTGAGGGGTGTAGATGCTGAAGTTGACACGTGTTTCTCCTTCCGCAGGCGAAAGACGATGTATGGTGAGAATCGATGCTGATGGACCGAGTTCTACGAGCTGGTATGAGGTGTGGGAGGCTGTCAATGCTATTTCGTATATGTGTGTGAGGTCAAAAGGGAAAGGAGGGAAGGCTACGAAGATCGGTAGGCTTTTCTTTTCTAAGACGTAAAGAGGTTGTGATTTGATAGCTCACTAATTACATTAGGCTCGACGGGCAGCATCTTTGCCGTCCTTTCGGACGAGAATCCTGATCTGTCGACGGTCGAGGTGCAGAATGAGACCTTTGCCGAGAACTTGCTCTTGCCGAGTGGTGGTGCGCAGAATTTCTCGGCAGAGGCGGATGAGCCGAATCTCGTACCAAGTATGCCATTCCAGATTTCGAAGTCTCTTGTACAGGGCAACAACTCCATTGTAGCTGCGCCAGACGATACTTCTTAGAGCAGGAAGCATGTGCTCAATACGGAATCAGATGAGCATTTTATGATGGTTTGACGTGTATATCCCAAATAGTCAACGCCAAGACATTAGTGTCACTCAATCAGATTATACTTTATATTCGAGCATTCCGTCGAGGTTGAACCTTGGACCTAAATAGCGGA
>JAABUS010004090.1_pt1 | contig 21935 bp, 2 predicted proteins | sample 5560161 | NCBI WGS metagenome assembly JAABUS01 (sample SAMN10711885, study PRJNA513376) | rock metagenome | isolation source: Antarctica rocks | place: Antarctica: Victoria Land, Trio Nunatak nord | collected 2016-01-04
ATATATTATTATAAAAGTAGTATCGTCCTAGTCCGTAAATATTATATAATATTAGAATTATACCGAGTAATCGGATATAGACCTTCGTTATATTAAATATTAAATAATACGAACTACTATATTATTTTCGTTAGATAGTTTCAATATATAGCGAATTTCGGTTTTAAACCTAAAGAAATTCTTTATTTAAAGTTTTATTAATAAGTTATCGGTATTATTTACTACTTTTATATAACGCTTTAGGAATAGTTTAATCTATATCTATATATTACCTTTTATATAGGTTATTATAAAGATTATCTATTTAATAATTAGTATTATATTCTCGTTAAATACGAAGAATAATTAAAGTTATAATAGCTAGTCGTTAAGCTTTTCGCGCTCTTTATAATAATAATTTAGGCGGGTAACTTTAATATAGTCCCTTTCTTTTATAGTATTACGTCTTCTAGTACCGTTTTAAGTATTTAGGGCTAGGGCCTTTATTAATCTTAAAGTATTTATTTTAAAGGTATTTAAAATTTTAAAGCTCTCCGTTTAATACTACGATATAACATCGATAGGATTTAGGTTAATATTTATAAAAAGGAGTATTAAAAATTAAAGAATAATAAACTTCGTATTAATATAAAATAAAACTAAATAAATTTAATAAATTTAATAAATAGTTTAATAAACGTTTATATTTAGAATTTATAATTAAAAGTTTTAAGGGAAATTAAATACGAAGTTTCTATCTATTAAGAAAATACGTAGTCTATATAAAAGAAAGAAACTATACTATTTATTCGTTTACTCGTTTATTTTAGTATCGAGTAGATAAATAGTTAAGCGCTTACTTATTTATCGGTCTATATACTACGTCGAGTAGTAAATAGACCTTTAACGTACTAAATATATTAAATCTACCAAGGTTCTTAGCGAAACTTGATCGTAATATTTAGGCGGGTAATTTTAATACGGTCCCTTTCTTTTATTATATTACGTCTTTTAATACCGTTTTAGGTATTTAAAGCTAGGGCCTTTATTAATTCTAAAATATTTATTTTAAAAATATTTAAAGTATTAAGACTCTCCGTTTAATATTTTAATATAATATTAATAAGACCTAAATTAGTACTCGTAGAAAGAAATATTAAAAATTAAAGAATAATAGGCTTCGTATTAATATAAAATAAAACTAAATAAATTTAATAAATTTAATTAATAGTTTAATAAATATTTATATTCAAAATTTATAATTAAAAGTTTTAAAGAAAATTAAATACGAAGCTCTTATCTATTAAGAAAGTATATAGTTTATATAAAAGAAAGAAACTACGTTATTTATTTATTTACTCGTTTATTCTAGTATCGAGTAAATAAATAGTTAAGCGCTTACCTATTTATTAATTTATATACTACGTCGAGTAGTAAGTAATCCCTTAGTATATTAAATATACTAAATCTACTAAGGTTCTTAGCGAACTTTGATTATAATAATATATAAATACTTTACTAAAATAACTAAATACTATATTCGTAACTACTCTAACCGCGCTTTTATTTAATATATATATTATTTTTTTAAATCGCCTTTATACTTTCCCTAATATTATTACTAGCCGTAGTATTATTAATATTCTAAATACTATTATTATATCTAGGACTATTACCTCCGTTAGCGCTTTCTATACTCTCCGCGTTCGCTATATTTATAGTCTTAAATACGCTTCGGATTAATATAGAGTAGAGTAGAGATCGAGATATAATCCCTACCCTAGCCTAGTATAGGGATCTATTAATATAGAGTTTAGAGTAGAGTAAAGTAGAGTAAAGATCCCTTAAAAATCCCTACTATACTAAGGCGGATTTCTAATAATTATTCTAATAACGCTACTACCTCTATAGATATATATATTTATAGTTACTACTACCCTTATAGATATATATACTTATAACTACTACTACCTCTATAGATATACGCGTACTTATAGTTACTACTACTTCTATAGATATATATACTCATGACTACTACTACCTCTATAGATATATATACTCATGACTATTACTACCTTTATAGATATACGTATTTATAGTTACTACTACTTTTATAGATACGCGCGCACTTATAGCTACTACTACCTCTATAGATATATATATTTATAGCTACTACTACCCCTATAGATATATATATATTTATAACTATTACTACCTCTATAGATATATGTATTTATAACTATTAATACTTCTATAGATATACGTATTTATAGCCTCTATAGATATATATATTTATAGTTACTACTACCTCTATAGATATACGTACTCATGACTACTACTACTCTTATAGATATATATATTTATAGCTACTATTACCTCTATAGATATATATACTCATAGTTACTACTACCTCTATAGATACGCGTATTTATAGAATAAATACTCGGATTTATAATTATTTAAATTAATATTAAAATTAAGACTATTATTAACCTAAAGTTAAATATAACCGAAGGTTTTATTAAAGACGTAGTTTAATTCGTTTATTTTAAAATCAAAGGGATATTAAAATAATAGTTAAATTTTAAATTAAAAACTAACTCTTTTTAAATATTTATTAATATATTTTAATATTAGTATTTTTCCTTAAATTTATTATTTTATTCCAAAGAATATTTCGATTTAAAATTAGTAAATAAAGAATAATAATAGATATTAATTATAATAATTATTATAATAATCGTCTCTCTATAGTATAATCTATAATATATCTTATTATTAATCTATAATAGGAGTAGTAGTAGTTATAAATATATATATTTATAGGGGTAGTAGTAACTATATAAATATATATATATTTATAGAGGTAGTAGTAGCTATAAATATATATATCTATAAGAGTAGTAATAGTCATGAGTGCGCGTATATCTATAGAGGTAGTAGTAGTCATGAGTATATATATCTATAAAGATAGTAGTAGCTATAAGTATATATATATTTATAAAAATAATAGTAACTATAAATATATATATCTATAAAAGTAGTAGTAGTTATAAGTACGTATATCTATAGAGACTATAAGTGCGTATATCTATAAGGGTAGTAGTAGTTATAAGTATATATATCTATAGAGGTAGTAGTAGTTATAAGTATATATATCTATAGAGGTAGTAGTAGCTATAAATACACATATATCTATAAAGGTAGTAGTAGCTATAAATATATATATTTATAGAAGTAGTAGTAGTTATAAGTATATATATCTATAAAAGTAATAGTAGCTATAAATACACGTATATATAAAAGTAGTAGTAGTTATAAATATATATATATCTATAAAGGTAATAGTAGTCATGAGTATATATATCTATAGAGGTAGTAGTAGTTATAAATATATATATCTATAGAGGTAGTAGTAGCTATAAGTATATATATCTATAGAGGTAGTTATTAGTAAATCTCAAAAACTCCTATTAAAACCCTAGTTACCGACCGCGCGGATAGAGCTAGTAGCGTCCTACTAGTAACTTTTACTAAGAAAAATTATTAATAAGATATTATTAATAGCCCTAATTTACGGATAAAACTATTAGTGTCCTATTAATAGGTTTAGTAAATTAGGGGTTCGGGTAAATAACTTTTAATAAATTTAATAAATCGGGGGTCTAAATAGTATCTTATTAATAACTCCAAGTTAATTTCAATAGGATTAGTAACTTTAGTAACTTATATATATCGTTAGTATACTAATAGTAGCCAGCCCTATTATAGGGCTGAAATAAATAAAGTTCTATGATCGTCGCCATTAACGGTAGCGACCCTTGGCGACGACTACTAACGCCAGCGACCTACCGGGCCCGGAATAATGAGTTTTAGCGAAAGTTCTCGCGGGGGCGTCACCCAGGCACATCCGGGGAGTATGCGCACATGAATTCCATGGCATGTCGCATGCCATGGCGCATGCCATGATTGCGCATGCCATGGGGGGCTTTCGTCTGATGTTTTAGGGGCTGCTGCGGGGGGCGCACATCGCATGCTATTCAGGATACCTTTGCGCATGCCATTCAATGGCATGCGTAAGCTGCGCACGCCATTGCGCATGCCATGGGGCATACTATGGCCTATACTATGGCCCATACTATGGCGCATGCCAATGCGCATGCAAATGCGCATGCTATAGGGCATGTAATGGGCCTATTCGTCTAATATTTAAGTTACTAACGATTTATCGAGTTACTGAACCTATTAATAGTAAGTACTATTTATTAATAGGACCCTACCCGGACCCCTAACTTACTAATCCTACTAAACCTCGGGTCGGTATTTAATATAGAGTTTTAGTATAAATTTATAGACGGCTTTCTAATAAAACTAATAACGTTTAAAGTATATTAATATTTACTTTTAAAATTTACCGATAGTAGTAGTTATAAATACGTATATCTATAAAAATAGTAGCGTTATTAGAATAATTATTAGAAATTCGCTTTAGTATAGTAGAGATTTTTTAATAAATTTCTACTTTACCCTACTCTAGCTTAAAGTAGAGATCGAACCGCGATCTCTACTCTATACTTTACTTTATTCTACTCTATATTAGTATTTCCTTTAAGGATCTCTATATTAATCCGAAATATAGTTTTAAATATATTTTTTTTAAAATCAGCCTTCGATTTCCGTTTCCCCTTTATATACTCCCTAATTTCGGTATTAATATATAATATATATTAAAACATTTCCTCTAATTAGGTTATTTAATATATTTTCTTTAATATTTATTTATATAACCCGATAGAGTAGAGGGGTTTATAGAATAATTATAATTATATATATAAAATTTAAATCTACGCTTATCTACCGCGTAAATTTAATTAGAAAATTAGGTATATTATTCTCTATTAATTTACGATTATAATTAGTTTTTTATATTAACGCGTATATAATTATAACTCTCGCCTTATCGGTCCCGAAGAATATTTATATTTTAAATTTAAACTCTTCTCGAATATACTATAATAAAGAAAAGTTAATATTAAATATTATATTTAGTAAAGAGAATATTATATTTAATATATTAGAAAAAGCGAATTTAAATTTTTCTATATTAAAGATTTTAAAAAAAGGAAGGATTTATTTATTTTATTATTAAAATTATCTCGGTGAATAAAAATATAATTAATATATTTACCTCTTTATATTTCTTAAAAAGGGAGGCGATACCTTTAAATTTAAAGAATATTTTTTTAAATATTATATAATCTCTATCTAGGATATAATTTTCTTATATCCGATTATTATTTTTATTTATATTAAAGGCCGCGGTTATATCGTTAATTTACTTTTTATTAAAAGTTTTAGAGGAGATAACGAGGGTAAATAAAAATCTATATAATTAAAGAACCCGTAGTATAATAAATACTATATTAAAATAAATTAAAATTAAATACTAAGGACGTTAATATAGGAAAGAAGTATTATAGTTTTAATATTTCTTTAATAATCTTACCACTATTAAAGTCTTTTTAATATAATAGTCTTTTAATTAATAATAATAAACCTAAATCGCGGCTAGAGTCCTAGTAAATAAATAGTCGTAAAGTTTTTTTAATAAAGTTTCTTAAACGTTATAAGATATATTTAATTTAATTACTCTTTTTATATTATAGTATCGAGGTATAAAGAAGTATATTAATAAAGATATTTATTATTTTAATAAATCTCTTTTATACTCTAGTTTTTATATATATCGGGTAATAGTACTCGTAGACTTTTTTAAATTAATAAGTCCGAAGTATTAATAACCGAATTAATAATTATTCTAGTAAATATCTTCTATAGTAGTCCGAGGGGTTATAATATTCTTTTAGTTTTAATTAATAATCGTTCTAAATATAATTATAAAATAGAAATTATATTTAAAGCGAGTTTTCTTTATTTTTTAAAAAGGATAATATAAATCTTTATTTAAATTTCTTACCCTATTATATTCACCTATAATTACGAAGTTATATTAAAAATAATAAATTACTTCCTTTATAATATCTTTTTTCACTTACTTTATATAAAGATATTTATATTTTTCGTTAAAAATCTTATTAAAGGCTAATTATATCTATTGTATAATAATTATATATAACGATATATTTACTACGCTTAAGGAATTATACTATATAGGGTTAGTACTTTTTTACTTTTAAATTAAATTATTTTAAAATTCTTTTTATTATATATTATCGCTAAACTCTTCGGCGCCCTTTTATTTATAATATAATTATATTTCTATTATTATATTAATAATTATAAACTATACCTCTAGGTCTTTAAAGTCGATTACCGATTTTAATTCACTAATCTAAATATTAAAATTAGGCGGCGGGATAAGGAATAATTTAAACTCGTTAATTAATATAATATAAATAACCTCTAAACCTAGTGAATATAACCATTCGTAGAATTATTAATTCATAGGATATTTAGAGTCTATAGGAGTGTTTTTATAATAATATTAAGACTTTACTAATTATTCCTTCTATTTATATTAAATCTCTATTTATTTCTAATATAAATAATAATAAAATATAGTAGCGCCTATAACTTTATAAATCTTTATATAATTAGAATTAATTAAAGAGCTTAATAGATAAAATTATAAACTTTATATTTTCTATATCTATTTATATAGTCTAGAAGAATATTATAATATCTTAAATCTTCTTCGTTATTTAATATAATTATAAATATATAAAATTATTACTAATAATAATTTAACTTTAATATTCTAGGAATCGTTATTATATTATAACCGCGAGAATTATTAAAATAAACGATTTTCGCGAATATAATAACGTGTTCCTATATATTATCGTAAATATATTCGTATAAATAGTTATTACTAAGTTTTTTAAAGCTAGGAAAATAATTAATAAATATAATATTATTAAAGAAGATATCGATTAATCGTTATTTATATATTATAATTAACTTTATTTTCTTTTTTTTAACCCCGTTATTATCTTTATTATTATTAATAACTAGTTCGGAGGATTCTTTAAATACGAATTTATTCTTTTAATTTAATTACTAGGAGGACTTCTTTAAAGGTTTAAAGAATTCGCGAGGTTTCTTAAATAAAAACTTCTTTAAAGGATATTTCTATAGTAATAATAATAGATTATCTTTATTATTATTAGAGTTTAAAAACTTCGTCTAGCTCTTTAATCTTTTCGTTATTAATAAATAAATTAAGTTTTAATAAAAAGTATTAAAAAAAGGGCGATATTTTAAAATTATAAAGAAGAGAGGTTAATATCGAAATAAAGAAAATTGGAAATAATAAATAAATACGAATATATTTTCGGTATTAATTTTTATAATAACTCTTTCTTTTCGAGCTCCTTCGGGTACGATAATAAGTTTTTAATTATAATATATTAAATACCTAAAAGAGGGAAGAACGGAGGAGGAAAAAAATAAATTTAAGATTTTAATAAAGGTAAATTTATTTTTTAAATTAAATTTATATTAAAAAATAAAAGATATAATTAATTAAAATTATTATTTATAATAAATTTATTTTTTATTAAATTTATACCTCGGTCCTAGAAATATTAAATATTATTTTATAGGTTTTTATCTTCTAAGATATTTATATAATACGCGTCCTCCTCCGTTATATAAAAGAGATAATCGAGTATTTAGTCCGTTATAAAGTAACGAGCTATTTAATATCTCTAGAATAACGCGAATCGTAAATAAATTATAGTAAATTCTTTATTTAATATATACGCGGAGATTATTAAAAACCGGATCTTATATATAAAACTCCGTAATATAAGCTAGTTTAGTATATAGTCGATTTTAAAGATTTAGAAAAGCCGAAAAGAAGAAAGATTATAAACGGTATTAGTTTTTTATTTAAAAAGAGTATCGTTCGAGCTAGCTACTATTATTATTTAATTTTATAAATTAAGAGATAATATATTATTAAAATTATTTTTAATTTTAATTATCTAACTAAAATCCCCTTAATATATAATAATATTAATATATATTTATTCGCCGAAGCCTAGATAGTCTTAGACCTCGATTTACTCTTTAAAATTAAATATTAAATATTTACTCTATTAAATTCTTTTTATTTTAAACGCGTCTTTATAATTCCGTTAATATTTAATTATATTTCTTAAATAACGATATTTATTAATAAATTCTTTAGCTCGTAGTAGTATATCGCTAATATTTATATAATAAATTAATATAGGTATTCTTTTAATATCCCGGATAATTTAGTTAACTTTAAGTAATTTTTTATTATATTTAAATAATACGCGCTAGGGCCGTAGCGCGATAATAGTAATAAATAAATAAGTTTAATAATAATTATAAAATAAGAAGAGTATAATAATTCGCGTAATTTAAATAACTATTTATAGTAAGGTATAATAAATTTTATAATAAATTAAATTAGATCTAGCTTAATATATCGTAAATATCGGGCGATATTTAAATAAGATTATTAAAAAGATAAAACGATGGGTAAAGAGGTCTTTAGGTTATTATATATAAATATATTTAAAAAAGTCGTCTTTAGAAAGACGATTAATATTTAATATTTAAACCTATATATTAATCGCCTATATTATTATAATTTTATATAATATAGTTATTAAACTATATTAGAAATAACCTAGAGTATAGTTTATAATATAATTAATATCGTAATTAATAAATTTCTAGGTTTTATATAAAGGGCTTAAATAAAGATAAATAATAAAAAATAATAAAAAAGAGTATTTATATTTATAATATATTAATATTAAGTTAGTCTTCTAACGCCCTAGATCTAGTCTAGATTTAATTTAAATTTTCTTTAAATTTTATTTAAGTTTAAGCCAGATTTAGACTAGATCTTTTATATATTATTAAATAAAAATAATTTCTTATAAATTAAAAGTAGATTATATAAAGCTTTTAATATTATTTTCGCGCTCTCGATAATTAAAATTATATTTAATAATAATAAATTATCCTCCGTCCGCGGCCTTAATTATAATAAAGTACCGGAGATAATAATAATTAAAACGGAAGACTTAATTAATCTTTCGACTTTTAATAAAGATATTAAAGAGACGAAATATTTAGAGGAGGATATAATTTTACTCGATAATAATTATAACGATTTATTTAACTTTAAAAAACTATTAAAGAATATTTAACCGGTATTAAATTTAATTAATTTATTTTTATTAAACTTTATAGAGGACTCGGCCTATATTCGTTATTTTATTAACGATAGTAATAGTAAAAAGTTAAATAAAGTTATTAAGATAGTAAAGACGGTAGTAATATTAATTATTAAAAATATCCGTATATCCTCCCTAGAATTTAATAATTTTTCGGAGTAGTATTCGTTATCGCCTAGTAAATTAATCTCGGCGTTAATATCTCTCTCGTCTAATAATTAAGATAAAGTTATTATCGTTAATATATAGAAAAAGACTATATTTAACGCCGAGGTAGATAATATAAATTTACTATTTTAAAAATAGAATATAGATAAAGTATTAAAGGTAATAAAAGTATTAAATTATTTATTACCTTTAATAAATATTATTAAAAAAGCGGGAATAATCTCTAAGACTTTAAAGAAAACTACCGATATATTAATTCTATTAAACTACGTTATTTTAAAGAGAAGTACGGAGTTCTTCGATTTTAAAGAGTATTATTAAATTATAAAATTTAACCGGCGAGAAACTAGAATAAAGAATTTATAATTCCTTAATCTTTTTAAATATAAAGTATACTTTACTTTTAATAATAATAAATATAATATCTATTATATCGTCCGTATTTTAGGTCTCCTCTCCGATATTATTATAATAAAGTTCTTAAAGAAAGTTCGAGGTAGTATAATATTTAATATAAAATTATTAAATACTAAAAGTATTACTAGTAATATAACTAGGCTCGTTATATTCCTTTACGAGTATATAATTATAATTTATAAAGAGTATAGTTAATAATATTCGATTTCCTTTAATAGTCTTATAGCCCGAATCGAAACTATATTAACTCCGATTTAATTTATCTCGATTAATTAACGAAAGGTTATTAATAATAGAAATACGCGTTATTTTAAAGTATATAATTTTCTTTATATTATTACGTTAGTAATATTAAGTAAAGAACTAGCGGTCTTTTAAATAATTAAATTTAACGCGGTCGAGAGTATAAATATAAATAGTAATAATATTTTAGGTTTACGCTTTTCTTTTATTTATATTATTAAATAAACTTTTATATTATTTAATTATACCGGTCGATATAAGAGCTATATCGTTATATTTATATTAAATTTATATATTTAGCCTCTAGAGACCCTTCTCGATAATAATAATAATTAACTCGCGGTCGTTAATTATCGGTAAAATATTTTATTTATTTTAAAATAACTAGAAGGGTAAACCCTTTTTTATACTTTCGTAATTTAGAGCGGCGATATAATTTAAAGTTTAAACGGGGGCTACGCTAGCGATAATTTTTAAAATAATAAAAATAATAATAATTAAAAAGGGGGTATAAATAGGGGCGAGGATAATAATAAATAAAATAAAAATAAAGGTAGCGGCGACGATAATAATACTCGCTCGGTTAATAAAGAATCGTTATCTATATCGTCTATAATCGTAGTTTATAAAGGCCGGACGACTTTAACTAGTAATAATCTCTAATTATCCACTCCGATACCTATAATATAAATATTAATTATAGATTTTTCGGTATTAGCCGCGGGGGGAAAATAAAAGAATTAAAAATAAAAATATATATTATAAACTTATAAGGAGGTTTAGTAGAAATATCGTCGGCTTTAATATAAATAAAATTAAAATATAAAGAGTCTAAAAGATTTAAGAGTTTTATTAATAATAAAACCGCCGTTATTACCTACCCGCTTTAAGATATAGATAATATCTTATTATTAATAACTACTTTATTCGAATATTAAAAGTATTATATATTAATTATTTAGTAGAGGAGCTCGAAAGGTAGATTTTATATTAATATTATTTTAAATATTATTCGCCCCGTTATTATCTTTTTCTTTATTATCTTTAGAATTAAGGATCTCTAATACCTTTTACTTTTAATTAATAATATAATCTATATATTTATATCTTTAAATCGAGGGTAGTATATTCTTTAATAATTAAAAAAATAATATTTCTTTCTTCTTTATAAAAGTTATAGGTATATTAAATAATATTTTTATAAATTAATATTCTTTTCCCGTTATTATTTTAAAAGTTTTCGCTAATAACCCTTAATTTCTAGGGTTTTATATTGATCGTAAATTCGAAAAGAAACTAAAGAATATATAATTAAATACCGTATTAAATAACGGTAGATATAATTAAAATATGAGAAGTATAGGCCTTTAATAGCGAGTTTAAAGATTAAATAAAATTTAAATTAAATCTAAAGAGTATTTAAAAAATATTTAAACTAGATCTAGGCCTAGATCTAAATTAAATATAATACTCGGTTTTTTATTATCGTTCCTAAATATAATAGAGTAGAGGATTAGAATCGTAAACGATAATAATATACTATAGTAAGTATTATTATATAGAAAATAAATATTATTATATAGAAAAATATATAGAGGGGTAATAGGCTTCCTAGTTTTTATTTAAATCTAAATATTTAATAATTTAGAAATATAAAAAGACTTAACTTAATTAACGACGATTTATTTTTATATTTATTTATTTTAATTTTTTTTTTCTTAATATATATAATACCCTTTTAAATAACATTTTCTATATTAATAATAAACGCCGCGGTATTATTAATATTCCTAGTACTATTATTTTTTCTAGTATTATTATCTCCGTCGGCGCCTTTTATACTTTTTATATTCGTTATATTAATAGTTTTAAACGCGTCCTCCCTAAAATCTATTTTCGATTTATAATTTATATTTATATACTCCTCGATTTCGGTATTAATATTTAATATCTAATAGAATACTTCCTCTTTCTACTTTATTCGATATATTTTTTTCGGTATTTATTTATATATCCCGATAAAGTAGAGGGGCTTATATAAAATAATTATAATTATACGGGTTAGATTTAAACCTACGCCTATCTAATATATAAATTTAATTTAAATATTAGGTTTATCCTTTTTTAATAATATATTATTATTATTAATTTTATATATAAATATATATTTGGCCGCCTCCCTCTTTTTATTAATTCCGAAGAATATTCGTATTTTAGATTTAATCTCCTCTCGGATATATTATAGTAAAAGAATATTAATATAGAAGGGTTAGTTAGAAAAGAGAAGATCAAATTTAATAAATTAAAAAAAACGAGTTTAGGCTCTTTTATATCGGAGATTTTAAAGAAAAGAAAGATTTACCCGTTTTATTATTAAAATTATCTCGGTGAATAAAAATATAATTAATATATTTACTTTTTTATATTTCTTAGAAAGAGAGCCGATAACCTTAAGTTTAAGAGATATTTTTTTAAATATTATATAATCTTTATTTAAGATATAATTTTCTAGTATCCGATTATTATATTTATTTATATACCGGTTCTCGATCTCTTTATTAATCTATTTTTAATTATACGTAGTTAAAGAGATAAAGAGATAAGGTAAATAATTATATAAATAAAGAAACCGTACTACTATAAATACCTAGTTAATATTAATATTAGTCGGGCGGTCGAGACGATTCCGTATAAATATAATATTATATTAATTATCGTCTTAGTAGATTTACCGTTTTATAAATTTCTTTATTATTAAGGTTTTTTAATAGGCGACGAGGGTTACGTAATATACTTTATAATTATAAAGAAAACTAGTTTTAAAAATACTTCGGTAAAGTTTTTTAAACTTAATAAAGTTATAATCTTTTTAATTACTATTCTCGTATCGCTATATTAAGAATTAGAGAAGTAAATTCCCGAATATATTTATTATATTATCGAATTCTTATAATCGATTATTTAAACTTTAATATTTAATAATAATATTAATAAGAATCTTTAGGCCGGCTAGTTTAAAGGGGTAATATTTATATTTAAAATTATTCTAAAAAATATCGTATATAATATCTATTAAAGTTATAATATCTAATAGATCGGAGTTAATAATTATTCCGGATATAATTATAAACTAGAAGTAATATTTAAAGCGAGTCTTCTTTATTATTTAAAGAGAATTCTATAGACCTTTACCTAGATTCTTTATTTTATTATATTTATTTATAATCGCGAACCTACATTAAAAACGGTAGATAATTTCCTTTTTAATTACTTTTTTTCTATTCTTTATAAAGGAGTATTTATATACTTTATTAAAGACTTTATTAATAGTTAACTATTATTACTATAAAATAAATATGAATATAAAAGTATTTACTTCGCTCGGGAGACTATATTATACGGCGTTAATAAATTTAATACCTTTTAATAATTTTACGTCGGAGTTATTCGGGTTATATAGTATTTATAATTCTTTCTTCGTTTATATATTTATTTAATAACTAAAATCGGCGCTATAATAAATAATTATAAAATATATCTTTAAGGCCTCGAAGTCGATTATTAATAATATTTTAATATTTTAAATATTAAGATTAACCGGCGGGATAAAGAATAATATAAATTTATTAATTAATTTAATATAAAAAGCTTCCGAGTCTAGTTAATATAAATACTCGTAGAATTATTAATTTATAGGATATTTAGAGCCCGTAGGAGTATTTTCGCGGTAAAATTAAAACATTATTAACTACTCCTTTTACTCTCGTTGAATCTTTATTTATTTTTAATATAATTAAAAATAGAATACCGCGGAACCTATAACTTTAAAGATTTATAAATAAATAAAGTTAATCGCGAAATTTAAAAGATATATTAAAAGGTTTTACTTTATCTAAACCTATTTTATCTCCGATAATAATATTAAATTATTCGAAGTCCCCTTTATAGAATAGTATAACTATAAATATATAGAGTTACTACTAGTAATAAATTAATTTTAATATTCTAGGAATCGCTATTTTATTATTACTATAAGAATTATTAAAATAAACGATTTTCGCGAATATAATAACGCGTTCCTATATCTTATTATGAATATATTTATATAAATAGTTATTATTAATTTTTTTAAAGTTAGGAGGAAGGTAATTAATAAATATAATACTACTAAAAAAGATATTAATTAATTATTATATTATAGTTAACTCTACCTTCTTTTCTTTATCGGTATTATTATTTTTATTATTATTAATAATTAGTTCCGAGGATTCTTTAATTAAGAATTTATTCTTTTAATATAATTATTTAAAGGACTCCTTTAAAGACTTAAGGTTTTAATAAAGTTTTTCGATTAATAATTTCTTTAAAATCTATTTCGGCGGTAGTAATAATAAATAATCTTTATTATTATTAGGGCCTAAAAGTTTCGTTAGGTATTTTAATTTTTTTATTATTAATAAAAGAATTAAATCCTCGTTAGAGGTACTAGGAGAATAAGTATATTTCGAAGTTATAGAGAAAAGAGGTTAATCTCGAAATAAAGAAAATAAAAATTAATAAATAGATATAAATATACTTTTAATATTAATTTCTATAATAACTCGTTTTTTTCGGGCTCCCTCCGGCGTAATAATAAATTTTTATTTATAATATACTAAATACCTAAAAGAGGCTAGAACGGAGGAGGAAAAAAATAGATTTAAAATCCTAATAAAAGTAAATCTATTTTTTAAATTAAATTAAATACTAAAGAATAAAGAATATAATTAATTAAAGTTATCGTTTATAATAATCTCGATTTTTATCGAGTTTATACCTTTATTTAAGAAATACTAAATAGTACTCTATAAATTATTATTTTCTAAAATACTAGTATAATACCTCTTTATAATATAATATATAAGGTAATTAAAACTCGGGTTTATTATTAAATCGCGAGATATTAAATAATCCTAGAGTAGTAGAAATCGTAAATAAACTATATTAAATTCTTTAAATAATAGATATAAAGAGATTTTAAAAAATCGGGACTTATATACGAACTTCTTTAATATATATTAATTTAATATATAATCGATCTCGAAGCTTTTAAATAAACGAAGTAGAAAAGAATTAAAAATAATTCTCGGTTCTTATTTAATATAAAGATTACTCGAACTAATTATTACTACTATTTAACTTTAGAAATCTAGAGGCGGTATACTACTAGATTTATATTTATTCTTTATTAATTTATTAGAGCTTCCTTAATAAATAATAATATTAACATATATTCTTTCGCCGAAATTTATATAGTCTTAGATTTAGGTTTAATTATTAAATTTAATTATTAAATATTAACTCTACCGGACTTTTTTATCTCTAAACGCGATTTTAAGGTTCGGTTAATCTTTAAATATATTATTTATAAAGTAATACTACTCTACGAGCTCTTTAACTTATTAAAATATAACGATAATAATATAATAATAAATCGGTATATATACCCCTTTTATATATATAAGAGTCTAGTTATTTTTAGATAACTTTCCGTTATAATTAAATAATAAAAGAGGTTATTATAATACTATAGCGATAATAAATAAATAGATTTAATAATAATTATATAGTTAGAAAAGTATAATAATATATATAATAATTATAATTACTAATTCTAATAAAGTATAATAGATTATATAGTAAATATATCTAGATTTAGGCCTAGATCTAGCTAAGACCTATAAATTAGAAACTTAGATATTAGTTTTTACGGGTATAATTCCTAGGATTTCGTCTCTTAATATAAAGTTACGCGGATATTAAATTATCCGAGATTTATTTAGTATACTTAAGGCTTTATTTTAAAAAATAATATTTATATATTATTTAATAAAAGAGAAGTAAAAGAGTATTAAAAGAGATCGATATTAAATAATATAATATCTATATAATAAAACCTTTAATCTAGTCGAGTTTTAAGAGATTTATATACTTTCGTATTATTAAATCTACGAATATCGTTTTTAATAAGTTAAATTCCGTGAAAATTATATTAAAATAAATATTTCGAATATTAATATCCTATATCGTTTATAATTTTATACTAAAATTAATAATTTATTTAATTATTATTTTTAATATTGGTTATATCTATTTCCCTAGCCCTTTCCACCCGTAGAACGAATATTATTTATATTAGAACTATTAAAATTATATATAAATCTATTATAATAGAATTTTTCGGTACTATTTATTTAAGTTAAATAGTTTTATTATAATATATATCGAGTTTATAGCCCGAATATTATCGCTAGTATAATTATCTTAATTAAATAAAAGTTAATACTATAGACCTACGGGGTAAAGGACGTTAATATTTATAAAATATAAATTTTAATATTAATTTCTTATTTAAATAATTTAGGGTTAAGATTTATTTAAATTTAATCTAGATTTAATTAATATTATTAAAAATTATCTAGATCTAGTCTAGATCTAGGCTAAATCTAAACTAAATTTTAATAAATTTTAATAATTTAATTTAAGCGCGTTCGAGTTTAAAATAATAATAATATTTATAAATTTATAAAATTATATTCTTAATAAATATTCTTTTCTTAAGTTTTTTATTTTTAATATCGGATAACGCGAAGTACGTAATAAAATAATTATAATATAATTAATATAGTTTCTTCTAAGCGAAGAATTACTCGGGTTTATTATAATATTTAAATATATATAAAAGGCCTTAGTCTAAACGTAGGAAACTAGTAAATATCTTTAATTTTATTAAAGATTAGACGGGCTTTATATTCGTTTAATACGAAATTTTTTAATTCTAGGAACTACCCGCGCCTAATAGTAATAAATTAAATACGGATTAACTAGTAGAATTCTATATTATTTATTATAATATAAATAAACCGCCTCTTAAGTATCTAGGGATTAATAAAGATAATAATAAAAATATTACTACCTAAGAGTTTATATGAATATATTAATAATTTATTTAGGCCTTTATCTACTTCGATATATATATTAAAATAGGTTACGGTACTTTCTTTTATAATTATATCGTTTATCTCCTTTAGAAGTCTTCTATCTATATTTAATTCTCTTTATATAAAATCTTTTACCGATTTTATAAAGCGAGACGCCGGTGTTATTATAATAATATATATAAAACTAAATCGCGCGTAATACTAAAAACGTCGATAAAATACTTTATAATTAATAGTAGTAAAAGATATATACTACCCGTTCGATAATAAAGTTAATTAGACTATTATTTATTTATTTTCCGAATATTATATAATTAAAACGAGTATTAATATATACTTTAAATTTATAAAAATTAAGGTGTATTAAAAAGAGGAGGTAATTTTCTATAATATAGAATAATATCGGTAACTAGTAGAATATAATATTTAGTAGGGTATATATAATAATAACTAAATAATTAATAATCTCCGCGTACCTAGCGGGATTAACTATTTTAATAATTTATATTTTCAATTATATTACTATAATATTATTAAAGTTATCTATTTTTTCCTCGGTTATAAACCGTTTAAAAATAATTTAGTATATATATTTATAAAGATTACGAATAATAATAGTAATAAAGTAGTTAATAAAATATATATTAATATTTAATAGTCGGAAATATAGTTATAGATTTTTATTAAAGGTATTATTATCCCTTTTATATTATCGTTCGACGAGATAGTAATAATTTAATATTATAATAACCTTTCCCTTTAGTTAATATATATAATTATCGGGAACCTCGATTATACGACGCGTAAAGTTTAGAAATAACCTAGCCTAGTTCTTTTAAATTTAATCCCTCGTATTAAAAACGAAAAGGAATTCGGTAATTATATATAATTAGATATCTATTATCTCGCGCTAGGGCGTATACTTTAGTATATATATAACTAATATTATTTATTTTAATAATATATTTTAATAATTAAAATAATTAAAGACCTAGTAATATAAGAGATTAATATTATATACGCGGATAATTAACCCCGAAGATATTATCTAATAATTATATCGTTTATAACCGATTATCTAGAGTAAATCTTAATAATAAAGGTAAAATAAAATTATTAATATTTAATATATTTAGTCCCGCTTAATAAACGAGGGGAGTTAATTAGGACGTGGGAGTTATAAAATTATAAATATATATATTAAAGAATAAAGATATAAAGTAGAGATCCCGACCTCGCTAAAGATTTAATAATTATTTACGATATTAAGAACCTCGCCTAGTATTATTATCTAGTTAATATTTATATTATCTTTATTATAAATATATTATATTAATTTCTAAAAGGAATTATTATAAGATTAATTAACTAGATTCGGGATTTAATTAAAAACTACGTAGGTTTTATAATTTTTAAATAGATAACGAAAGAGGTAGTTAAGTCGAAGAAATCTTTAAAATAATTAATAATAAAAATTAAATTAAATTATTATTTTCGTTAGGTATTAGGTTTTATAGAGTTAAAATTATTTAAAAACTTTGATTAAGTAATATAAAAAGGTGGTTTATAGGTTTCTCCTTAAAGAACCCTTTTTACGAATAAATAAAATTAATAAATTCGAGATATAATTACTACGGTATAATATTATATACTATAATATAAGAGTTATATAGGAAGTTATAATAATATTTTCCGTTAAACTTATTATTATTCTTAATAGTAAAATAAAATAATAGAATACCTAGTCGTATCGAAAGAAATTAAATTTAAATAAATATATATCTATTCCTAATAAGGATACGCCGTTATACTACGGTATATAAATACTAGATACTAATTATTATTACTTAATAATTACGGTAGCGAGGGTTTTTTACTTTAATATTAAAGATCTTATCGACGTTATAACGGTATTCGTATAGGAGAGCCGTAAAAAATAGGATAAAAATCTAGGCTTTATTAAAAATTAATAGAGATAAAAGACGGATCCTAATTAGGCGGGAGAGATATATATTTTTATATATCGATTATTAATATATTAAATTCGTAATAATAAGGAGAGACGGAATTTAAGGCGGTTTATAAAGAGATTAATTTATTATACCCTTAATTTTCGTTCTACTAGTAAACCTCGTAATAATTATATTTAAATTAATAACGAAGCGATTTATTTATTAAGTTTAAGCGAGACCGAGTAGGAGGCTCTTTATATAATAATCGACCGGCTTAAATTAATTATTAATATTTATAACTATAAGCGACTAAACGATAAGGGTAAATATAAAATATATATTAATACGTTAATTACTCTATATCGATTAAAGAATAACGGGAGAGTTAATAATATATATAAAATATTTAAAATAAAGTATATTTTAATTAATAGAACGAAAAGACTTTAAGAATTATATAATTATCGCCTCTCCGAAATATATAATATTATCCGGAGTACGTATATAATATTTATTAAATAAAAAAAAATTTATTACCTAAATAATTTTATTAATTAAGATTAATATAATATTATTTATAATTTTAACTTTATAATAAAAGATATTAGAGTAGTAGATTAATTTATAAAATAAATATAATAGTTATATATCTATAGAAAATCACCGTTCGTGATAATATATTTATTATACCGTTTAATAATACGTATACCCCGGGCTTTTATTTAATAGTAGTACTATAACCGTATAGCGGTTAATAATAATAACGAGAGTAACGGGTATAATATAGAGATAAATTATAATTAAAATATAAACTCTATCGATAATAATTAATAAGAAGAGAATTAGAGGTTTTAAATTAAATAAAAAATTTATTAAATAAAAGTTCTTAAGATACTACTTTTATAAAATTAAATAAGAAAAGGAGTAAATTCTTAAATTAACCCTTATTATCTAGCGCTTCTTCGGTATATATTTCGCTAGTAGAAATAAAAGTATTTAATTTATAAATAAAGATATTATAATTTATTTTTTATAGGATTTATCTTAATCTACCCTCTATTAAACTCGTTTTAATAAACGGCCGTTATTTTTAATTATATTTATAACGCCTTTATACTCTTATAATATATAATATTATATAACTCGAATTCGGTATTCGGATTAATCTTAATTTAAATCTAGATTAAATTTAATTTAAACCTAGTCTAGATTTAGGCTAAAGTTAATTTAACGTATATTTATTTATTATTATCGTATATATAATTCTACTCTCTTTCTTATATATTAAAATAAACCTATTTTATATCTCGATTAATTAATATACTTTATATTACCGAATAATATTTAAGTCTATATATATATAACCTAATAATATATTAAATAATAAAATAAAATTAAACTATACCTCCTATATATTATAATACGGTTTTAACTAGTTAAGGAATTTATAATAATAACTCCTTCGATAAGGTTAAAGACTAATTTTAATAATAAACTATATTAATATTTTTGAAGTAAATCTCGGTTATAAATAATTTACTTATTCCGATATACGAGTAATAATATATATTAGGAATATATTAATTATAAATCCTTCTAGTATATATTAGTTAATATTAACTATTAATAAAGACGAAGAAAATATATATAGAGGTAAGGAGGTCGATACTAAGGCCGATAATAATAATATTAGACTTTCTACCCCGAAGCGACGGAAAATAAACGATATATCTTAGTTAAACGAATCAAGTAGGGCCACGCTATATATATATATATATATTTTATATAGGAGTTAATAATATAATTAACTTTTCTATAATTTTTATCGTTTATCGGTCGTTATATATCCTCGTCCTCGTCCTACCCTAACTCTTATATATATAGATTAGAAAATATAAAGTCTTCTAATAATATATTATATAAATCTTTAATAAAACGCTATTATAATTATAATATATTATAGTTAAAAAACGAGTCGTTACTATTATAGGCGGGTGTAGGATATTATATTAAATTAATATTATATATTTAAAACTACGAGGTCGTTCTCTAGTATATAAAATAAATAATATTAATAACCCTCGTTACGGGATATAAAGATTTAGGATATAAACTATAAATAGATTTTAATAAAAAAAATAAAAAAAATACTTTAATCTAGAAGCTTTAACGGAATATTATTAATAAATATAATAAGGCCCTCGGGCTAAAAAATAGGGTAATAAAGAAAACTCTAAATTTAACGGAGACTTAAGAGGTATTAATCTACCGCGTTTAAACTAAAAATATATTAATCGAAATTAATTACTCGATTATATCGGTAATTACCGCGCCCTAATAATAATAAGGGTTCGATAAGTCGTAGCGATATATTATATCTTTTCTATAATAAAACGAAATATTAAAGAGATAATTATTACTAAAATAAAGAATAGAAGATAAATATATAATTATAATAACGATATAAGTCTTAATATTTCTTTATTAAGATTTAATATTAATTATTAATAAACCTAAATCACCTTACCGCTTCTTTAAAGATTTAATAATAAAAGTTATAATTTTATTATTCTTTTAATCGGACCTAGGTTAACTAGGAATTTATAATAATATTAAATATATATTTAGGCCCTTAACGGGAACTATAATAATTATAATTTATATTATAATTTATTATACTATTAAAGAATATAAAATAGGGAAGTAGATACGGATTAAATTTAAAGGCGAATATATTAAAAATAAATTAAACTCGACTCTTTTCTTTATATCTCTTAATATTAATAAGAAGTAATATAGAGTTATAAATTTAAATAAAGGAGACGTAGGAGGAATAAATATCTATATAATAAAATATAATAATAAAGACTTTATCGGGTAGGATTAATTAAGAAATAAAAAAATAAAAAATACCGGTAGATAATATAAACGATTTCGTCTATAGATAAAAAGAT
>JAABUS010004091.1_pt1 | contig 21922 bp, 24 predicted proteins | sample 5560161 | NCBI WGS metagenome assembly JAABUS01 (sample SAMN10711885, study PRJNA513376) | rock metagenome | isolation source: Antarctica rocks | place: Antarctica: Victoria Land, Trio Nunatak nord | collected 2016-01-04
ATGATCAAATAAAATGAGTCAATCAAGACGTTGAACGCGAACTCAGAATCTACTGTAATTACATGCAGAATGATTGAGCTAAATGAATATTTATGATTGAGTTCAGTGATAATGTCAATGTTGAGATTGTGTCTAGAATCTAATCACACTGCAGCGAGATAGTGCGTAGCTGAATAGAATGTTTGATCAATAGAGATAGCTATAACTAGAATATTAAGAATACAGAAGAAATCAAAGAGAGTTTCGAGCTGTATCTATAGTAGAGCAAAACAAAGAGAGCGAAGCAGATTTGCTCGAGTATCGAAAGCGCTAGAATAGAGTGTTGAGACTAAAGATTCAACATGAGTCAAAACTTTTAGAGCTTGTTGACTAGAAAACTCTATTCAATTTCGATACACTCGTAACAGTCAATACATTCTTGATTATCTTAATGACTTCTTTCTACTTCAATAAAGAATTTCACTCTCGAATGAGTTTCGATTCAGATACAACTGACTATGAAATCACTCGTGAACGAATTGAAGCTAGAAAAGCAAATGATATTGTCATTTAAATGAAAGAGCTACTGAACTTTGATCGTCAACAATTGAAAAAGACTAAGCTGATCATCGAAGCTCAGATTAATAAACATAAACGAGACATCATTTACGAGATAAATGATCAGATCTGACTATCTTTCAGAAACATCAAAATCACGAGATCATGCAAGAACTTGAAAGACAAACAGCTAGATTTCTACTCAATCATTGTCAAAGTCGAGACTTTCTATCATCTTCATTTATTTACAAGCATGAAGCATATACATTTGATGTTCAGCTCTAAGATACTGCAATCATATTCAAATAATTCTTTGTTCGATCAGCATATCAAATCACTCAGATCAATCACTATCAAAGACGAAGAATATTGAAAGATAAATGATATACTGAACTTCAGACGCTATCAAGATCAAATGCAGTACAAAGTCAAATGAAAAGATCTAGATAAAGACGATGATTGATACTATGTTGATAAAGAAGAATTCAATGACTTCAAGAAAGTTTTGAATGAATTTCATACACTACACTCAAATAAATCGCGTTAAATAAACGAAACAACTGACAATAAAGTGAGAAGTGAATCAGCAAACAGACTACATTCATACAAACATGAATTTTTGAAGAGAAAGATAATGTTACAAGTGTATCAAGATTATAAGACTGACAAGATTAAAACTCTAATCAATTCACAAAATACACTAGCGTTTACTCTGCAAATTGATTAAAGCTAGTCTGCGTCTTTATTCAAGTCTCTTTGTTTCTTCAACATCTCTTTGTATTATCAAACATTTCTTTTTTATTATCACTTTACATCACATCTTTATCTGCATCATCTTGTTCTCTTTGAGTCTAGCACAGTCTCTGAATATTAGTATATATAAAAGCTCTGATACTCAGTTTCTTCTGTATTCTTAATATTCAGTTATAACTATCTTTAAAGATCAAGCACTATCAACTCTGATCTTCATTGATTGTATCATTTAAACACAATTCTGACATTATCTTTGTTCAACGTTGTTTTGATTTTTCGAATTCATTCACTTTGATTTACAAGCTATTTGATCATTTGAAAGAAATATACGATGAACTGAATAAGAATCGAAAGTCTCAACGTGAATACAATGCTCTGAGACAAGTTGACAAGTCTTTCAATGTCTTTTACTTCAACTTTATGAAACTATTCAACTATCTCGACTATGATGATTGCACTCTGATGAACGATCTTCAGAATAAAATCAATAATCGCTTGCAGAATGCTTTATCAGTCTGTTTAAAGAACTTTACTTTGCTCATCTGCTTAAGAATCTTTCTTCAGAATGTGAATAATAAACAGCGAGTCAACTATCAGCTACGCAGCGAATGTTGCACTGTCATTATCAAAGTCACTGTTGTATCTGATAAATGTATTATTACTTCATTGTCAGTGATGACTTTGATAATCAATTATGTTAAGTCTATCATTTCTTCTACTTCTGAGTCAGCAAGATCATTTATCATCTGCTATACTTGCAAAGTCTCAAGTCACTTGTCAAAGAACAGCTTTTAAAACAAGATCAATACTTCTGCTTCTTGAGCTTTCATTTCTCGTCTACATGAAATCATCATTTCAAAGAATAAAGAGAATGAGAAAATGTCTTCTTTCAAAGATAGCGAGACAAAAAACTAGAGACTTTCATCAAAGATGCAATGAAAGATGTGTTAATTTCTTCAACGATGAGCATGTCAGATGATTCTTTTGCTTCTAAATCTTTGACTATTGAATGTGTACTTTCTAGCAATGAAATTAGTTACTCATTGAAGTCATTGATTGACATCGAAGCTGCTGACTATTCGTTCATTGATGAAGTGATTGCGCAAATTGTTTGTAATCAGTTGCAAATTGAGTCTTTGACTTTGATCAAAGCGAAGTCAATTCAAGAATTTGATGATCATTATGTTAAGAAACTCATTACTCATGTCATTTATTTGAATCTGACTGTTCAAGATCATATGATTGACACAGCTTCTATGTTGATCACTCAATTAAATCAACATCAAATAATTCTTGAAAAAACATGAATGAACAAAATCAATCTAGTAATTGATATGCAAATTGATTCTCTTCAATTTTCGAATTTCATCTTTAGTCAGAAATCAATTGTTCTATTCTCAAGCAATAAAATCATCATGAAACAGAAAAGCTTAACTTCTACTCATATACTGAAGAAATCTTTCACTTTTGTTACATTTTCTTTCAGTCAGTTCAATGAGAAGTCAGTTAAACTAATCTGACAGTCAAAATTGCGTGACGCGACTTTAACTAACGTCAAAATCTCTAAATCGACGTCAGATTCAATGAACATAACAATGATAAAAACAGCAACATATAAAATGTTAGTCAAACAATCAGATGTTAAAATCTTTGCTATTATCATCTTGAAAATTGATCGACTCATAACTACAGCTGAGAATAAGCTCGAAGAAGTGAATCTACATGAGCTTTCACACGTCAAGATTCTCAAGCAAGTCAAGATCAAGCTTTTCTCTGAATATCATGATTATTTAAATGTTTTCGATCGAGCAATAATCAATCAGCTATCATTGCATCATTTTTATGATCACAAAATTGAGTTGATCGATGAAGAAATGTTTTCTTGAAGCAAACTATATCAAATGTTTGATCACAAATTTCAGAAAATAAAGAAGTATCTGATTGATTATTTAAACAAAGAGTTCATTTTCTTCAGCTTTGCATCATACATCTTGCTCATTTTGTTCATTGAAAAGAAAGACGATAGTCTGCGTTTCTGCGTTGATTACAGAAAGCTTAATGCTTTGATCAAATGAGATCGCTATTTTTTGTCATTAATAAACGAGATTCTCGCTTGTATACAAGAAAGCAAATATCTGACTCAATTGAACATCATTGTCGCGTTCAATAAACTGCAAATGCATTCAAATAACGAAGATTTGACTATCTTTATCATCTTCTTCAACTTATACAAATATCATGTAATGCTCTTTGAATTAATCAATGAATCAACGTTTTATCAACACTATATGAACGACATGCTGTTCAAATATCTTCATCAGTTTTGTCAGATTTATCTAGATAACATTATCATTTACAGCAAGATCTTGAAGAAACATAAGCAACATGTATGATTGATCTTGAATAAACTACAAAAAGCTGATCTACAGATAAACATCAATAAATGCAAGTTTCATGTTTAGAAAACTATCTTTTTAGAACTTCTGATATCAATCGAGAGACTGAAGATGAATTCTCAAAAGATACAAGCAGTCGTTGATTGATCTACACTCAATAATCTCACTCAGATGCAGTTCTTTATTAACTTCTGCAATTTCTATTGATGCTTCATCAAGAACTTTTTGAAAATTATTCATTCAATGATTCAACTCATTCAAAAGAAGATCATATTTGAATGAAACAAAGTCTGTCAGATCATCTTCGATCATATGAAGAAATGTATGATTGAGACTTTTATACTACGTCACTTTGATTAAACTTGTAAGACTATTCTTGAAATTGACTCATTTGACTACGTCAACGATGAAGTTCTTTTTCAATATGATGATGAAGAAGTACTACATTCAATTGTCTTTTATAGCAAGAACATGTCTTTCGCTGAATATAACTACGAAATATATGATAAAGAACTTCTTGTCATCATTTGAGCATTTGAACACTGATGATTTCAGCTGAAGCTAACTGACATTTCTATCAAGATGTTCATCGATCATCAAGCGCTCATCTCATTGATGAAAGACAAGAAGCTGAGTCAATGATAAATGCATTGAGTTCAGAAGCTAGCTGATTTCAACTTCAAGATAATGTATCAATCTGACAAACAGAATATTAAAATCAATGCATTAACTTGTTGAGCTGACTTCATGTCTAAAGATTTCAATGATGAATGCATTTAATATCAAAGAATTACTATTTTGACATTAAATTGAATGAAGATCGTTGATTTAAAGAAGAATAACAATTAATCAATTTATAAACAAGTTCTTGATGCAAATAAAATCGACGAGAATTGTATATTACTTCGCAAAGCAATAGCAAAAGATGAAGCATAATATGAAGATATCAAATTGAAGAATTGTTGAACTCAGAATGAAATCTTGTTTCATGATAGTCAGTTATGAGTTTTCTTCAATGAATTTCTACAAATGAATCTGATTCGTGAAGTACATGATCAGTTGTTGATTGATCATTCTGAAATTCTTAGAACAGTAAAGATCATAAAGCGAAATTACTATTGATCTTCTATGCAAAAAACGATAGATCGATATATTTGAAACTGCTATGTATGTCAACGTTCAAAGATATCAAGAAATAAATCAAATGACTTGCTTCAATCTTTATCTATATTTGAACAGCGATGACAGAACATAGTTATAAACTTCATTATCAATTTATTTGATTTGTACGACTATAATGCTATTCTGACTGTCATCTGCAAATTGTTGAAAGAAAGACATTATATTTCTTGCATCACTGATGATGAAGATATCACAGTTGAAAAGACAGCTGAAATGTTGCTTCAATGAGTATATTGAACTCATGATTTATCAAGCTTCATTATATTCAATCGAGATTCTCAGTTCATCTTCATTCTTTGAAAGTTTCTTTGCAAATGACTGAACATTTCTCTTTGATTGTTCATTGTTTATCACTCTCAGATCAATGATCAAAGTGAACAAGTCAATTAGAATGTCGAGCGATATCTTCATTTCTTCTGTTCATACATGCAGAATGACTGATTCAAATGACTATTTATGATTAAGTTTGTTAACAATAACATCTTGTCTTCAATCATTTTCTTGATTCTCTTCTTCATGAACAAGAGCTTTCACTTTCATATGAGCTTCGACTCTGACATCATCAAGTATGAAAGCACTCACGAACGTCTGCAGATCACTCAAGTTGAAGATATATTCAATCACATGAATAAGATATTGATCTTCGCTCGCAAAGCTCTGATCAAAACATAAGAACAAATGATGAAACAAGCTAATAAGCATAGAAAAGAGATCAATTACAAGATTGAATCAAAGATGTTTTTGAATGAACAAAACATCATTACAGCGAGATCTTTCAAAAAATTGAATGACAAGATGTTCAACTCATTTCAGATTATTGATTCTGTTGACTCATTCTATAAGTTGAAACTATCAGAAATTATGCATATACATGATGTATTTCATTCAAAACTTCTTCATTTCATCATCAATGACTCTTTGTTTGATCAAAAGAATGAATCTTCGAAATCAATAGTGATAAACGATGAAGATGAATGAAAAATCGACGATATATTGAACTCTTAATGATATCAAAGATGACTTCAATATTGAATCAAATGAAAGAGCTATGACAACAATTTCAACTGATATAATGCTGATGACAATGAATTTATGAACGCTCAAAAGATGATTGATGACTTTCATATCAAATATTCAAGAAAAGCACACTAAGAAATAACATTCATGTGAACATGAATAGTCAAGAAGAGAGAGTAATGTTATGATTCTAATTTTCATTTATTCTTTATTTAGTTTTCGTCTGATTTCATTCTAATCAAGTCTAGCGAAAATCTGATCTAAAGATGATGTCATTGAAACTCTGCATCATATGTGTAAGATATCAATTCAATCGAGTTTAGCACAGAGCTGAGAAACATACATATAAGAATTAAGTTTCTTTCTGTAAATACTTTTCTTTCTTAGCATTTATCTATTAGTTAAATGACACTCATATGACTCATTTTATGCTGATCTCTAACAAGAATTATCAGTCTCATCTCAGATACTTTGATGTTTATTGATGTAACTGTGATCGTTGCAATGCAATTATCTTCAGATTATACTTATATGTAGATATTTAATACAATCAATTATGTAAAATATTTTCGTTATAATATCACTATATTTGTTTATTTGTCATAAAAGATAAGATCACTGCAGAATTCAATATTATTCAATATTGAATGAATATCAGACTGTAATCTGAGCTACTGTGCGATGCTCAGACGTAGTAGTTGAAACTTACGTAGTAAGTAAGAAGCTAACTTAAAGAAGCTTAGTCATCATCACTTACTTGAAAAGATGTAGCACATCTACCTAGTCTCGAAGAGATTAGATTTCAACTACTTCGTCTGAGATTCTGAGACAAGCAAAACTGAGACAAGTTAATGAAATTATTTAATAAGCTCTGAGTGAGCTAAGATTGAAAACTGCGTTGCTTTTCATTGATAACAGACTTGCTCGAGCAGTCAACGAATCTAGTTTTTTGTAAATAGAAACAATGTCAGCAAAGTTCTTTATTGTTCTTGCTCATCTCGATAATGTCTTTCTGCGACGTAGTATCTGATTCAACTGATTTAGAAACTGATCATTCTAATCTGCGTTCTATCACTGTTGTAAACGATCGATTTGAGTTTATTCAGATGTCTTCAAACGTCAGTTGAATTAATATATCTATGCATACAATCGTCGATGTAGATCAGAAGAACACAAAGTCTTGTACGAGTTCTTCATTGAAATTAGCATTATCAATGTCTACAAACTCTCTTGACATTCAGATGTTTCAAAGAAGGCTAAATACATTGTTCATAACGAGTTCAGAACGCTCTGACTACAGATTTTATTCAGATCTCTCAAAAACAGTTTCTGAAGCGAAAAAAAACGTCAATTGAGCCTGCAATTGAATGTTCAATGATACGTTTAGATGATCATCAAATCTGCAAAAGAAAGAGCTCTGAGAACTATCGTGTGTGCAAGAAGCTAGGCTTAACAGTCAGATCTAGAAAACGACAAGTTCTCGATGAAATTACATCAAATTTAGGTGACAGCAAGCGAAGAAAGCGTTCTAGCTTTGACTGTGATATCTGTGATATCTCTCTATGTAGAAACGATTCTTGTTGAGCTGTATATCACAATAGCATCTGAATAGCATCAATAAAATCAGTTCAGAATGATATTCTATGGTTTCTATTGATGAATTAAGCGAATACGCTAAAAGTGGCCTTTCGACAGCAGCTGAAGGAATACATTCTATCAACGTCACTGTCCGTCGTCTTCTAGAAGTCATAATCTACACTGACCTTTGAAGATTGATCTCAATCGCTTCAACCATGAAACCAGGGGCAATTGACTAATGTCGATGCTCTCTTGAAGGACTAGCGAACATGATGTGGCAAAATACTGCTAATGGAGTGTAAGACTTCATATTCAACACGGAACTTTCAAGGCTATTCACAAAACATTAGTTTCTTCTACACAAACGCACTCTTCCTGCCTCTCCTTTATCTATATCATGGATGAAGTGTCACCAGTGGTATGAAAACTACGTTAAAGATGTTAAACGTTGCTGGCAGCGTTATTCGTTTCTATCTCTTTCGTCGTCAGAGATTAGGATATTCGATAAGTGTAAAATTATGATTAAGTGTTATTCAAGCGAAATACTAGGTAGCTATATCCCGACGAAGAATCTGTAGGCACTAAAGGCTGATTAACTAATTTTACCACCAAAAAGTACCGCCATCTCTTTCTTCAAACCAGTCCTGCGTTACACATTCGACCATACACGATCATTACCCGTCAATTAGTTCGAAATCAACACCGTTCTCGCAACACTCGGTACGCCCATCGCATTAATTGCAAAAAGCATCCACTGCCCCGGCAGCGCAATCCCGGGATCACCCGGCACCGTCACCGTATAAGCAGTCCCAGAACCCTGCGGCATAAGCGGAATCCTCCTCTGATCTGTATCGACAGTATGGGTATTAGAGCCACCACGTAACAGCGAGAAACTCGTAACCGCGGAATCCGTGTTCACAGTGATGGTAGCCCCAACCTTCACACTCGACGCCGAGACAGACGTGATCTTAGGCCGGATCGCTGGGGACCCGTTCACGTTGAAAAGGTATGCCGGGCGGAAGATCTGGGCGTCAAAATGGTTGGTTTTGCAGCCGCCGCAAAGGCCACCCCCGCCGCTTATGATGGTGGCATCAGGCAGTAGGAGAGCAATGCTATGGTAAGTGCGGGGAATGGCCATAGGGTTCATGACGGTGAAATTAGAGGTTACAGGATCCCAGATCTCAGGGATCAAGGTTGAAGTGTCATCCGAAAACGGGACGGCGTATGATTCGCCGCCTACGATGAAGACTTGTCCATTTGGGAGTACCACAGCGTTGGCGAACGACCGAGCCTGGTGCATGTTGTTGATGGTTGCGACCGGGACTGTAGTACCAGGTGCGCCAATAGTAATGACGTGAGCGTTAGTGGTAGCAAATGAATTCTGATAGTTCGGCGCGCCTCCGACTGTCAGGATTTTCCCATTGATAGCGTCGAACATGACTGCATTTCCGTTCATCGAGTCTGGATCGCTGGCTCGAAGACCTGCTGATTGCTGGTTGCCGCTCCCCATAGTTCCATACCAATTCATCGCCTTGCTGGGCCCCGCTTGGAAAACTGAACCATTCTTCCACCCAAAGAGCCAACCATGATTGTCTTGACGGTAGACTCCCTGAGCGTCGTTGGTGAGCATTGGTGCGACAGGGCAACCGGGTAGCAAGGTCCATGTATTGGTTGTCGTACTATAGATTTCTCCATTCTTATTGCCTCGTCCGCCGTTCCAGGAACCGCCAACGGTAAATATGCGACCATCTGAGAGAGCTGCTGACGATTGATAGCCGCGAGCTATCTTCATTTCTGGGCCGGCAATCCACGTGTCCGAGTTTGGGTCGTAGATGCTTGTCTTATTCGCATCATTGCCGCCGGTAACGAATGGACGGCCAGTGGCATCCATGGAAAGACCAGGGCAGAACATGTCATGTTTGGTATTTGTTACCGTCCGATGCGAGACTGTACCGCTTGCAGGGTCATATGTGGCCGTCTGTGTTATGCCGCCACCACCACCCGAGAATGTACCCGGCGCAAATGATGACCAGACCAATACCCTGCCGGTGTCATGAAGAACTGCTGCCGCAACTGGGACAATTGGAAAATCAATGGTAACGCTCCACTGCCCTAAGCTAGTTGGCGGCGGTGTATAAGTAGGCGAAGACAGTACGTTGATCTCCGCTGCGCTCGTCCATGGGCCTCGTCCACCGGCTTCGGTTAGAGCAATAAGACGCACATACTGTGCGGGTGTTGTAGTGAAAAGCGTCTGTTTGAGTGTCGAGTCATCAAGGTATGTGCCAAATGCTACGGGGGCGCCCCAAGTTACTCCATCAGTACTTAGCTGAATCTTGTGTTGCCCAATGTTACCATTTGCATTTCCGTCCTGGCGAGGTAGGTACGAAAGACCGTTGACATAGTAGAGCTTCTGCATATTGATCGTAATATTGTGTGGAAGCGGTACATTGACTGGGGAAAATTCGGTGTGCCAGAATGTGGTGTTGTCACCGTCGAGAACCCTGGTCGGTCCGTTGCCAGGTTGGAAGCTATCTACAGCGACAGTCCAGCCAGTGCGAGGGGTTTGAGTGGCAGCAAGACGGAAGAATGAAAGTACAACGAAGGCATACAACTGCAGCATGTTGGATAGCGGTAGCTGGAGACTGAACTTGTTCAAGATGACCTTTCGGAAAGGATGGTGCTAGACTGACCCGGGTCTTACGAGGTTGAGGCCCGAGAGACTAATCTGCTGTATGTTGTTGACTCTATCTGGATATACGACTTTGCCAGGCAGGATGCCAATATATCATTTGGAAAGTCTGGAAAGGATTAGGTAGAATGCGTAAAACTTATACATATATAGATGGTATGATTTTGGAAGGCTCAGAAGGAGCCTACGTGTGGACAGCGTTCAATACTTGAACCATCAAGTAGACTTGGAAGATATCGCGCCTAGTAGATAAGGTTGAGAAGAGATATAACATCAAGAACGAAGTTGGGTGAGAGAAAGTAATGTGTAAGTTAGGGCTGATAAAACAGCCAGAGGTCATGGGAAAGTAGAGACTATTTATCGATGCGGTAAATTTGGTCGGTACACACATCTTCAATGAAGATGCAAAGCCACAAATAGTCACATCCTTGCGGATTGATGCATCCTTCTGGTGCGTTCGAGCTGGCTTCGCCTAAGGATTCCGGATCCTGCCCAGACTTCGCTCACTAACAGCAGCCTGTCGAAAACATCATGTAAGAGAATAGAATAAATGTGCAGAATCAGATGAGAGGTTGTAATGGGTACGAAAAGTAGCTGCAGAGGTTAAGAGTTAAGTTTGGGCAATAGTGTGGTCTCGGGGGTTAGCATGCTCGGTATGACTTCCGAGAGATTCAAAAGCGGGTGGCAGCGTCCACGCTGGTCAGCGGTGTCCCGCTTCTTCAGTCAGCCCATACGCTGCTGTAGGATGCCGCCCTGTCTTGGCTGAAATCTTGGATGGGCGAGTAGGTGGGTCTGTAGGTAGTACTGGGAAGCGATGGAGTCAGCGATGAGAATACTGCAAGGTAGGTAGACAAAGGCAACGCAAAACTGCGGGATGTGCACATGGCATGCTATTTGACGCCAACAGCTAAAGCTGCAGGGCGAGATCCGTATCCGGCCTTTTCTGGCGAACTAGAAAAGGCTGCCTACTAGCTGTTATGCAGAACCGTACTTGAGAGGCTTCTAACACTGCCGAGCTTACCGGATGACCTTAACGGACCGAGGTCTAGAGCAGAAGGATGCGGGCCTGGTTGTTGCATGAAGCAAAGCATGAAGCATGAAGCATGAAGCATGAAGCATGAAGCATGAAGCATGAAGCATGAAGCATGAAGCATGAAGCATGAAGTATGAAGAAATCCGGACTGCCAACGGTGGCAAGAAGCACTGATGGTATACCTTAGTATGTCGTTCTAGGATGGAGTAAAGGAACGAGGGAGGTTGATCGTGAGATAACAATCTCTCGGCGAGACACCCAGTTCGGGTTCGGTCATCCTCAAGGTGGTGGATCGGGAAGGATGCCTTGCAAAGGCGGGGACGATGAGTTGTCGTTGGGGAGCAGTAGTTGAAAAAAGTGGTAAAGACTAAAGAGTGCCTAATTGAAAACAGCGTTCCGGCGCTAGCCGTATCCTTCTGTCCCCCATTTAGGCAGGTGATCAGTGATCACTACCCCGTACATTCGTACACCTCACCTTTGGCCTTATCTTTCACCAGTCCAGGCGGAAGTCTTGTTTGTCTACCTGTCTTCATGATCTTCATGGTCTTAGCTTGTAGAGGTACCGGAGATTGCTTTTGACGCGGCATGAAGTCAAATAGAAAGTGAGTCCGGCGCTCTTCATGGCGTCGGTAACAATGCGCACTTCGAGGATGACACAGAGGGTTTCGGTCCAATTATGATCCAAAGAGTCCGTACCCCAATCCCTAGCAGACGCCAAAGAGCACAATAGCTCGAACATAAAGGCAGGCGCGGAATGCCGAGCTTGCAAGCATGAAGAAAGCGATTGTCTTTTTGTCCGCGTTAGGAAGCGTATAGGCGCGCGATAGATTATGCATCTGGGCTTCTAAAATCAATATCTGTTACGCGTTTCTTCGTGTTCCGATCAACCGGCAGGATAAGAGGAACTTTCTATTTTCCACAAGATGGACAGCGGAGAGTGACAGCGGATTTTGGACATGGCAAAGCTCAAGATTGCAACAGGCGTCGATCTGTGACATTACTATTACATAGCGCACTTCCTTGCAATGGTACGGAACTTTGACGAGCCAAGTGAATGGATATGTCGATTCTTTTCAGGTGTTGATGCTGCTCTACCAACACATTGTCCTTCACAATTTAGCCTTGAATTCGATTCCTTCATTCCTCCTTTTCCGTTATCGATGTTTCTCGTTCGCTGTTCTAGTTCCATATCACCCAAGAAACGCAACTGATAGGCATTAAGAAAACTGTTCTTTTCCGAAGAACTGTCGTTGCCAGGACTGAGAATAATCGCCTTCTCGCATTTGAGGTTGTTGTTGTTGATGTTACCACAAGTCCATTGTTCACATTTCGACGGTCATACATCTCCTACGCAGCTACGGGGACCATGAATGAAGCATTCCACATTGAGATCTCTTTCCCTTCTTTCCAATCCACCTTCAGACACATACCTAAGGAACGCACCAAAAGCACGAATAGGAACTAGCACCACAACGCCACCATATCCAACAAATCAAACTCGATCGGCAATCTTGCCACACAATTACCTCGGATTCAGCCACCGAGCCAGACCAAACCCCTCTGGACTCCCTGCTCTGTATTCGGCGAACCAGCCAGACAACTTCGAGATGTTTGTGAGATTTACCACGATACAGTTACCAATCCTGTGGTTCTTCCTTGTTGTTCTCGCCACGTGTCTGATGGGGTATGCATCCTCGGTTGGCTGTCGGGGACTGATGGGGACTAAGAAACTTGCCCGACTTATTGTTTCGAAGTCCTCTCAGCGATCTGGCGGCCAACAGCGATGACAAGATTGAGCTAGAAGATTCTGGCTTTTGGGTACCATAGCATCATTGATTTTGGCAACGAGAGGAGCGTGACGAGGAATTGAACGGTGAGGCTCTCTAGAGGCAGGGCTTACGCCGGCATATTGTGGCCCAAGACAGCCGCCAATATCCAGAGCTCCTTTTCGATGGAGAAGGCCTGCCGCCACTGCCTCCGTCGCCGCCGCCGAGCAGTGACAATTCGTCCATGCTAAGCCTAGAAGATTCATGGTTGAGTTTCGAACAGGATAGTGCTGTGTTCTGGGAGTTGTAGAGACGAGGAGCGTTTCGATTTCCCAGAACGCGAACTCGCTATCGGCGATTACACCACCGCACGTTAGCATCACCAAATAATAAGAAAACCTAAAGCACTTATGGACGACTACGAGTATCCCACTCTAATGGAGGAACACCAAATACACTTTTCCAAGCACCCTCTCACCCAATAACTCTACCTACCCCTTCATCGCTCTCTTAATCAGTATTAATGGTGGGATGTCAACTAGACTCCCATGCCTATTGGTACCAATCCAGTTTTCCCTAAAGCTTCGTCTCCCCACTTTCTTCACCGCTCCTGACGAGTAAAGAGAATGTCCGTTGAGAACACTGAAAGTCAAGTCTATTTCAGTGGTTTGGAGAACTCACACTACTGCCTCCATTGTAGTTCTTGTCGTATCCTAGAGCCTCATGGTTTGCATTGCGGCCCGGGTGGTACAACGGCGATGGTTGACTGGTAAGAATAATGGCGCATGACTTTGGATGGGCTGTGCTAGTACCAGAGCATTACGGGCACGGTAAGGGCCTGTTCTTTGTGTTGATCAATGAGCTGATTGGGGTCGTTATAGCTAAGCGCTTGGACGCCTGGGTCCTCCGACCATGGTGGAGGTGAAGGATGGGAACAACGTTGCCCCGGCGGGTCATTGACTTTTGACTGAGCTGGGCTGGCTGAGGTTTTGCTCAATTTGCTGAGGAAATCCACGGCCATTTGAATAAGAGTTGGAAGGTTCGACGGTAGGCTGAACAATCTGCCGGCCAATGCCATATGTTAATTGTTCCGTGCTTGGGTACCCCTTACCACAGAGCGCATTGATGATACTGAGGACCTTGTTTATCATTGCTGCCGCAACTGCGACGGTGCCAATTTTCAGACCTTTCTGCCTTGGGTCCCTGAAGATTTTGGTATTTTTATGAAAGAACAACATGGCGGACGTAGATGTAGCTTATACATCATAATTTCAAAGGTTGGTTAGATATAGAAGGCGATGAGTTGAGGTTTTGATAAGATTTCACTGGGAATGGTTGTTAAGAGCGGTGAAGGACAGCTTCAACAAGTCAATCATTAGTGCAGCAACGTGAAATAAAACAGTGAAACCCTATCTCGAAAGGGGAATGAGCTGGTCGATGAAAGATGAAGAGTCTTAAGAAATTCCAAAAAGGCTATAGTAAAGAACACTTGATTCTAGGGATGGAAATTACTGAGCTGGCGACCTTCATGTCGGCGTCACATTTTTACATCCCGTATGTTCACACGACTAATCCATTTGGAGGGTTACGGAAAGAAGTCCTTCAAATCAAATCACGCCGACTGCGTCCTTAAAAGTACTTCCGAGTCTCAATGACCAGATCAAATCCTTACCTGGCTGGAGTCTCTCTTACTCCTCATTCAGTTCCGTTCATCGGCTCATTCGTTCTCGCGTCCTCTCAACTCCATATCTCCACCGCCTTACTCTTCTCTCCCATCCTGCCAGCTTGTACAGTTCACACACCGCTTTGCCTAGATCCGTTGTTAGCCCTTCGTCCTAACCCAAGCAGAAGCTAAATGAAATGGGCCCAGCAAAAGCAACACACCTTCTCACTAATCCTCTTCCTACAGTATTTGCACTTTACAGTCTGCTTGATGATCTCATCCTTCGATACCCAAGTATACGCTTGCACAACGACGTAGAGCGCAATGCCGAGGCCGAAGAATCTAATTACTTTGTCGAGGAAGGAGCTGTCGCGGGTCAGGCATGACGATACCACGGGTGGCTCACATTCCAAGGACAAACCCATAAGCCATCACCACAGCGCCATCGTCCAAGGCCTGCTTCGACGTGTTGTAACTACCCGAACGGTGCGCTCCACTCCTCAGCACAGCGAATTTTTCATCCAAGTTCCTATCGATAAATGGAATTAAGGAAATCGGGGGAAGCAGGATGTCGGAGACGAAGGAGGATACGACGCTGGTAAAGGCTGCGGCTATTCTGCGCAAAGGCATCAGTCAAAGGTCTCGCAGGCGAGAACGATCCACGTACATTAAACCCACTGCAACTTCTAAGACGTTGTCACGAAGAGCAAAGTCGGAGAAACCTTCCCAGGCGCGGTGGACGCGTTTCTGGACATTTTGCTCTGCGTTCAGGAGGAATTCCCCACTATCGTCAAGGCGAGGCATTGGCGGCTGTGATGGAAAAGATCAACGAGAAGTTTTGTTTTCTGAAAGTATTCGCACAAATTTCCACCAGGGCTTCGAAGGGTTCGAATATGATCTTGTACTGTGGCAAGGGATTATTTACAGCGACGACAGCTATAGCCGCTAACCTAGGCTGCCACATGCTGTGCCGAGCACTATTCTACTACGTTGAGTCAAGAAACCAGAATGTTGGAGCCTAGGGTCTGTGTTGTTGCCCAGCCAACAAGAGGTGCGTCTGATTTCGTAAGAGCGAACCCGCCCTATACGGCGGCCAAACTTTCGCTGCATTGAAGTCACCCAGGAGGAAAGAATGGTGATTGGGTTCAGTCACCCTGATAGCCAATCACTTCAACGTCGATAATCACGCATACGAGTTCACAGCCTCACAGGGTACATTTCAGGGCTTGCGGACTATGTATATATATGCAGAACCATATCTCATCATCCGAATTGCCGACCTTTCTTCCGCCTTGGATGTCAACAATGACATGATCATAAGTTGGGCATGCCGCCGTTACCTTCTCAGTAATAGTACGCATTGCGCGAAAGGAAGGGGGTAGGTTGATCTGAGTTCAAATTGGAACTGCTGCAGAAACGAGACATAATGAACGTACGGTGAGTAGTGAGTAACAGGAACAGCAAGCGCAGCGTTGTAAGAACGGTGATGACGGCGATGAATGCGGCACGGCCGACTACGTTCGGCAAATAGATTCCATAAAGCAGATATGTCTTTACTATCTTGATATAGAAAGCTAGCCCTCACTTTCTATCCTTCGTGCTCATTGTTCGTTATAGATCCTTCTGGGATTTGACAGCCTTGGGATGTTTCATATTTCTATTGATAGATAAAATAGAAATACTCCGTCAGCCATAGCCGACAGAGACCTTAATTAGCACATTCCCGAAACGAGCACAAACAGCATTTGATATCACTCTCGCGGTATCAGATAGATGAACCAGCCTACTCTCTTTTTATCGCTGTCCCACAAACAAGGAGAAAAGAAGTGAAAACTTCGTGAGGACACACCATTACCCAGTTCAAAAGATGGCTTTGGCTGGAATCGGGTTCATGAAGGGCAAACCATGGGAGCTAGGTTATTAGTCCTAGACTGAGTGACCTGATGAAGAGCTTGCAGAATTCCTGATGTTCAAATGGATAAGGGGAGGATCTTAGGTTCTCTTTCTTTTGTTCCACGTTTGTTCGGCAATAGAAGCACACAAGCTAGAGGTTTTTTTTTACATACCAACTCAACCATGCGAACGGTTAGACCATTGGAGTGTGACTGAAGCCACCTGCAAAGGCTCTTCGAGCGGGAAACCAAGTTAGACTCCTTGTTTCATATGTGCTAGCTAGTGTTCTGTATTTACTGATGGGGGTGCACAAAAGCAGAAACATCAGCAAAGTCCGCTTGATTAGCATTCATGCAATAATGTCTGAAAATGTCAAAGCTGGAAATTCGTCGATTTGCAAGAGATCCTTCCAAAGGCCCATTAGTCCACCCTTGGTGGGCTCTTTGACTTGCTGTATGGACTTGCACTTCTCCTGCTTATGATCAGCATCACGAACATGCCTCACTTTCTTCAGTAAATACTCACGATCTTCTCTTCTCCCCCTCCTTCCGGAAGCCCTCAACAATCTTCAACATCTCCTTCCTCCCCGCTGCCGCATCGACATTCTTACCTCCCATACTCATACTCACCTTCTCTTTTGCGTGGGCCAGCAACAGCCTCTTCAGTAGCAAATGGCGCATTTGTATGCATACAAAAACACCACAATCGCTACTGTTCTCCTGCTGCGGCGAATCCGTTAGATCCATAAACTTTAACTCTTTGCCTGTCAGCCGCTCAATTTTTCGCGTCGCCGTCTCGGCTTCTTGCCGATTGGACGAGTTCAGACTATCGTAGTGGAAGGCTACGCGGTCAACGAGACTAACGAGGAGAAGTGTCCAGTGGCTGCCGCCTTCAGCGACTTCTACCGTTCGGCAGTCGTTGATGGGGAGGAAGATATGAGTTGTGAGGGAGAAGTCGGGGAGAGCATCTTTGAGAGTTAGGGGGTCCAAGGTTTTCATGAGCATGAAGGACATGGATGGACGGAGAAGGACGATATGGGCGTGAGGGTAGTGAGAAAGGTGTTCACGTTCGAGATATCTGCGAGACATGAATGCGCCATCTCGAAAGATGTCTAGGAGGAGGTGCAACATACTCTTCCCAGAATGCTATGTTCTGCGCCATATTTTAGCCCCGTTTCCTCTGCTTTACATCCATGCCATACGTTATCTGTTAACCAGTCATTCTTCAGCGTATCTATATCCTCCTTCATCACTATCCTCATTTAGCCTTCATATCGTGCAGTATTCAGGATCATCAGGCGTACACACGTCGAACATCGTAGTCTATTGAAGATCAGTTTAGCCGCTGGTAGTTCTGGCCATCAACTTACAACTCAAATATGGGTCGTCCGGGCTTAGCTTCGATTCTCTGCGCATTAGCTAATTGGATTGATTGCAAGAGGACGCGACAACAGGACGCAACACGGTAGGCCTGAGAGCTTCTTCGTACCGAATCTCCAAAGACCCTGCTGACCCGCCCGTTGAAGGGATGAAACCCTGAGTCTCGCATCGTGCGAATGATTTACCCCTCTTGGAGGAAGGATAGGCAGTGGTTATCGACCAAAGATATTCCCCTTCAATGCTTCGCTCTAGGCACGAAGAGCTACAGTGAGTGTCCCGCTGGTTAGGTAGCCCTTAGTCCGAAGGAGCAGCTGGCGACATACAGGTATGAGCTGATACCAGACGTCGGCTTAGATTCAGATTCTCTTGTCTTATAGGATAGAGTCGAATCGTCCGTAGTTATCACTCCGTACCCATATTTGGCTTAGATATGCCGAGATCTGGGGACGTGAAGAGAGAGTACTGTATGCAGGAGATCTACCGAGGTTAGATTGCCGCACCAGTGCCTTCCTCTACGCACGACTCCTTTTCTTTGATTGTCTGAGTTTAAGTATGAATCTCACTCTTGATCTCGACATCGTGCTCCTGCTAGCAGGTGTCCGTCCTACCATGAATATTGGTAGTAATAGAGAATACAGGCTACACGATACGTTTCACACCGAGCGCTTTGAACCTCAGACGTGGCAGGCATTCTGATATGGATTTACTCCCCACCCTGCTTCGTGCAAAGAGTAGGCTGAGTCACTGAACTCGATGTTAATCTGTCTACGGAACAGACGAAAAGGAGGGAGTTTGATTGGTGTAAAACGTGTAGCAGGAACTACAGATCGAGGTCGAAGAAGCCGAATATTACACTTTGCAACAATCAGGCTTGTCGTTCTTTCAGTAAATCTACGTCCGGTCTTTCCTTCTTTCTAAGAGTAACGTTCCTCTCCTTTGAAGTCACACAAGCCAATGGTTTCGAGCATCTGTTCTGCCGTTTCGCCCATCAAAACCGAGCAAGCACAATACGTAGCTACTCCGAACGCAAAACGCCCCGCAGGTGGGCCCAACAAATCATACGAACGCCGGGACCAATGTAGTAATTTAGAAGTCCTCATCATCCATATCCATATCGTTTTCTCCTGACTCGATGAACACAAGTCGGGTGCCTTCAGCTGCTGTTTGCCAAACCTAGTGACATGGTCAATTGAGTATCTCGGAAACCATTTAAAACGCAAAACTTACATCCAGTAGCGCATATTCATCCAAAGCTTGACTGAACTGATCTTCCGTGAAGCCTTTTGCGATGATCCTCTCCCTGACCTTCCTAATGCTCAGCTCTCCTCTACTGCCTTCTCCAACCGCTGCAGCCCCACTGTCCTTCATTGCGCGGACTAAGTGGTAAACCTTGCTGCTGGGACTTTGATCGGCTGCGCCTCGAGCGTCGTTGTACAAGCTTGCTTTGCTGACCTCCACCAGTCGCAGTGCTTCATCAACATCGTCACTGACTACTTGTGATGAAAATCGCAGTCGAGCTAGCGCTTGAGATAGACGTACTATACCCAAGAGCGTTCTAGGGGAGGTGTGAGTGAAATGCTTCTTGCCTCCTTCGTCTTTCTTTTGCTGCTGACGCATTTTAACATATGCACCAATCATGTATTCTGAAACTTCTTTGGGGACTGTGGGTCGCCAGCTCCGAGCCTGTGCGATGTATTGGCGAACTTCGTGTGGTGTGAAAACGACACCCTCAGTCTCCGGATGCTTGTTGTTCATATGCACGTACGTAACATGCTGTGCCAATTGCTCGTCTGATTCTCGATTTGGCTGATCAAGCATTAAGAAAAGAACATCGAAACGTGAAAGAAGGGCTGCTGGGAGATTGATATTGTCGACAGGAGATATTCGGGGATTGTATCGGCCATAGAGAGGATTAGCGGCTGCTAAGATTGACGTCCGGGCGTTGAGTGACGTGGTGATCCCAGCTTTGGAGATGGAGATGGTTTGCTGTTCCATCACTTCATGGATAGCAGTGCGATCTCCGTCGTCCATTTTGTCGAACTCATCGATACAGCAGATGCCGTTATCCGCCAGAACGAGGGCTCCCCCTTCCAGTACCATCTCATCCGTAACAGGATCACGCATAACCGCCGCTGTCAATCCAACACCACTGCTACCTCGCCCAGTGGTATAGACACCTCGAGGTGCGACTTTGGTGATGTACTTGAGAAGTTGCGATTTAGCCACACCAGGGTCACCCATGAGACATATGTTAATATCTCCTCGTATCCGCATCCCGTCGCCCATCTCTTTAGTAACACCACCGATCAGAAGGAGGAGAAGAGCTTTCTTGACGTCTAGGTGGCCGTAGATTTCTGGGGCGATTGACCTCGCCAAATACTCATACATCGCGCCGGAGTGCTTGTATTGTTCTATTCTTCGAAAAGTCTTAGCGTCGAAAACTAGATCATCGTACGCTTTCTTATGCTGATTCACGTGCATGGCTTCCAGATAAGTATCCGTCAATAAACCTGCTCGAATAGCCTTGAAACCGGTATAAGGCGTTGGCAAGAATATTCCTGCTACATCAATAACATCTCCGGGATTTATTTGTCTTGTCAGGGTTCCGTGGCAATGCACAGTCAAAGTACGAGGGATATGGCCGACAGGTACTTGATCCGCCATCTCTTGTATCTTGACTTCCTGAAATGGCAAAAACTTGGAAGCACGTGTCGACAAGAATAATTGGCCCTTTGAATTATTTTGCTTGCACTCATCTGAAGGACATTCCACCATTGGGGTAAAAGACTTGGATGTAACGGGCTGAAAGACTTCGCAACCACATCGGTCACAGGTATATGCATTGACTTGCACTGCCGGCTTGACATCAGAAACTCTTGTGGTAATACCTCGGACTGTGATAAGATGGCCAAGGTGCTCCCCTCGTACGTTCCGGACAGCAAGGGCTTTCGGGTTCCGGTCGCTGCTTGACCCTGAAGGCGTAACGGGCTTGAAAACAAGGGTGTACCGTCGAGTGAGTTCGGCTGGGAAAATGGATTCTGCTCGGGAAGGGTCTAATTCGTTCTCGGCTGCCTGCAATACACTTTCATTCCGTCTCTCGCGTTGCGACATGATAATGTCAAGCACGTCGTCCTTAAAACTGGGACCAGTCAACTACATGTTGCGCCTGTTCTGCGCAGATTCGAAACCGACCTTATTTCCTTTGTCTCCTTCGGCATTGCTTTGTCGACAGCCTCCGAGAAAATATCAACATAGTGTTTTGTATTTCGTTCAATGGATTCAACAAGCTTGAGCTTGGTCTCCTCCGCAAAAGTCTTCTCGTACTATGGCCCAAATATTAGCTCCGTTGGCGCAGCTCCCAGGAAGTCGTTTTCACCATCACTGACATTTTCCAGATCATCTAGTTCGATCATGACCTCAGAAAGCTTCCTATCTGCCACCTTTTGTAACATATCCATGTATTTCTTTTTCGGATCCGGATATTGTCCTGGTTTCGATCGTATTGCCTTCCCTTCCTCGACATCCTCCATGAAGTCGTACTCATCGCTGAGGCCATCTTCCTCAAGATGGAGATGCTCCAGGGCATTAGTTGCGGCAGAGTCCAAGTCCGAGGCAGTAGACTTGTAGCTTGTAAGGAAGTCCTCGAACGCACCTTCTTAGGAGTTAGCATTGTCGGCTACAACAGCGAACGTAAGCGTACTCAGTTGCGCATTGTAATCTACGTTTTCTATTCGTGTTGGAAAGAAAGACATCGTGGCGACAGTGTTCTAAGTTGGTGCTGTATATGCTGGAAAGGTACCGTTTTGATTAATTGGTAAAGTTATGTGCTAAGGGTACGTTATTCAATGCAGTACGCGACAATCTTGACGCGTCGCAGTACCCCAGATTTACGCGATTCAATGATTTCATATAGGAGTATTCCCGGCCCGATGCACGTTCCGGTCCCGTGCACACCCTAAACCCGATTAGCAACCCATACTTTTTTTATTATTATTCAACCACCATTCATAGAATCAAATTGCAATTAATATAGAGA
>JAABUS010004092.1_pt1 | contig 21903 bp, 18 predicted proteins | sample 5560161 | NCBI WGS metagenome assembly JAABUS01 (sample SAMN10711885, study PRJNA513376) | rock metagenome | isolation source: Antarctica rocks | place: Antarctica: Victoria Land, Trio Nunatak nord | collected 2016-01-04
AGCTGAGGGGGGGTGGGGGGGTGGTGCCGGTGATGGGGGCGCCGAAGGGGTGGGGAGGTGGGGGGTATTTGAGGGGGGCGTAGGCGGGGGGAGGGGAACCATGGGCTTGCAATTGGATATGCAGTGGAGTTTGGGAGGCAGGGAAGCGGGGAAGCGGGGGGAAGGGAATGTGGTTATGATCTATGACATATGAACAGCGAGGGATGACATAGGCGTGGGGGACTCGGCATATCTGAACGTGGCCAGCTGGCAAAAGAGATGGCTACGAAGTGGATGATGAGAGCGTTTCTGTCTTGTAGATTTACAGCATACAGTTTACCTTGGCGAGAGGCCGATCGAGTATTCTAGTCTGGTTACATCGTCGTTATGCCTCTGGATTCTCTGGATTATGCGAAGGGGATGGGTTTGGGGGGTGGAAGTGCAGTGATGGATGGAAGTTTGCAGAGGCGCCGTGATTGTAGCAACTCCAGGGAGATGCACAAAAAGCGATGTGGTGGAGTAGGTCTGGTAATAATTCCATTTGTTTTGAGCGAGCTGCTGCGTCGCCACGCCTGTTTCGCTGTCCTCATACCCCCTCCCCCCACTTTCCAGTGGTCTTGTCGAACTCCAGAGAAGCACCCTCAAGCTTCTTTTGCAGATCTCGACGCTGTGTTGTTGAGAAGCGAGACCAGAGGCAATAGTGATGTTAAGATAAGCTGTTGTCTCTTGACTATGCGTGTAGGGATTCGATTGCTGTGTGAGCGATGGAAAGGAGGGAGAGAGGGAAAGGGATAGGCTGTGGGTTAGGTTGAGGAGTGACGGGTTTGATTGATTGTTTTGAAAGTTGTGGGAGGACGATGATGGTGGAGGTAGGGAGATGCAACGTATAGGGTGTGCCAAGTAGCGAAAGGGGGTGTCAGCGCGGCATCCCCCTTGTTTGTGTATAGTGGGGGCTCCTCGTGGTCCAGGGATGTTTATTCTCTGGTGTGCCGGGTTCGGGGTGAGGGAGACGAGAAGTCTGGGTACATGTAAGGTAGGAGCGGACATCGAAGATCGTCTCGGATGGGAAGATAGGTTGTTTCGTGGATGATTGAGGCACTAAGGTGATCTTTTGCATGGCATGCACTCTCGTGGAATGACCTGACTTGCAGAGAGTGCGTGGGGAGAGCGAAGCATTTCTCCTCGTTCATGTACATGGGGGTCCTGTGTTCGCGCATTCTGGGATTTACCACACGATGGCATTCCGTGTATAGAAGAGCATCGACTCTGACATGCAGCCAGGCTCAGATAGAGAAGATTGTCACAGATAATGATGGTCTACGCCAGCAATACTCGTTACTGTGTATTAGCTACGTGCGGAATCAGTGTAGGAAATAGGGCAATTGACGAAGGATCCAGTGGGGTTTTTTGGTAGACGGGGGAGGTGGTGTGGCTTTGGCTCTTGAAGATAGTAATTGCTTCGAGGGCAAATGTGGCGATTCGTAGCGATTATGCAAAGGAGCCTATTGCACGCGTTTTTTGGGGACTCTTTTGTGGATGGAGGCTGGTTGCGCGCGCTATTTTACTCTGTTGGTCTTGAGACTTGGGCAGCTGATGCACGCTCCTAGTACCGGTAGGGTTGACATCATTGTGGGCTTGTTCAGTTTGACGCTTTTGATATCGTTGGGTCTGTAGAGGCACCATAGGGTGGTACGATTAAGAAGCAACATCAGAAATTGCATGCGAGTGATTTCTGATTATTCTTCAGTCTTGCCGGGTTTGAGATGCGGCGGATTCTGGCTCGCGTGCTGTGGGACTCTGCCATCATGAACAAAGTCGCCATGGGGGGCCATAGATGACGTTTCTACTGTGGGCAAAACTGCCGCTATGGATCCAGCTCAGACACCGTAATCCAGATGGTGGGTAAAATCTGCGACTGCTTGGGCTTGAAGTATAATTGGGTTCTGCTTTGGGTCCGCTGGAGAGAGACGCCAGCTCCTTTTTGTTTTTCATAATTCCACTTAATCTGTGCTCTAGCATGGTGTACTTTCGAGATCCCATCAAATTAAAAGAGATATTTGATATTTGGTTTGTCCTTTTAGACGCTCTCGGCGGGGTCCGAGTATGTGCAAGTGGCAGCTGTTGGTCCCGTTGACTTTGGATCCTAGTTGATCAGTAAGTCCATAGTCGATCGTGTTGTTTCTTCCTGGAAAAGTACCAAGAGATGACTGCACTGCCTCATATAAGTGCACAGGATCAAGCTAGGTAGCTGATTTTCAGTTGGCTTCGCCCAACAGATGACGGTCAGTAGAACTTGACACTACCTGTATTCAGCGGCCTGCTTCTCACACCACTCTCCAAACGCCTGTGCCTGTCCCGTTCCCCCCTCATCGACGCTCTTAAGCGCATCGAGCAAGTCACTCCTTGGTGACGGGTGCAGCCTCCCCCATGGAAGGATATACGCCCCACCGTTCACCATCTTCAGCTCCTCCGACAAGCCAGCCCACAACTCCGTATAAGCTCCCATCTTCGCCTCATACAGCAGCGGTGTGCTCGCCCAACGCATAAGTGCCGGCGCGCTCCGCAGCAAATTTGTCTTGAGATTCCCTGGATTCTGCGAGACGCTGAGGATGCCTTTTTCACCAACCTGCTTCGCCAGCTCGCTTGCCAGAAACCAGTTGCCCACCTTCGTCACGGTGTAATTCTGGGCCTGGTCGTCGGTTGTCAGCCTTGCGACTACCAGGCCGCCTTTGATGGCCGCGAGGTCCACCATCTGCGAACTAGTCCAAACAACCCGCACGGCCGCTGGCGCAGACTGGACTGCAGTGGCAGAGAGAGTGGGGAGGAGGAGCTGAGCCAAAAGGTAGGGTCCTAGACAATTGGTAGCTAGCTGGAGCTCGTGGTTTTGTTTTGAGAGGCTCCCAGCCGGGGGCAGCGAGACGCCGGCGTTGTTAAATAGAACATCAAGCCTAGATTCCTTGGCGGTGAAGGCCTGGACCGTGGACTTGATGGTGCTGAGGTCGTCGAGCTCGAGATGCAGGAAGTCGAGCTCACCAGCTGTCGAGAGTGAGGCGGTCGAGGCGGCTTTGATGTCTGAGATGCTGTGGCGTGCGTTGGCTTCCGAACGGCCTGCGATGTAGACTCGGCCGCCCGCGTTGTACAAGATTGATGCGAGCTGATGTCCGATGCCAGAAGCTCCGCCGGTGACGATGAAGACTTTGCCCTTCAAGGATGGCAGGTCTGCTTCGGTGGAGGTGGGCCGTGGGGGGAAGAGTTGGGAGAAGGTGATTCCCATGGTGGAGGCTACTCGTTTGGAGAACAGGATGCTGTTAGTAATGGGCGGTTGGCGCGGGAAGCGACCATCCTTGTTCGGCACTGAACACTTGCAAGGAGCATGATCTATCTCTCCAAAAAGAAGGGACTATTTCGACGTGGACTTCTTAGTGTCGCGTCTCGGGGAAGTGGGGTCTCACTTCCGTACGCCAAGCCCCACCGCCTACTTTAGTCGGATCACGTGGCACTAAGAAGGGGTCCTTATTCTCACCTACCATATGTGATATCGCCAACTTTACCCATGTACGCTATCGTCACACCACATGTGGAGCAACATCCTCTCCGACAATGGCCAACGTTTCTTCGGGCGATAGCTGGGCCCCGTCCGGTGGGCTGGCGGCATAGTCACCCCAGTTGAAAGTCTGGAACCAAACCGGTCAACGGGCTCCGTGCGAGTCTTGCGCATGCAAAACGCTCGCCGCAATGTTTGGAACTTGGCAGTCAATTATCGAGCTTTCTTTGACGGCCACGGTGTTCAGGAACGAGGCTGAATGGACATGTTCACACCGCTAGTTTCATCTCCGTCCTTTGACTGCACATGGGCATTTCGGAATAAGGCTTAGGCTCAACGTCATTCACCCATTCCTGCCAGTCCTGCTCCGAGGTGGATATCCTTGGTATTCTACTTTCGCAGACCCTCTCCGTAAATGGGAGGTAGGAGATCTGCGTAAGTCATCGTCTCCCAACCTCACAAATTCCTAGAACCTTGACGTTGTGCTGTGTCGACAGAGCCGCATTTGTGCGCACGAGCAAGCGATTTACTCTGCGAGTTCATCTATGAGCGCAGTCAAAAAAACCGAATCAAATGCTGTAAACCTCTTGCACAGTTGACAGGCCAAGCTTTGGTGGGGCGGTGCTGCACGACGGGTCCGCCATCCGAGAAGCAGGTCTCCCTCAGCCTCGTGGCTATGGTGTGCACAGCAAATGGAAGTCGATCGAATTATGGATTTCTTCTACTCCACGATTCGCTTCCTCCATCTTCTACAAAGGTCTCTTTCCAGTGACCCATCGAGTTAGTACTACTCTCTGATAGGTTGTCTCTTACGACTCTAAGCGGTTTCATAATCCTTTGTTACATTCTTGACTCATCTCTGCAAGCCGTTGTCGGGTTCAATGGGTTCTCGTTAGCAAATTAATGAAAGTCTACACTACCGTTAATAGGGGTATGAGCTCGTCGCTGCTTTTGGCATTGAAGAATCAATAGCAGTTGTGACCAATCACATGGCCCCTCGATGCCTCATCTGTTTGCACATGCTTACCGTCATGAAGACGAGGCGGCAGAATGGGTAAATGATCCTACCATCTCGAAGGATGGTGTGGGTGCTGCGGGACAGCGACCAGGGTCATGACAATCCCTGCAACGCGACGCTGTCGCGGTGCATACGCAGTACAAGCAGTGACATCTCGACCAGGACCGTTCCTGCAATACGACGATCTCGCGGTGGATACAGGAACACGTGGTAGCAGACCGCAAGCACTGAGCCTTTTTAATCGACGATAAGAAAATCTTAGTTGATAACTCCTTCGAGACTTCCTCCTGGCGCTTGCGATTTTCTGCGGAGCGTTGCGATCTGCTGCGGAACGCTGCGATCTGTTGCGGAGCGCTGCGGACGCTAACCTAAAGTACTGTACCAGACCATCGGGTTGAGCTATGAGACAAGGCATGTGGCGCTGAACTATGTAAGGATTACGACTACAGCTCGCTGATACTCACTGCTATGGTATTGATTGGCAGGTGATTTGGCTCGCTGGCTCAATATTGAACATTAGGCAATAGCGTTAGCAATTCGCCGACTCAAATCTGAGCATTTGGGACGCTTGGACCCTCCGACAATTTCCCAATTGTATCGGTTGTTTCTAGGACCGCTTGTCCTCTCTGGGCGGCTGTGGTGATAATCCATGGGTGGTTTGCTTCGGAATTTCAGATTTGAGCTTCTGGAGCAGTCTGTGGCGGTAGTCTCCCCCAGCTCTGAAATACTCGAAGCTTGCTGAAAGAAGCCTTGCCTTGGTATTGGCCTCAGAGCCTTTACTAGCGCTCATTATAGCTGGAAAAGTGACTCATGCATCCTCTTTTGCCGTCTTATCTGATCTGGTTCTCTACTTGTCCTTTGGATGCTAGCCCTCGAGATGGATTAGCACAAGTCTGGCGATGCATGAGAAATGGTTTGACTTCAAATCGACAGAACAAGGCGTTTCAATCGGCTATGAAAGTCATGGTGACTGGGAAACGGAGCAGGTGTTAGCTCACCGAAATCGCGAATGGCAGGTTCGCGATCTTCAGCTTCTGAATGTGGGATGAAAATTAGGACGCAGGCTCGCTCGTATGAGTAACGTCACTTGAGCGGCGGTAATCTCCACTGTCGCCGGCGGTCATGTTTCAGGACCCATTGCTGCCAGCAGATGGTCCCCTGTTCATGCAAACGACGTCAGCCTTGTCTGAACGCTCGCTTACCGTTGCGATCGGCGGTGCAACAGGACCACTGGCCAAAGAAAATTTCTGTAGCTTGCAAGGCTGCAGTGTGTTGAAGCCCCCCCATACCCCGTAACAGATCGGAGATCTCGTCTTTGTCTCGTCTACAGGAAGAAGCTCTCCTTTGCACCTACACATGATGATGGCTTTAGCTTCACAGATTTGCAGTAAAGAGAGCGCGTTGCTAATGGAAGTCAAATAGGGCAGAACAGAGCATGACAGAATGTACGACATTCGACAACAGAAAGATCCTATGCAGTGCTCCTCGCTTTGGAGCACATCGAACTTCAGCGCTATACCAGAAACCCGCTTCCTTAGAACTGCAGCGCTATACCAAAAACGCACTTTCATAGAACTTTTGCGCTAGACCAAAAACGCACTTTCTTAGGGCCAGCACTCTAGCCAATAAGCACAATATGCCACCTCTCGTTTGACCACACTATACCAAAAAAGCACACTGTGCAGTCCTCAATCCCGGATGTCCTCAATCCTCATGCTATGGCAGAGAGCACGGGATGCAAACCTCATTGGCTTCGCTAGAAGCCAGTCTAGGCTCTGTGAACGCAGGATTCAGGAGCGGATCATGCTCATTTTCGCTGGCGCCACCAAAGCACAGTCTTATTGAGAGAGCTTTTCACTACGTCTCCGGAAACGCTCGATTAGACTTGCCGACCTTGGTATTTTAGGGATCGAATCAGATCACTCTTCTGCTGACGCAGTTGCTGACCCTGGTAGGTTTGAATAGAATGGCAAGTTTTCGCTAATCAGGAAGCCGAAAGTCCTACGATGACTTCCCGAAATCAAGTGGAAGACCCATAAAAGACGGAAGCCTCCCCATCTGATTTCAGAAACTGTCCAGTATACAAGCTGAATGATTGGTTTGCAATCACGGATTGTTTGCTCTCAAACAGTCGACTACTGTCTCGTAATCTACACAGAGAAGACATTCACATCGACCCCAGCGAAATCTCGTCACGAAGAACGAAACCCCGATTCCATCCCAACGTCGGGTTCTGGGGGCTGCGATGGGGCTCGGGAGACCCGACAAGCGGCAAAACCTGGGTCATAGGCCACAGCCATATGCCCTTGAGTGAGCTGTCTACCAGCTTCTTGTTGAGCGCTATTGCATCTGCTGACTTCTCCAAGTCAAAATGCTTTGCCCGTGAAGCAACAGTCTAGACAAGAGACTACGGACGACTATCTTGTCGATGTAGCCGGTCTATTCGTCGACAAACGTCCTTCCCAAGACTCCGCTGGGAATAGATCTCAATCCTCCGAAACACTACCCGTCTCCGGAGAATCCTTGACCGGCCGGCGAAGAACCCGCTCCACAAGCATTGGGGCACACATGGACGACGGACCAACACGTTTCCCATCAAACCTACATGGCGATTCAGCATTTTCTCCTGCAGAAATCCATTACACGAACATTGGGTCCATCGGCTTGAGCCACGTCGCGAACCACTCTCGCGGCATTCCAGATGGATCTAGCTCGACGAGTAGGGGTCACGTACAATCTTCATCCTTTAATTCGTCCTCACCATCACAGGTGACAAGCCACTGTGATCGTTTACCAACCGACGACGTAGATCCTAGATGCCAGAGCAATTCAACGGATGTCGTGATGCAGACTGCTTGTCAGCCAGGACGAACCACAGCCCATCACGTAATTGGTAGTGCGGACAATAGCAGGAATACTATATCACCTCCTGTCTCGGGCTCTTCGTGCAATGTTCCGTTGCCAATACACGAAAACGGACCATCGCAAGAAAACACCCGAAGCAAGTCTCCAACCACATTCTTGACAACCATACCATATACGGAAATAGGATCTTCTTCGTTGACACGGTCTCTTAATTCGTCGGAGATCATCTCTGCCACAGACATTTTACCAGCCATCCACAGCACGGGCCCTTATCCTCGCCGGCCAAGCAACCATCCCAGCTTCCTGCAGTACGACAGAGACTGAGAGCTCCTGCCATGCCTGCACCTGCCAAGAGGCTATCGAAACTCTCAAAACTCTGAGCGATCGCGCTCGACTGAAAGGTCCTCCGCGGTATGTCAACGGCATGCTCTCAGCAAAAAAGAGATTGGTCTACCCATCGGCAACAAATTTCGTACACCTGGGCTCGAAGCCAGCGACATGCTTACACACTATACTGTTTTCACCTAGCACTGCTACATCTTATCCAATACCTGTCTTTATCTTTTCATTTCGCCAATCACATAGCCCCAATCGATCTTGATATCGATAGATACGATTTTGGCTGGCGACATTTCCATTTCGATTCCCTTACGAGTCGTAATCTGACTAAATTTACAGCTTGTTGTTAGACACCATAGACTTTTCTTCTGCATCGTCAGTTAGCATCGAGTGAATCTATACAAATAGCTAGCCATTGCGATATAGAGTGACTACTCGGCGAGCGATCCATTCCCATCTTGGTAGTTCGTTTGTTCGGAGACTTGGCCGGTTGACAAGACGATGAAAGTAACACCCAACCATTGCGCGAGACGGCCTTCCCCAAGCTAGGTTTCCACTCTCGTCAATGCAAGCTCTACAAGCAGTCAGCTTTCTTTCACATCTCTCATTAGGGATAGGGTTCTGGTCCGGTGGCTAGAATATGCAAAGCAAATTTTCCCATCTTCGCGAGAATGAAAATATCCGATTGAATTTTATGATTACGATTCTCAGAATACATGTATATATGCAAAATGTAATCAGTCGGAAGCCTTGATCACGTGATAGCGCGCTATGGTTGTGTTCGCCGAAGATCAAGCGGAACAGTAGGCTGCGTTACCCACCTCCACTTCATACCATCTCTGAATGACAGACCATTATTGATACTAGAACGAGACTGACTCTGCACAGGCTGGTACTCCATCGTTTTGAATTTGCCTGTCATTCCAGCCTTCATGATTTCTTACAGAATCCTGTAGATTGTCTGTCCTCAAACAGGAGCTGCGTAAGCAGGGCTGGAACAGATTTGACGGATGGTTGTGCGGTCGCTGCCCAAGTTCAAGACGACGTCGATTCTGCAACAGAATTTCGAATCAAGTATTGAAGGTTGAATCAAATCACGTTCAAAGTGTTTTATAATTCTAGGTATCTAATTGGCTAAAAACGGAGCAAGGGAGAGAGATTGCTTGTTCGCACTGCATCAGCTTCAAATAGACCAACAAGTGTTCTTGGACGCCCGTGGCAGCTGTACAATCAGCCTAAAACAAACAGTGTCCCCATTCCGCTTCGCTTTGACCCTGCGATATGCTCGCGGAAGACGAAGTCATCAATTCAGATCCAACAGATTTAGGCAGATGGTTCTCCGGGAGTCACGGAATGAAATTTCGTGATACGATCAAGATCATCATCTATCGTTGGGTCTTCGCCCGTCCGTTAGTCCCCCAATCTCCACTCAACTCGGTCCTCACGATATTTTGAACAAGTGAAAGCACCGTTTCTCATGGGAGCTTAGGGGCTAATGTTGTGCCCAAGCTTTCTCAAGAACCCTGTAATTGCTACGAGGGGACGGGATGGATCGGGGATCTGGCACTACCACCCCGTTCTTGAAGGTTGCCATGGGATAAGGGACTGCTGATGCAGAAGGCGTTTATTCTTCGCCCGACCAAACCCGAGCGCTCCGGTCACATGGCGATCGGCCTCGGGTAGCTTTGTGGGGGCCAAAGCCTACATGTACACTCGGCGCGGTAGAAGAAATTTGATGATCGGCTGTATCAGCCGTCCCGGTTTGGGTGCAAATACATCGGAAATCGATGAGGAAGCAAGGTGCTACAAAAACAACTTATCGTCAGAATCAAACCTATGTTCCCCACTTCTACTTATCACTCCCGCGGCGCCTGTTAAACGCAATCAATTCGAAAACGATGCTTTCCTATCTGTATTTCATCTGGCGACTTTCTACATTCCAAAGGCCGCTGGAGGGTACGGAACACCATCTTGCAATCAATAGCAGGGTCCGAACCAACCTTCCGACCCAAATCTTCGAACCGCTGTTCCGAGTCGCTGTTCCTAATCGCTCTTCCGACGCTCAACGTACTCTCTAGGGGCGGAAGAAAAGTCCTCGGCTCTTCTCCGCGCCTACAGCATAGCCCGAACCAGACTGTCGGGCTTCACAAGTAGACATCGCGTCGGCTACATGTTGATATGCGCCAGGAGGAAGCCAGACGGACCCCGCGGACGGGATGCTCCATACGTTGATCATCCCCACCGTCTTCCCGTTTGATTTTCCGAAGATATACTTGCAGACATGGCTCTCCGCTGCTCGAGTCTTGGTTTGGCCCCCATGTAGCCTTGTAACACAGCCATCCAGCTGCAATCAAGGGGTTGTGCAGGCACCGACAGGCTTGCCCATAGGATTTCCGGAGGCCTGCTACCCAAACTTCTCTGGCGTTCGCAGGCTCTGAATAGATTATGCGACCATTTAGCGTACGCGACATTTAGCGTACGCGACATTTAGCGTACGCGACATTTAGCGTACGCGACAATTAGCGTGATCACACATGGGCAGATCTCCTGCCTTGTCCTAGCCTTATCACATACCCAAAGATCTTGGACCTCAGAGTCTAATGTTGCATGAATTCTGACCCCGTTTTCATGATGCACGATTCCATCACGTACCGTTGATCGAATTGCGAAGAGATGGGCGCGCAATGGACCCAGGAGTTCGTCCGCCAAAGATGGGATGATTAGCTGGTTGTCATTGGCTAAAAACATTATAAAGGAGGGTTACGGAACGTTCCCATTGGCTACCCGCACTATCGCAACAATGCCTTACACCAAACGCGTGTTTGAATTACTCTGGGCTGGCATGTTCGATCTCGATGTCGGATTCATCTCGTCGCCAATGATGGCTACCAGCGTAGATGGCTTGGAGCAGCCATTGACTTCTCTCCGTGGTGATTGCTGCCGAATAGACAAGCCACCTCCATGCGATGTAGGACAGCCTTGTCTCAGTACTCGAACAGGATAGCAACTGCCTCTGCCACGTTAGATTTGCGGCTGATGAAACACACTGCAGACTCTAGGCTGCAATTTCTTCTGGGCCTTTCCATGCCTTGTAATCGACAAGGTCTTCCTTCTACTGCATCTTTTTTAACCTATACGAAAAACACTTTTCTGCACATACACGTCATATTGGAGGGAATGACCTTCAATGACTTGGACTATAGACCTTGAGTCACCTTTAACTGAGCGTGCCCTGGTCGCAGAGGGGCGACTCGAGAGCGCCACAATGGCACTAATCTCGTTAAGAATGTTTTTCCCACACTCCTTCCAGGAATTGTCTATATCCAGCACATCTGCACCTCCAATCAGGCCACAGTCTCGGTCTGGCAGTGGATTTCTGGTAGAAATATTCGTGTTACCACTTTCGGTCTGCCGTATCAAAGGGAATACCTGTATAAAAGGAGGGTTATCCCATCCCATCTCCAGGAGACCTTCGCCGACTACTTATCATATTGCTTAGAGACACGTAAGTCTTAGTCACCTCTACACCGTGATGGCACGAACACAGAACACACGAAAGCTCGAGAAGTTTAAGCTCCAGTTTCATCAATTTTACTACGCCGATAGATATACAATGCCACAAGTTACCGCCTTGTTCCATTGGCTGTTCTGCATGCTCCTCATCCTAACTGGCAAGGAGTACCATGCGTCGTAAGCTCACTCCTCTACCATCATCTGAGAAGAGCTAACAGTCTGGTTTCAGGGAAGAACAGTGGTTCAGTCGCCGTCGCGAATGGAACACAAAAAGGAAATTACGGAGAAAAAGGATGCCTGAACCTACACCTGTTGAGTTGGATGGACAGATTCCGTGGTTCATCAAGAACGGTGATGGCCTCTTACTTCTCGAGCGTCGCCTTTTGCATGTATACTCCAAATCTAAAAGGTAGTCAGACCTCACCCTCTACCACGGAGATCTGTGCTAAGCAAGCTAGACCTAAATTCATATCTGGAGTCGAGCTTTGTGATCCTACGATGGGCCCTGCTATCATGAGGCCGCTGTCAAGTCTTGATGAAATCATAGAGCCTGACTCATCTGAGTAAGTTCTGCTTATCGATGGGTTGTAATGCCAAGATCTAACTTACCATAGTCACACCTCTTTCTTCAATGAAGTTGAGTCCGTCGAAGACTACCTTTCCGATATCCCTAGCTTGTACGAGGACCCAACCTCTGCACAGGCTTCCTGTGGCCATGGAACCCAACCTTCAGCCGCAGCTTCCGCCACAATCAATCCTTCGGCTGATTGGTGCTCGGGGATCTGTTCCCCCTCCAACATTGAAGCTCACCTGGGATGCACAGCAAGCACGTATCACTCGCCATACGCATTAAAAGATTCAGAGGGTCATACATCGGATGTTCCTGATCACCAGACTAGCTCAATGCGTCCAAATATTGGCACAGGCGTAGCTAGCAGTATCTCCACTAGGGCTCAATCGACTGGCCACAAGCGTGGCCAAGGTGCATCGTTCGCACTGCCTTTATCTACACCAACCAAAAGCCTCTGCCACTACCTTCCATCCCAGGTCTCAGATTCTAGCTCTGTAAGTGGTTCGACGAATTTCGCAGCGATGTATGACCATCAGTCACGAGGCATCGAAGCCACTTACGATACGGGACCTGCATATGCCGGCAGCGTACAATCTGGCCCATATCTATTGCCTTACACGGAGCCCCAAACTGTCCTCGCGCCTCCACTTCACGAGAGCCACTCACACATCCACGACGATGCGCTTACGCGAACCAACCCTCAGATCCCATGTCAAGCTTCACGCTCTGCGACCATGTCATTCGTACAAGGGACAGGCATGCGAGCCCTGAAAAGGCAAATGCGACCCATGCCTTTACTGCCTTCTTCCAGTGGTCCCGGCATCGTCAACGAACCAGGTCACGAGACGCCTTCAATGAGCCAGATCACCAGCCCTTACCCTCGCCGGCCAAGCAACCATGCCAGCTTCCTGCCATACAACCTACAATGAGTTCCCGGCCATGCGTAAGACTGCCGAACGCATCTGCAAGAGAGGATTTCTCTGACCAACTGGCTTGGCAAGGGAAGTCGAAAATGGTGCATGGCCGCATACTCGTACAAGACCGGCATCTTGTTACAGCTGTGCGTCATGAATTTTGCTATTTGCAGTATTTCTACCTTCGTCTGCGTGTGTTCCTTGCATCTAGACACACATCTCCACTCGCGTTTTTGTCAGATAGACATCACATGTGCTAGTGAATATCCTTTACTTGTGGGCTGGTCCGACGAGACATGTATTGTAATTGTACGCTATAGATTTCTCTTCAAGATGATCATTTTGTACCGGACGAATTGCAGGGTACGCGCGATCCTCGTGACTCCTGTCCAGCGTTTGCATCATAGGTCGGGGCAACGAAGTAGATCAAAGCAGCTAGAAGACAAAGGCTTCCGATGCATTGGCAAGACACTGGACGGAACGCCCCCCTGGAGATCCACAGCTGGAGACGCAAATTATCAATGTGGTTGGCTTACTCAAGCGATAAAGCTGAGAAGAGGGTTCAGGCATGTAATGGACGAGAGGAGAATCGGTGAAGATCTGGGAAGTGCACCATGCCTGGGCTTGAGCATGGGATACAGGCGTGATGAACGTTTCCTTAGCCTGGATGGTGGCCTATTACATCGAGCATGGTACAGTAATTCTTCGCGATGAAGGCGGATGTAACCGTCGGTCCCCCACCAAAAAACGGCAGGCGCTTTTAGGTGGGTCACACCTCACTCGCCTCCACCCCTCACCCGCCTAAATTAGGACGTCTTTCTAATATCTAGTATAACTTCACCGCCACAGCTCCAAATTATGTAAACAAAGCGTCAAATGAAAGCCTTGAGGATGCTCTATAAATTATCTATAGTAGGTTAATCAATTGGAGGAGAAATGGTGGAATTTTGGGTGGCGGGGGAGGCAGTTCTTCGAGGTCAAAAAACACCCTTTTGAGAAAATAATTATCACGAAGTTGTAAAATAAGCAAACGCGCATTTAGACGATTGATTTTGAGTATTCATAAAAATAATTAAATGTATGCAAAAGACTTTAGAGAACGACTTGCAAATTAGACCTAAAAACAAGGTATTTCTAGACTCTTCTCTTAGGCGCATTTAGTCGTTTGTTTTCTTCTTCTTCTTCTTACTATTTATATTGAATAACAACTTTTTTGGAATATTGCGCTGTTCTATATAGCGATATCTTTGAAGTTTATATGTCGAGACAAAGTTGTACTCGTTTAAAGAATAATATAAACTAATATAGTTGTTGTCGTCGCCTTCTATAGGGGATTCTTGATCTTATACGACATTTAAAGCTTTGTTTGTCTCTTGTAAAGTCTTTGTATCAATATTGTTTGCGACGATAATGTTCTTTGTATTTGCAATTTTTTGATTAGTCTCTACTTGTATTCTAATATCGTAAACTAGTTAACGTAGACAAGTAGTCTTTGTCTTTGCAAGTAATGCAATACTTTGTATTTTTATAAACTTCGTCGACTCTATAACTTGTCTAGCTTGCGCATTAAAAGCAATCTTTTTAATAATTTTAATAATTTTACGTTTAGCTTTGCGATCGATCTTTGCGAACTCCTTATTAAGTTTTTGTAAATATAAAATACGTAGATTTTCTACAATTATTACTTCGCTTGTAGCATCAACAATTTAAAAATTTTTTTTACAATTTTTTTGCTTTGCGAAGATCTTAATATATCGATTAAGCTTTTCGATGTAAATAAATAAAATATAGATTTGTTTGTTAACAATCTTAAGAAGCTTAAGCAATTGTCAATGTTTGTAGTTGACTCTACAATATTTATTAATGCGAAAATTATTACAAAAGACTTAGATATATTTGTAAATTGATTGCGAATCTTGCGATATGCGCAATAAACAATTATTTGTCTCTTCTAAAGACAAAGTAGTAAATTGTTTTGTTGTTTCTGTTGTATAAGTCTTGTTCTCAATAGTCTTTCGCTTCTTTATTGAATCTAGAATTATATTGTAGCTAGATAATTAGATAATATTAGACTATAAACTTGGGGATGCTTGTCATCAATACTAGCAATCTATCTACAATATATATGCGATCTCTTCCACTTAGATCTTAGAATCTTAGCTACTTAATATATTATTAGATTGTATAGTGCGATTTATGTATACATCGCAATAAGTCTTTGTTGTTATAATTGTCTACTAACTAGAATTTTATTTTTATCTCGTTATATTAAAGCTTAACGCGAGAATTTAATTATAATAACAAATATCAAAACAACAAGTTGTTAACGTATCTCTAAAAACAATCTTAGAAATTCAAAAATTCAAGAATTTAAAAACACAAAAAAAAGAGTATAAAAAACAAGTTAACTTTAACAAATTATCAAAATTAGAAACTTCAAAAATCAAAAACACAAAATTAACAACTTAGAGATCAAAATATTATTAAATTAAAAAGCAAAAAAAGAAAAAACAAAGTTAAAATATTAAGAATAGCAATAAAAGTTGTAAATTTAAAAAAATAAAACGCTTTATTAAAATTGCGACTAATATTTATTGTTAAAACAATAAATTGCTCGTTAACTATAATAACATTATTAAAAGAAATTTTTTAGCAATATAATTAATTTATTTGCTTAAAAGCGAAAACGCTATTTGAACTCTTTTTTTAATAGAAACTAAAGTAGATTTTTAACGCGAAGTTATTTGTTAATAGTAAATCGACAATTAACTAAAAGAAACAATAGATTAAAAATATCTATTTATAAACAATAAAAAAAATAAAAAAACAATAAACAAGAAAACAACGCAAAGTTAAAAAAAAAAAAAATCTTTTTTCGATATTTTTGCAAAGAAAAGAAAGAGATTTGTAAATCAAAAATATTATTTTTTAAATTAATTATTATTATTAGTTTTTTTAATTTAGTAATTGTTATTTTTATTACTTGTTATTAAGCTATTCTTTTAAAAACAATATTTTAAAATAATAAAAAGATTGCAAAGCTTTCTTTTAACGTATTTATATTAATAACAAATTTACTTAATAATTTTATAAAAATTGTAGAATTTTATTACTACATAATTTTTATATCTTTTTCGAAAACGTTAAGAGTATCGCACTTTAATAAACTTAATATTATTAATTTTTAAATTGATTTTTAAATTTTTGTAATAAGTATAAAGTTATCTCTTAATATAAGATTATTAAGTTGCCTTAATATTGCGACAAACTTATAAAGAACTTTATTAAGTTTATTGTTATCTAAACAAATAAAAAGTAATTTAAAATAATAAATAAATTAAAAAAGAAATATAAAAATAAGAATTTAAATTAAAAAATTAACTTTTGTGCTTTTTTAAAGTTTTTGAAAGATGTATTAAAAGCAAAGTCGAATAATATTCGTAAATATAGTTAACAATTTAAAGTTATTTTCTCGAAACTTATTAAGCTTAATTAAGTCGATAAATATATCAAGTTTTTATAATATTTAAAGAGTCTTTTTCGCAACATTTGTATTAAAATAATGCGAAAACATAAAATTAATTTAAACAACGCAATTATTATAATATTTAAATTGTTATATAAGACGATTATAAAACTAATCGAAAATAAGACAATTATGCAAGAAATAAATATTAATAGCAATTAAGTTGCTTAGCAAGTTGCGAACATTAATATAAATAAATTAATAAATATAATAAACAAGAAGCAAGATCTAGTAAAGAAGAAAATTATATTAAAAATTATTTTTGCTCTTTTAATATTGCTAGTAATCGCAATTAAAAACACAAAAATTAATAAAATACTAAATATCTTAATATAAACTTTTAAAAATTTTAAAATTAACAATATTTGTAAAATAATAAAGAGCAAAATTTATTAAATAATTTAACGAACAATAACAACGCAATTACAAGAGATTTCGCATATTGTATCTTCTTAAACTTAAATAACAATTTAAAATTTATCTTAAAAAACAATTTATATCTATTAAGAATCTATATTTGTTTTTAAATACAATTGATCTTAATTAAAATTAAATAAGTACTTGTTTTGTTATAATTTGTATAGATAATAAGTTTGTTTAAAGTTAATAATCTTAATAGCAAATAAAAAGATTTATATAAATAAAAGCAACAAAATTTGTTATAAGTTTAAGCATTCTAAAAATAAAGAAATAAAATTGTCTCTTAATAATGCGAAAATTAAGAGAAAGACTATAAAAATTTGTTTTTAATAAAGAGCGCAAAATTATATTTAAAATCTTGTAATTATAATAGCAATAATAAGATTAAATACTAGTTTTTTGTCAAAAGATAAAAAGAATAATAAATCGAATTAAGTAATAATAAAGATTTGAAAAGCTTAATTAAAACAAAATTCTTTTAAGCAATAAACGCTCTAGAAATCTTTAATAGAACAATTAATTAAAATAATTAAAGAAAGAATTAAGAAAAAAGAAAGATTTTCGAAAATTAAAAACGTTAAATCTAAAAATTATTTAAAGATAACAAAAGTCTTAAATAAAAAAATGTATATAAAGAAAAAAATAATAAAAACAAAAGTAAAAAACGTTACAATAAAAAACGTTCTTGCAATAATTGATTCTAACTTAAGAGTTACTAAATATTAAAAGAACAAATCTAAAAAAAAGTAAAAAATTTCTATAAATTATATATAGCAAACAAAATGTTTAAAGAAAATATTATAAACTATAAAAAATTAAGTCGATTTTAAGACTCTAATTTAAAGTATTTTTATCTTAAAAATAAAATTAAAATTAATAAATTTTTTAGATTTTTGTTCTAATTTAAGTTGCTTTTTTTTTTGTTCTTTTTTTAATAAAAAGTTTAATACTATAATAGCAAAGAAAAAATCTTAGAAATTTACAAAAAAAAAGAAAGAAACAATTGTTATTATAAAATCAATTAATGTTAAATCTATTAAAATTGTTTATTTTAAAAATATTGTTGCAAAAGTAAAATCTCTTAAAACTTTATATTTTGTTGTTTGTTTAATTCTATAAATATAGTTAAAAGATATAAAAATTAAAGCAATATTTAATAGTAATACAAAAATCAATTGTATTAGCAAGAGTTTTGCGAACAAAATTAATTTAGTTATTTGACAAGATATTTTTATTTTATTAATAGAGATTACAAAAGCACATATTTGTTTCGAAGAAATAATAAAAAATACAAAAATATTAATTAAAAAAGTAATAATTTATATTTTTATTTTTGTTGTTTTTTAATTTAATTACAAAATTCTATTAAATCGATTTTTTTAACAAAGTATTTAAATAAGCTTTGTAAATATAAACAACAACTTCTTAAAATTAACAATTTATTCTAAAAATAAAGCAAAGCGTATTAATATTTTAAAAATACTTGCTAATTACTTTAGTAACAAAAATAAAAACGTTATATTTTTAGAGAAATCTTTAAATCTTTAAATAATTGTTCAATTAATATAATTGCTCGACTTCGCAAATCTAACTACAAGAAATCTTCAAAAATAAAGATTAAAATTATTAAAATAACAACATTGCAAAAGAAAATTAAAGAAAAAAATCGAGAAAATTCTAATTAATTAAAGTAGATAAATAGTATTAATATTTATTCGCTTATTAATATAGTTAATTAAAATCGAACAAATATTTAGATTAATATTATATTTTAAATATCTTTAAAATTATTAATAATTCGAACTTTTTAATTATGCATTATAAAAGAGACTTTTACTATTTAATTGTTTCGAAAGTTTAATATTTTTTATTAATCTTTTATTGCGTCGCGTTTATTTATTCAAATAAATACAATATATAAGCGAAAAACTTAGAAAACAAATTTAATAAATATAAACAATTTAAATAATTCTATTTTAAGCAAGTATCTAAATTAGAAAAAAATATTAAAGTTATTAATTACAAAAAAATTTTAAAAGAAATTTAATAAAAAATATAACTTCTTTTTAATACTTAAGTTTTTAAGTATTAAATATAATTTTTGTTTTATTAAAAAACGTATTTAGAAACTAATTATAAAGTTTAAACTTTTTTTGCAAAAATAAAAACTCTTAATTACAATGCTTTTTAATTGTAAAATTATCTTAGTATAAAGCTTTGCTAAGATAGACAGAATTAAATTAAAAATTATATCTAATCAAAAAATTCGTATTATAAAATACAAAATATAATAAATTTTTAAATTTTTAATTTTTCGAATATTAAATTTTATTGTAATTAAAATGCTAAAAGAATGTTTTTAAACAAGTTTGCTAAAATATTGTTATAATCTTTATCAAAATTTTTAATTTTTAATAAGTAAAAAGAAGAAAAACACATATTGTATAATTAATGCAACTATAAAGATAAACAAAATAATTATTTAAAATATTAATATGTCTTTTAATGTTAAAAAGTTTACAAAAGAATTTGTTAAAATAATAATTGCGTTATTAATTAATTTTTTTTTAAAATATAATTAAATAAGTCTTGCGTTAAAGAGTTGCAATTTTATTGTTTTTATAATTTCTTTTAAACTATTTAAAATAATTTGTTTGTTATAAGATACAACTAATTTAATTGCTTAATTTGTAAAAATTGTAATACGCATTCTTAAGAGTTTTTTCGAAAAATATTGTTTATTTATAAACAATATAGATATAAAAGAATTTAAATTAAATTATAACAACAAAAAGATAATCTTAAAAATTAAACTATTTATTTTGAAATATATTTAATAATTAAATGCAATATTAATAAATATAGAATTGTTTAAATATATTATATTTGACGAAAAATCTTAATTCTACAAGTTAAGAATTAAAATTGTCGATTTTATATATAATTTTAATAAACAATCTTTTAATAATATTAAAATTATTAAGATTATTAAGTAATTATTGTGCAAAAACGTTTTTAAAACTAGAGTCTTTATAAAAGTATGCATCTATTATTAAATTTAAATGCTAAAGTTTGTAATTATTGCAAAGTTAATTTATTGTTTGTTTAAAATAAAATATTTTTTTGTTTAAAACTTCGAACAACAAGATATTATAAACAAATTAAAGATTGCTTTAATAAATGTATCAACAATATATATCTTAAACTACTTTATTTTAATTAACAAAATTATTTTAATTGTAAATTTTAGTTTAAAAGATTAAGAAATTGTATTAATACAAATTAATATAATAACAAAGAAAAAATATTCTTTATAATATAAAAGTAAGCTTTAAAGTAAACAAAAATTTTAATACAATATTAAAAAGCAAAAATGTCAAAAGTTTATAAAAATCTTAAAGAAAGTGCAATTCTAATTGTATAGAATTCGATTTATAAATAAAATTAATACAAATACTTTAATAATTTAATTTAATTGCTTTGCGACAAATTTGCTTAACGCTTTAATAATTTGTTAATTAATTTAAATTTGTCTTTTTGACTTTAATATACAATATATACTTAATTAAAAATATATAATAACTAACAAATTTTCAAAAAAATTAAAAGAATTGTTCGACAATATTGACAAAACTAATAAGAAAAATATTAATAATTTTATTAACAATTAGTTAAATTGTATTTGCGTTTGTTTTGCACAAATAATAATATCAAAAAAAACAAAAATATTTTTAAAGACAAATATTTTAATAAATTTGAACAAATTGTTCGATATCTAATTTTGTTGCGAAAATCAAATATAAATTAGAAGAATTTTCGCAAATTTAAGAATTATACTCTTTATTTTCTAATAAAAGAAGAACGTTTGTTTTGAAAAATAAATAAGAATATAGCTTTGCGTAAAGTAGTAAATTAAACAAAAGACAAAAATCGAATTATAAAAAGCTTGCATAACAAAAGTAATTATAAAAAGAAAAAAAGTATTTATTGACGCATTGCAAATTAATATTAATAGCGAAATTTATTTAATTTTTGCAAGAAGTATGTCGCAAATTATAATAAATATTAGCGAAAAACTTTTAACAAATAAAAGAAGATTATATATTCGATTTATATTTTCGATTTATAAAAAAAGATTGTTGTAAATTGCATTTATATATTAATTATAAAAGCGTCTATTAAAGTAAATCTAATAGTTGTTCGAAATAATTTGACAAAATAAGTAAAAGCTAAAACAATTTCGAATCTTAAAGCATTTATTATAGTAAAGTTTCTATAAAAGAATATTTTTTATCGATATAAATATATTAAGAAAATAATTATAAATAACAAATTCAAAAATAAAATCAATATAACAATTAAACTTCTAAAGAGATATAATATTAAAAAAGTAACAATATCGACTTATTATTTACAAACATATAAAATAATAAAAAGAAAACACAAATTTATTGTTAATGTTTTGTTCAAGTTAATTAAAGAAGTTTTTACAAATTAATTACAACATTTATATACAATATTATAAATTAATAGAACAATAATTTAAAAATTTATTAAAAAGATATTGTTTTGTTTTAAGTTTAAATACAAAGTTATATTGTTAATTAAAATAAAGTATTTAATCTAGCATATTATAAATTAAGAGAAAGTTTGTTTAACAATAAATCTATTGACGTTGCAAACAAAACAATTAAAAAAAAGAAACAAAAATATCTAAAAAGCAACTTTGCATCTTTGTTATTTTAAAGAAGCGAACAAAGATTTTTTCAATAATAATTATTAACTATTAATGCGTTTATTCTAAATTAAAGATTTAATTTTATTATATAATATCAAACTTAATAAAAAATATAATGTAAAATTATTTTTTTAATAATTAGATCTTTTTAAGATAAAGAAAGAAGACAAAATTAAAAACTTTTATATTTTGAAAAAAATTAATAACACGAGACTTAAAGATATTTATTTAAAAAATCGATTAAAAAAATATATAGTAAGAAATTAAAATCTTTAGATTTTCGCGAAGTTAAGAGACAAAAATAAGAAAATAAAAAATAATTTTATGCAAAAAACAAAGAATTAATTTAATTAAAACAATAAAAGATTGTTTGCGATTATTATATTATTACTATCTTATTACAATTATTTAAATTACACAAAAATATAAAAAAAATTTAAGAAAAAAAAAATTGCAATCTTTATATTTGTTTTATT
>JAABUS010004094.1_pt1 | contig 21899 bp, 25 predicted proteins | sample 5560161 | NCBI WGS metagenome assembly JAABUS01 (sample SAMN10711885, study PRJNA513376) | rock metagenome | isolation source: Antarctica rocks | place: Antarctica: Victoria Land, Trio Nunatak nord | collected 2016-01-04
GAGCATGTAGAAACTGTATAGATTGATCTAAAGATTATACTACAATTTACAATAATTAACTACGATGAACATCTATGAGGTGGGTTCACAGCTTCGCTCGCCTGACGTTCGACGTTCGACGTTCGACGTCTGAGATCTGAGTTATTTCAGTTTGCACGATATGGTCTGCCGTATTCAACCGCTCTTGCAATGGGGAGAGCCAAGGCTTTCAAGATTATTACTAGGCAGGTTGTGGACTGTAGCAATTGTAGTCAACAACGTTTTGTCGTCTGGAAGTTGTAACGTGGGAAGTACAGACACGATCGAATTTGCACAGGCGGCCAACCCGCGCGGCACCCCGCAAACGTCATTTGCTTCGCTACCCATCTCCGCCACGATCTCTTCATAACTGTAGCTCGGGTCCAAAGCCTGGGAGTTGAAAGGCCCAAAGGAGGGCTTGGAGAAGGCCTGGGAGGAAAACTGTCTGTTGTCATCAACATGGCATCAGCATCTCCACCAAAGCCGTGGGAGAGAGGTAATACCGGCATCGGCGGTAGGTGTCCTGGTGAGCACTCAGTATGGCTTTGAGCCGGCCTCAGTCTGCTAATGCTTGCTACAGCAGCTCTCTCATCTACAGCTGGCGTGTCATCAATGCCAGCAAATCATCCTCCTGTCGCAACTTCCTCGAATACAACCACATCCATCTCCCAACCTCCTGCTGTCCCACCTCGACCTTCTACCCTAAACTCCGTCGTCAATCGCACAGCATCAAATTACTCTCCTTATGGCGCGGCTAATCGCATGGGCAGTACTCCCTACGGCGGTGGTATTGGTAGTGGTTACAATAGCTACTCGTCGCCGTATTCACGCTTTGGTGGAATGGGAGGGATGAATTCAATGTACGGCGGTTTGGGCGGAGGCTTGGGCGGAGGCTACGGCTCCATGTACGGAGGCATGGGCGGAATGGGGATGGGAGGGATGTATGGCCAGCCAGGCGTTATGGGACAAGACCCGAACGACCCGAACAGCTTGACAAATAGCTTCAGCCAAAGCACGCAGGCTACGTTTCAGATCATTGAGAGTTTGGTTGGCGCGTTTGGGGGTTTTGCGCAGATGCTTGAGAGCACTTATATGGCGACTCACTCGAGTTTCTTCAGTGAGTATAACTCAACCCGATGTGTGATGATGTTTTAACTGATTGCCCTTTCAGCCATGATCTCCGTCGCTGAACAGTTTGGAAACCTACGAAATACCCTTGGCTCTATCCTGGGCATCTTCACCTTACTCCGCTGGCTGCGTACTCTCCTTGCCAAAATAAGCGGCCGACCTCCTCCTGCCGATGCCACAGCACTTACACCGTCCGCCTTCGCTGCCTTCCAAGGCCTCTCGCCATCCGCCTCCACTTCCCCTAACGGCCAGCCATCACCCTCGAGAAAGCCGTTCCTAGTTTTCCTCCTTGCTGTGTTCGGCCTTCCCTATTTAATGACCAAACTCATCCGCTCCCTTGCAAAAGCTCACCCCCAAGATCCCAACCAACCGGTCCTTGGCCCCGACGGCCAACCTCTTCCAGATCAAGCCCCCCTGGATCCTTCAAAACTCGAATTCTGTCGTGTGCTCTACGACTATACCCCGCAAACCGCCAATGGGGCAATAGTCGAAGGCGTCGACCTTACTGTCAAGAAAGGCGATCTCGTGGCTGTGCTGAGCAAGAGCGATCCCATGGGGAACGCAAGCGATTGGTGGAGATGTCGGGCTCGAGATGGGAGGATGGGATACTTACCTGGAGTGTATCTCGAGAGTATCCAGAGGAAACAGCCCAAGGAGATTGAGGAGGGAAGGGCGATGACGATGAGCGACGGTAATGGGAGTCGCACGAGCAGTCTGAAGGTGGAAGCTGGTAAGGCACCGGTGGTGCAAGGAAAAGCTGGAGATTTTAGTGCGGAGAGCTTTCAGAAAAGCCAGTTCTACTCATAAGGTTGGCTAGAGAGGTTTTGTATCGATAGGGATTTCGGCTTAAAACATGGGTATGCGTTACCAATAATGATGTTTGCTTAACACAACGGTAGGGACGCTTATGGAAACGGAGATATATCTTGCAGTGCTCATGCTGCGAGAATGGCATAGCTAAGGCTTACATAGGATAACTCAGAGGCTTGATACTCGTTTTGGTATAAATGGTTCTTTCAAGCAGAGAAAAGGAGAGAACATATTCTTTTTGCTGTAGAGGTATGCAGACCGACGCTCCCGTTCGTGCCACATTGTCAAATCATGAAAGGAAGAGACATGGCGAAAGGAGTAAAGTGAGTTATTTCCTTCCCTCCACTCACCTCACCTCCCCGAACCCAGCTCACTACCTTCACTAATGATGAATAGCGCAGGGATTTCTCATCCCCATCCATCCCCATTCACCCCATCTTCCAAGATTCTCGTGTTCATCAAACACTATAAGAACCCTAAATCTCCCGCCCACATCTCCCATCTCTTTTACACATCTCCGACCATCCTTGGTTCTGTACACCTACAGTCACTATCTTCAGACTATAGGTATACAATTTGCTTAGACATATATTTTTTGCATCTATATATCTATACCTGATACTTTGACCGAGATGCAAGAAGCATTTTGTTCTTTTCTTGAAAATATCTCAAGCAAGCCTAACAATTGCTTTCATTGGTCGACTTAGACCAGCTATGTAATAAGTCTTATCGAATGTGTGCTGTCTAGAACCATATCTGACAGGGCTTGAAGGACTAATCCTTGATGAACAATCATGAGTAAGATTCGCAAATGAATGTTGAGAGCGAAGAAGGGTGTGTTGTGTGGCTCTGGCTTTGTCCATTTGATGGTAATGCCTTTTATTTAACTCTCATACACGGCCGTTCTTCGAGACTCTGTAATGTGTTTTGCTCATATATAGTATCTCTTGACACTGTCAATGGTCCTTCACCCGGGAGCCAATTCCACAAAAGCTATCCACAAAACAGCCAAAGGAAAAGCTGTAGTCGCACATCATATGCCTGTCATGGACCCAAAGCGCAAATCCCACACGGTAGTCATTTGGCTGCCAGAGGATTTCAGCTCGAAAGGTTACATATTGACTTCTCGTGATAATAAAGCAACTCCATACAAGATTGAGGACGAGGAAGGAGTCTGGCACTATGCAATAGCGACCGGAAGATACCAGCTGCATGGGCTGGAAGGTGATGGGTTCGTGTCTGTTAAGAGAGGGAATTGGACGGCGGACAAAGGGCTCATCCTAGGGGACGAGGCAATAGTCCAAACAAATAGCTTCGCCAAGTTCATTGGAGTTTTGAAGCGACAATCTACTCACGATCAGCATGAGGTTATCGACCAGGCAATTGTGGAGTATACTCGCCAACGCTATTGCAAGAAAATCCGCTTAGTGTTCGGCAATCCATCTCCTCATCGTCATAGAAGAATGCTCTTCCTCTGTACACTGTTAGTCGGACAGACCTTTCCCCAGACGAACCCTTGAAAGTATGTTGAACTCGTTTACGATTTTAACGGCAAATCTGGACACTCGCGTTACGCGCAACGTGGTGTACGAAGGACACCGGGCAAGTTGAATGAGATTCCCAAGACTGAATGACTCGCACCTGGCCCAGAGAACACGCAAAAAATGAGTGGGAAGATCACCGAACCTGGATCCGCACTTACGTGACGATGAGGCCACTGATTCTCCAACACTTTTATCATTTTAGTTATGTTTAATAGAAGAATACAATTCATCAACGAGATCTTGCTCACTTTATTTGAGTGTATGCTGTTTTAAGACATTCAACTTTGAAGACATTACAGCAATTAACTGCTCACATAAACTCTCATCTTTCAATCATCTTGACTAGAATCATTCACATCTTAGAAGCTTCTTATCTTTCATCACAATCAGGTAACAATCTCAATTCAAGCTGTGATCATCAAGATCAATCTTTCAGCTTCGACTCACATCAGTCTAGAATTCTACATTCTGCAACTTTATTTCACTTTCTATCTTTCATCACAACGAGATATCAATCTCAATTCAAGCTGCAAGCACGTGGTCGAATAGTACTATCTAAAACCTATCCACGTTATGGATGAGGCTCGTTTGTTGAAGACTACTTCTGGAATATCTCTGTTCAACCAGAAATGGGGCCTCTCGTTCTAGTCAAGTGAAAGCGCGATGCCGATGTGCTAGAGATAATACAATGAGGACTGCTGGGCATCGAAGCCACCCCAAATCATTGAACAAGCTTCCATAAGACTCGATGAACAATACTGTATGGTCGACTGCGTCTGCGCCATGATCTCACGGCTATTCTACGGCGGAAAACCCACGAACGCCCCTGAGACCGCTCTTGCTAACCGCCCCAATGCCAGGCCATTGCACGCTTGATACTTGACGAACCCGATGTCGAATCGCCTTTGTTGCTTCTCAAGGTTCGGGCAAGCATAGAACGAACAGTAACGTTTACAAACACAAACCCGCCGGCGTACGTGTAGTAATGACATTTGCTAATGAAGAAGATGGAAGCTAGGGCAGTTCAACCGAAAAATGTCTTGAATCGAACGTTCTGCAATGCCTTGCTAAAACTCTACAACCAAGCCGTTGGAAATATCTCCCTAGACTAACAGGATTTTCCATATGAGTACGATTGAGATTAGCGGTATCGACTCCGTTTAAGGTCGGTAAGAAGAACTTATCACCTTAAATCTTGTCATTAGTGGTCAGCTTGGGTTCATGAGCCAATGTAACCGCTCCAACGTCTCGTGCTCTTGTGTCAAGAATTGCTCTATCATTTCTGGGGATGTGAATGGCATCGCCACAACTCATGTGAAAGAATATAAATGTTTCACGAATGTTTTCCAACGCTTCAAGATCACAATTAAATTTAAGAAGATATGACTTCATTAAGCTTCTGATACACAAGCTATCCGAGAAGGAAAGCCGGAGCAATCCGTATGTACTTCCCTTCGTTGAGCATCAAACCCGTTGAGCCTGTCAAGTCGAAGGTTGTCCACCACGGCGGCCTACCTAAGAGGGATACGACAAATTCGTCTAGGGAGTTCTTTGCTAGATATTTGGACATAATGATCTCTTTCGTAAGGCCGAGTCGCTTTGGTTTCAACCTTAGTAGCATCACCTGGTTGATCCTTATGAACCTTCTAAGAGAACCTTCACAAGTACCTGTTGTGTATTGGCCGCATGGGCATCGCTGCGCAAAGATCAAGACTAGCCGGATTTTTTAACGAACCACATGGATCCTCCATGAGAAGTGGACTGGATACAGTAAAACAACACGGAGCAGGATGACTGCGGAGGTTCACAGCACTGATGCAGGTCATACCTTCTCAGCTAAAGGCGGAGAGTAAGAAAAAAAATGCCCAAATGAATGAGGCTCATGAGATTACTTCTTTAATAAAACAATTGCATCAAAGACCTAACAGACGAGGTCCACGCAACGGAAGGGAGATTCCGGGGCATAGAAGGGCGCGAAATGGCGCTAAAGAAGGTTTTTGATGAGATGTACAGGGAGCTCAATCTGTTTCAAGTGCACGTCTTATCCCGTCATTTTCCTTATCTAGCCTTCTCTGGAACTTTTCTTTCCAGGAAATTCGCGGCGGTCGCACACCTTGGGCTCTCTACAATTGTATTAGGAACGTAGCACAGTTCGACTTATCAGTGGAGGGATAAACCATTCCAGCAAACGCATCGACAGGAATCGAAGTTCTATCAAAAGAGCCGAGAGCACCTCTACAATCAACCTTACGCTTCTCAATGCAAGTCTCAGGTCAGTTATCAACTCTCTCACACTCTGATTGTATAATTAATTGATTATTAGAACGACTTTCAACTGCATTCAGTGCGACGGACCATCGCACGACGGATTTTTACCATGCTAAAACAGCTGAGAAATACGACACATACAAAAACTACAACAGGAATGAAATGAAGAGTCGGATGACATGAAGGCTAGGGCATCTGTAGGTACGAAAGAAGCTGAAGCATAGGTGAAGTATCGTGTCCGCAGGATGAAGGTGTCATTAAAAGAATACAGATTGAGTGATTGTGCTTTGCGGAAGACTTCATTTTCATTTTCTGTGCGATACAGTGTCTCACAAATGCTTACTTTCGTGCTCAGCCCTAATACATACCGAAAGCTCACTAGAATAGCCCACGACGCCTTTCAATGCGTTTTGCCCTTCGAGCTGGCTGTTGGCGAATTTTGTTTGGCGAAGTATCGATCTGAATAGTACTCCGGTCTTTTAATGAAGTCTCGTGTCGTCCAGCCAGCGAACAGTGTACAGGAAAACACTTATCTGGACACTCCACCCTTATTCATCTCTTGGCCGGCCAAATCAACAACGGCACGAACGGGAAGCTAGGAGAACCTCGTCTCCCCAAAACCAAAATATGAATACTCAGACTTCTCACGCGATGGATGCATGCTCTGCATCTTCAAGCGCGACATTAAAGTCAATACCAATGAAAAATAAAAATCTTGTTAAACGAAGTTTGAGAACTGGGGTTTCAACCTTATTGTGAACCCGAAAGGTACACCTGCAGGTGTGCTGAACCATTGAATTTGAGGCCTGGTTTAAGAACCTGGTAGTGCTTTTGTTAAGTAAGCACGGAGCAAGGACTTTCTTTAATGTATCTAGTGCTGATGGTTTCAACCGATTCGGATAGATTCTGGCTGCATGTTCGCCAAGCAAAATGGTACAGAAACGGAGCTAGATATGTGGCGGCCATCGAGAGTATGAAGAAGGAAGCGGAGTACTGGCAGGTTCAAGATGTTGCATCCTTGTTGCAACAAGCACTCCGGGACGCGTTTCGACACAGAGCTCGACGTTGCGATAGTAACGTCGAAGTATTTAATCAAATCTGCTTCAGAGACTGCGACGCAAGAATGTTGAAACATCGAGCATAAAGATCGAGACTGAGTGCATTGAAGCGCTTCAATGCATCATAAAGTGTAATTCTAATGAAATTGCTCTCAAGCATTTCTGTCACAGGCACTTGCACGCTCTCGATGATAGAAAGAATCTCACTGGAATCTGCCCGACTACGGCTTCAAATTCGAACCTAAGTAATTCAGCGATTGAATAAGGATATCATTGATTTACGATCCTAGTACGAAGGATTACAGCTCATTTAGAGAACAAAGATGCAAGCGCGATTATCATCGATTATGGGTCAAAACCCTCCTTCAGGGGTCTCTGGCGAGCCATCATTGCAACTGACGACCCGAGTTATTTGCTCCCCTGGCCATGGTGAAATTATCCACTAGGAACTATCTGGAGTTGATGGAAAATAGACAATAGCCATAGATCCCACGATGACATAGTTGAGCTTTCGGTCACAGATGGAAGAAAATACCAGCGCATAATGTCCAGGAATGTCTACCACATAAGTGCGACTCATGCGGTCTCAAAAATGACAGCACAAGCGGGCGCTTGACACGGATTGCTGAGTTGGGAATCGCCGTTTACGATCGCGAATATCGTTGCTATACCTTGCATCGCATCCTGACTCCACGTCCTCGACCAGGTGACAGCAAGTGCGAAGCATGTAAAGCGACAAGGGCTAAGAGAATACTTGAATGTATTAGAAAAGGCCGGAGGGCTTAACATTATGTATCATCAACTCGTTCACCCCCATGATGTTCCAGTTGCTCTCAATGCCTCAGAGCGAACCAATTGCCAGTTGACTGGACAATTGTGAGGGCTTGTCTGGCCATCAGCTTGATATATATACAAGTGATGCTGGTAAACCACAAGATACAGCAGCGATGATCCCGAGACCACTCTACGACACATGCGACGATCATTTACGAATAATCATCTTTGAAACATCTGCTAGCCTTGATGCGAGAACGCTAGCTATCAATGTCACAAACGACGATCAGAATTCTCTGATCTCGTTGTTCTAGTCACCAACAGATTTGAAGCGTATATCTCACGAAGAACGTTGATGTTACGTGACGACAGTATGTTAGACACTGCTAACTTCAGTGACGACGAAAAAATCCTCAAACCAGGCAAATACTCGAATTAATTGAGAATGGTTCGCAATTTCAAAGCTTCAAGCAATAGAAGAGATAACTGAGTAATAAAGATGATATCCTAAGTACGACTACACAATGACGCACTTGCTAGAGAAGCCATAGTGGAAATTGCCTTCACAGTATCATTTTCTGATAAAGGAAAGGCTTGGTAAATTTCAACTCCGAACCTTCTAATGCCAATTGCAGGGCAAACGACCAATTGACTCTAAGGCTTTGTCAAATACCTCTAGAAAGTGGACAGATCTTCGCACATATGTGAGACTGTTTATGATGTCATAATCGCTTGAACGAATTTCTGTTGATCATGAGACTTCGCTCGCATATTTCATCTAGTAATCAATGAAACTTTTTGAGTCATCGCATGTTCATGTTGTATCTTGACGTTATGATGAAGTCCCTTGAGTTGAATAGTCTTTACGTCGAGTCTGCTACCGCTATTATTAAAAGATGCCCAACGACCAAAGTGTTCTGAGCCGGGTTGGCTTCAATTGTAAAACTGGCGCAATAGACAATTAAGTATCACGACCAAGTTGACACGTTAGCTTCTATACAAGCAATAATCAATCCGGCCAAGGACACGAATATCCGCATCATTGCGATGTTTGCGAACGACGTACCTTTTCTTTCTCTCAAGACAAAGACATTCCGAATTGTGATGCATGTGGGACTTTGTGGATGGTTGCACGGTTCAACTGATTTGCATACCTGATATAAAGTTGACGTCGACGCTTGGACCCACATTCATGGGAAAGATTGGCATACGGAAGTATTCAGGATGCATTCCAGGCCATGTGAGAAAAACAATAAGATGAATTCTCTTTCTGGGTCTTGCTGCAACCGGAAGCATCCACCCAAAGACAATGGTATGTCACCTTCCTCATGTATGCCGGTCGCGCTGGTTTAGTTTCTTAGGTTTTCAGCTCCCTTTGCCCAAACATCTCCCAACGACGGCTAACAAGGAAATATGCATGGTTTAAGCGCTCACTGAGCCCAAAGTATAACTATTCTTGATTTGTACCAGAAAACAATAAGATTCCCCAATACACTATCAGGCAAACCACAGGCCTTCTACTCACCAGTGAAGAAGCTGATGGCTAATGTCAAGAATGAAAAATCACCAAAGGCCGTCAATTCACATGATTCATCAGCTGACTCAATCATGATAAAGAATGCTCTGAATGACATTGCCAGAATTCAAAAAGAATGCTTGAAGAAGCAAGAGATCATACTTTCTTCGAGTGAATCAAAATGATTAAATGAGTTTTCTTCGAAACATCATAAGATGTATACATCAAGAACTCTATTCATTTTCAGAAAATGTATTTGAACACTGATAGATATTGAACTCACTTTGGGTGTCTAAATAGACCAGTATACTCTTCATCGCTACATTTAGAATGCCGCTGAACATTGGGAGAAATACCCTGCATAACCTCGTCTGCATGCAGAAGAAATAAACCGTACCGAACATGGCTCAACCTAATTTCAAATCAACGAAAGGAAAACAAAGTCTGCACCTGATTGTTCAAGTATGTCTGTGTACGTTCTTAAATATCAACTGACAGCCGTCGACCCACGGGAGACATCAACCTTGTTGGGCACCCCAGCCCAGCCACGCGAGTATGCTCCTTTCGGCGGCTGAGCGGCACATGCAGCTAAGCTGGACTAGATGTTACGACAAGGAGTGCCGCTTCTAAATCGGAGAGAAGGAAGGCGCCAAATGGTTCCCGAAAGGGCCTCGCAAGAGGCTTTGCGGTGGGCCCGGGGGGCTACGATGGGCTGAGTCGATTGGATTATTGTTCCCCAAAACTCGAATCAAAAATTTGGTTGGATGTTTAGGATACATTTTATATCAATCAATTGGTCCTGTGCTTTTAAGAAGATCGTTACGCACCGCACCGCACGATTACGAAAGCACTGTTGATGCACAACCGCTAAAGTCTCATCGGCATCAGAGAGCTGATTGCGTAGTGCATGTCTGTGCAACAACGCATTATCTGACAACATCGAAAGGCACGAGTATATAAGATTCTTCTTCACAGGTATATTCTCACTTGATGACGATGCTGGGCTCAGTCTCAGATACCGAACACTCTGTTGATTGATGCCATATCTTATACATAAAATAACTGAGAGGTTTCTTTATCGAAGGCTTTAGCCACTGTGCAAGACTTTCTATCCGCTCACCTTTTCCCATAATCTTCTACACTCCCTTCTCGAAGCTCGGCATAGCAAGTCAGATACCGTTCTATTCTTCCGAACACAGGCAACGAATAACCTCAATGATTGTATTTATCGTTTCACAATATTCGAATAGGAATATGTTCAGTATCAGTCAAGGCTGCTAATATTTCGATGGTCCGCACATAAGAGTACGGTCAGGTCAAGGTATTCATGGACGAAAAGTCCGGCCCGAAGCTTTCAGCTAGATTGGGCTGCAATGGTTCCAGGTATGCCGGTAGACTTGACAGTAGATGGCGAAGCTTCCACAATGAACCGTTGCCGAAGCGGCCGTGGTTCAAGAACGTCTTGAGGTCACAATGCCATCACGACCCACGCCGTCCCAATCCTCACCGTCATCACAACCATCCATCGAATGTCAGCTTAGTCAAGGAACATACGAAGCCCGAGAAAACCGGATCCAGGAGGTACCGGGCCTATCCATCGATATTCAAGACATTCGTGGACCAAACTTTAATCAACAGCCGAGGAGTACATGCCTCACACCACACGTTTTGTTTTCTCTCTTCATTACGACTCATCACAAAACCGTGATCATGACATAACAAAAGATAAAATGAAGAAACTTAGGAATTGGGATAGTAAGTTAGGAAAAGTATAGCTTTCATACGAAAGAACCCGAACTCACCCGAAGCCTGAATACTTTTCCTTTCTCAAGAAAGCTTCGTTCTTTCTCTGCGAGCAACCTACAATGCTAAGAACTGAACAAGAGACCGTGTGTGCGCGAAATATTCAAAGAAAAATACAAGGACACCCTGGATGAAGGACGGACTTGCGAACTATTCGACAGCAGAGATCACGCGCATGGATTACAACCAAGACTGTCTTTTCGGAGAAACGGCGTTAAACAAAGGGATATCGGGGCAGTGCGTGCGGGATGAAAACCTCAACCATGTGATCGAGAAGGTGAGTAGGCTTGCGCTTTGGATACGATCTTCCAGACCAAATCCTGCTTTACATATCCATAAGAACCGTCTTTGCCCTTGTGCTGCAACACCGTCCAAGGGTGATGCAGCTTACCTAAACTATCGAACGGCAGAGGTTGTGGTGACTGTGGGGATCAAGAACAACATGCTAGATGAGTGGTATGTGTTAGGATTGAACAACGTCGACGGACTGATTAAGCTATCTGCTTGCAAGAATCTCGGACGTGCCTGGCTTACCGGCCTATCAGTCGATTCCAGGCGCTAGTAAATACCGAGGAAATCGAAGCCGACTTTCCAGGTAGTGAACTGAAGGCAAGATCATCTTGAACCAACATGCACTAACAACGGAGGAATGGCAGAATAGGCCTCAATGGTATAACGTGTAAAGAAGATGGGCTCCAGCTTGGCGGGTATGAACGAAATTCCGCCATCCATCGGGGGAAGATTACAGGTCAAAAGTCCCAAAATGTTCGATTGCAGAAAGTAACTTTCGGACCTTCGGGATACATACGCGTCAGTTCACATAGAGACGTACATAATTCAACGACCAGGGTCAGGCATCTTCTTATGCTCAAGCTTGAAAACTATCTCTATAATCAGCTAGATTCAAAGCTCATGCCGATGACAGTGCTAGAAAAGTTGCCTGTCAGCTGACATTAGCATGCTGGCAGCCGACTTTGAAGCTGGTTTCGGCTTTGGGCCATTGGTTTCGGCGGGCTTACAGTTTGATTCTGCCCATATTACAAAGCGCCTTGCCTCGAGACTTTCAGTCGACTTACTTCAACAGCTTGTTAATCAAACAAAACCGCTCGACGGATGAGATCGTTCATCTCATTGTCAATGAAATCGTCAACGATTCGAGCGCATGAAGGCAGTGAAAGCGCGATGAAAACTTGATCATCAAGAGTATGTTTTCGTGATTGTGACAGAGAGTTAACGTTGATGAACATCTAAAACGCGAACGGTCTGAGTTCAGGAGTCAGGACCCAGGGCAACTGATTGTTAACGATCAGTCAAGATTCGTGTGACCATTGTTGAAGATCAAAAGCTCATCTTCAAGAAAGGTCTTCGAGATCAAGCGATAGTATGTTAAGCGGGTTTTCTCGCTATCGAGCTCAGACGCAGGGAAGCAAACTGCTGCACTAAAGAGAGTGAAAGTCGATTTGAAAGAAAATTAATTGCATGCTAATGTTCTTGTACAGCCTATATCGACTTCGTCCGAGTGTTATTCGTCGTAGATCTCATGATCTGCCGTTCATTTATTTTCAACTTAACTTCACGTGTATTTCACAAATCAAGAAGAAGATCCTCTGTGCCTTGATTAGAAGCACCCTAAAAAAGGGCCAGCTGCACGAGATCATGAGGTTGTTTCAAGAAGATTCTGTAGTTACGACTAAGTTCGTCGCAGTGAGAATCGAGCCACCTCGATATGTCATAGGCACAACCTCAGTGATGAGCCAAGAGCTAAGTTAATTTTACTATGTCAAGCAAGATTCGAAGCAAATGCAGCACACATAAGAATTACTAACCCTCATTAAGACTCGTTACCTAGTACAATTAGATTCGAAGTGAATGATAAGCACACAGAATCAAGCAAAGGGAAGAATATGACATATCATGCAAACGAGACTCATCATTACATATAGCATTATATGCACAGATTCCAACATTGAAAAAGTGATTGACAACAGACAACTTCGTCGATGAAGATTTTTTGATAAAATGCTTGAGTCTTAGAAGCTGAATGTTTATAATCTTTTGAAGTACAACTGTTAGAGTATGCCTTGAAGACATTCGGCAGTACCTAGGATCATGGCCCCAATCTTCGGCTATCAAATTCGTCGGACGCTATCATTTTTCAATGCTGTTGAGGGAAAGAAGTCCACCAGGAAATCCTCACGCAAGGCTAAGAGCCTAAGACCGCACCACTACCCACTCAGTATCACCAGCTAATAGACTATTGGGCGGAGTAGACCTTGATCCTCTTGAGTTCGATCTCTAATATTTTTAGAACAGAGCAGTCATTCAAGAGTTGCCTCGTTGAAATACCGACTAACATCTTTAAGCAGCTTGGGGAGGTGATCGAGCAATCGGAGAAAGCCGCCGAAATCGGAGCCCAATTTTCACACGAGAAGGGAAACAACGATGGCGAAATGGGGGATGCCCCTGCACCCCCATGTCTGCGACCATTCAAATCGCAAGGCGGAAGCAAGCAAGCAAGCAATATATTGAATGTTTCTCATCTAACTCTTAACTCTATCATCTGCCGATTTTGGCCTTCGTCATATATCTCTTTGCTTTTCATTCGCCTCTTTCGTCGCTATATTTGAGCATGAGCCTGACATGCTCGGATTGGCACCTTTCAATTGAGGGAGTGATTTTGGTGAAGATGACGGCTATGGGTTGAGTGACTTTATTGAAACGAGATAAATCTCATCTTTATGGTGAAGGAAGAAGACACATCGACATCATGCATAAGATTTCTCTTGCTTCCGTTGCTCCTCATGCTTCCGTTGCTTCTGATGCTTTTGTTCAGATATTGTGAACTCTGAAATCATGCTTAATCTAGTAGCAATGATTAAAAGACTGCGAGTGCTCAGCTCTTTTTCTCGACTTTCGCAACTGAAGACAACGAAGAATCTTCTCTGTACTGATGAACACAGCAAAGATCAGAGATGAGTCAAAATAAGCACAAAGACTCTGTATCAGATGACTGATAACTCTGAAAACTCGTATCAACGTCACGTAAGAAAGTTCTGCAACCACAGTCATTGCTCTAAGATAGCGAAAATTGACAAGCTCACTCTTAAGAAGTGAGCCTGAGCAGAGAATGCTCTTATGTATGAGTTTTCAGTTCATGAAAACAAACTCTCAATTATCTCGATTCTCTATCATTAGCAGTTACAATAAAGCTGCTGCAGGGCGCTACGAACTGATGCTCATTTCAAATAATCTCGACTGCGCTGTGGAAAGCATGATGATGGCGGCCATCTTCATGGAGGTGGAACGGGTCGTCTGCGATCAGGTGCGTCTCGCAAAACCTCGCCGCAATGAGAGCCGGTCCAGTAGCGCTACGTAACATAGCCTCCCTTGACATAGAGACCATGGATCAAACCACGATAAACAGAACGCGAAAGTCTTTGGCGGACGAAGTGCGAGCAGAGTACAAGCGAAGTATAAGGAAGGAAAGAATAATGAGATAGTTCGGAAAACTGGGTAAGGAACTATGTTCTGCGAATCAGGCTCTAAGACTCGTGTACAGTATTGCAGAAGAGGCTAAACGCACCAACCTGAAAATTCTGAAGGATGAAATCAAAATCTAGAGATCTCGCCCAAAGAAATAAAAGCGAAACTATGATTCGATACACGGAAAATCACCTCTGACTCGTTCAAGGCACCAATATATCTTTCGGCATGGAATTCCATAATCTTTCTTTAATACCGAAAATCCCTTAATTAGCATTCTTGCAAATGACGAAGACTGGAACTTTCACAAGTACAGAACTCGAAGAAGTTCACTGTTTCATCAGCGAATAAGCTTCGTACACAAAACCTTGTTCAACCTCGACACACAATCGTATAGAGATGGGGCCATTGAATATACTTCTGTGCCAACAATCACCCTTAAGAAACCTGACATCAAAGAACCTTCACAAACCTCCAACTATCCTTTCCGTTCTACAGATAAACTCAATCTTTCAAACATTACCAAACACCTCACTCTTCTCATCACGCCGGTCCGAACCCAGGGTAGCCGACCTATCCCCAATTACCAAGCTATCAGTAACCGACCGATCTCCCTCCCCTCCCTATACCAAACCAACCAGAACAAGCCCCTTCGGGTTAGCCTTGGCTGACTTCCCGGCATCAACACAGCTCTATCTAGATAGGCGCTGGTTTGTCGAACCACCTGGGACGACCCTGTCGTGCAAGCTCAGGCGAATGTAGTGTTGGGGGTGGATCGGGAACGCGCGAGTCGCACGATAAATAGGCATCGATTTGAAGCGCTGCGAGCGTTCAAAAGAGTGTACAAGATGATGAAGGCCACTGAGGGATTGTATTATGGAGCTGATAGTTTTTTAAAGTAAGAGTAATTGAGATATCGCAGCATGGACTTCGTCGAGAAAGTCAGCTCTCCCCTCACGATACTATCGACCAGCCGCAAGTCAGAAATTGATTATGAGCTTAATGAAATGTCTAAGTTCTGCTCGCTTTGTAGGTCAATCACACTTCAATTAAAAGACAACACTCGACTCACTGTTACACGCGCTTTTGCTAAGGTTAATGTTAGAATAGCATTGAAAATCTCCCTCAAGAGTCGTCATTATTACACGACGTCTTGAGATACGAGGATGGCTGTATTCTCAACAAAGTGTTTATGGAACATGCCGGTGCTTCCGATTACGGGAAGGTGGAAGAGCTTGGCTTCGATTCTTCAAACATTCAGATCTCATCTATTACTGCGCATTCGACACAATCTGGCGATGAGAGACTACAATGCAGCCATCAGGAACGTTTATTCAAAGGAACTTTCCGACCTTGTGTTATACACAAACACGCAGTCTACGTTCATGGCTCTCAAGAATAATGATCCGAAGTTGGTATATGTCGACGCACATAACGCTGGCAACGACTCGGTGAGCAACTGTCAACTGTTCAGAGAAACAAGCGTCGAGCTGTAACTTCAGATGCTGTTCGGTAAGTCCAGCGGCCTTCATCAATAATGTCTTAGCCGAAGCGAAAGCTGTCAGGATGTTGCATCCTTCAAGCTCCCCAACAACGTTCGAAATCGCTCAGACAATGTTAGAAGAAGCGGGGATAGAATTAGACAACAGCGAGCTAGCAATTGTAGAAGGTGGCGGGCTTGCAAGGTAAGCTCGACGTTCGCATAGAAGATCTTTCACCTGACTATGCCATTGCTGGCGTCCATGCTCAGACTTCTTAAACCGAGGATGCACAGCCCATTCGACGCCCAGCGCTGAGGACGACGACGGGCTGTTCAACCCGGGGGCGGTGTGATTGGAACCATTGCTATGACGGACCAGCTAGCTATACGAATGTAGCTAGTCGTGCTTTAGTTATTTTGCCATGATCTTAAACCTGTTCCATGTTTTCTATGTGACAGTTCGTATGACCTGCCAGAACATCGGATCTTTCCATGCCAAGCCTTTAGTATTCATTCATCAACTTGAATCTTTCGAGTTCGGAGGAGGGTACTGGTGATCTTAATCAGTTATGGCTGTCGGTTCTAGTAGGGAGTTCAGAATTCGTATGAAACGATTCGTAATAAGGGTGCTTGTATTAGCACAATCCTTATTGTGCTCGGAAATGCGTGTGTGCAATATTATGACTGGCCTCATGCAGCAGCAGCTAGCAGACGAATGAAAGAGCAATCCAATCATAAGGCATTACTTGAGGCACAAAAGCGTCATGTCTGGGAGAGTTTCGCGTCTTAATCCACGAATAGTATCGTCTCTCAGAATAATGCTCCTAGCCCACCTCCTTCAGATACGTTTCGTTGACTTACATCTAGAAGAGCCGTGAGAAGCTCGGATTAAAGCCGGAGACGATTACGCATATCCGAGTCAATCTTGACGAGGCCAAATCTCGAGAAAAAAAAAGGACTCGGTTAGCAGCGAACGAAGAAACAAACAATGTTGTCTGTCGTAGGGAACAAGCTTATGCATATGTTACAATATCTCTTCAGGACTTCATGGTCTGCTGCACAGGACTTGAATAGAACCTGGACAACAAACAGTGATAAAAGATCAGTTCATTGGATGTGTAGATTGGCTCCATGTGCCAAACAAGAGGCAGTCTTGCTAACATCTGAGAGGACTGATTGCAAATTTCATGTTTTTAAGTACCGGCATGTCTAAATGATGGTGCAACCTCCTCGACATGTCGAAACTGTGCATCTATCCTTTGCAACACCAGAGTGGGGGCGCTGGTCAGCGAGAAGGACTTGTTCGGGCGGTTTGCTAGACATCGCACAGGCTCGGCCTCCAGTGGTGAGAGGTGACGGTGGTTACTGGACACGAATTCCATGTACTCCTTTGACGCCTACAGGACTTGGCTGCAGTTCCACCATCTCATCCAATCAACAACCTCCATGTATGACGTGAAGTTGCACTCCTTGACGTCTGCACCTCAGCGATCATAAGCGTTCCCCGCAATTGGCACTTTTGTCATTGCCATCACGCCATCACGCCATACTCAGCGCCGTCGACTGACAGGTACATGCAGAGAATGAAGTCAACAGCCATGGCTTGTGCAATACTGTACGCCGGGCGTGTGTGTGATATCCGGACAGCAAACAACGACAAATTGATATCCCGGCTGCCTATCAGCATGACTAATCAATAACCTTATCCCACAGCCTACGGGGTGACACTTCACGCCATCCGCAATCGTCATCGCACTGGGCTTGTACTAGCACCAGGACAATGTCTTCCCCATATCCCAATCCTTCATCTCCTGTAAAGTATCTCGTTCTCTTCAAAGTCAGGAAACGTTGTTCAAAGAGCGATTACCGTCACACTACGCCTTGAGAAAGTAGGTGAAAGGATAACCCAAGAGCTACAATCTATGATCTTGCCAGGCGCAAAGCCCGCAGCCTAAGACCTGGAGTAAACATCACAGCAAAGCATACTGACAATTCGAATGATTATAGGATACACGATAACTCCTACCGGATCATGACTTCCGAACAGGCACCCATCACCTCCCACGGCCGCGGCGGTGAGCCCATCCAATGTCCCAATGATACCTCTACCGCCAGCGCTGAATCATCAGCATAACAGGCGCCGCAAACATTGGACGCGATGACACACTGTAAGACTCTACTCCCTCCCCAACCCAGCAGCACACCCAGCGCCCAAGCTCTCCATGCGCTAACCACTCCCTCCCCGCAGCTACACCGACGGCGAAATAGTCCGTGAAGGCCCCGTCGGCGACAAAGGCAACGGCGCCTATTCTGCTGGCGTACGACGCCCTCTCACCCTCCCCTAACCCTTCCTCCCCACCCACCCCCAAGCTCCACATCTCCTACACCTAAGCCCCAAGTCAACGCTGACATGCTCCTCAACTCTATAGCGTGGCGGCGCAGGCAACATCGACTCCCCCCACCAAAAAGCCACGAACACCATTCCGGGCGATGAAGACGTGGTGCCGGAAACAGCGATGCGAGAGAGTGGAGAGGGGTATGAGAACTATCACACTGGGGTATGTCGAGCCTCGTTCTCTTCCAAAATCGGTGAAAGCGCTATTTACGCATTCATTTCTTCCCTCCATTAACCTCTTCAAACCGCCACAACCGCCACCCTCCCCAGAAATCTCCGCTAATCCTCCTCCCCCAGCGTGGCGGTGAAGGCAACGCCCACCGCGGAAAAGGCTCCCAGATGCACGAAGGTCTCGCGGACAAGCTAAAGCACAAGATGTTTGGCAAGAAAGAGGAGAAATGATCCTTTCTCCCTGCCATCTGGTGTTTAGGGAGGACTCAGGAATGAGGGGGGTCGTAATGATTTGCGAGCATGATGTGTGTTTTGTGTGCTTGACTGATGGATGATTGGGTGGATGGATGGGATAGAACAGAATACCCGCTCTTTTCTTTTGCTTTTAGCTCGGTGTAGATAGATTTTTTTGATTAGGCTTGATGGTTGCTGCTGAGCATTAAAGGGATACGTATGACTTCGCTGAAAGCACTGTCCACATGCCTACTTATGCGTGTGGGGGGAGTTGGGTGTGTGCACAAGGTTTCTTACCCATCAATAATCCTCCCATGGAACCCGCTTTAATCATCCCCACACTTCTAAACCCCCTTAAAAAACCCAACCAACGCCTCCACCCGAATATAATACACCACGACAAACCCACACATCCACTTCTCTCCCCACCATTACCCCTCATCCGCACCATCTCACCTCCCATACAACCCCTTCATCCTCCCTGTCGCAAACGCCGCCCCCACCGCACTCGCCGCGCCAATAAACAAACACACGGCAATAGCATTCGGACCCTCGGCCGCCTTGGCCACATGCTCCTCCCCGCCCTTATGCAACTCCGGGCTCTTCCCCGGCTCTAGAATACTAAACACAATCATCGAGATAAAGGTGCCTACAAATTGCGGTAGGGTCGTAAATAGGTTCAAGATGCCTAGGTAGATGCCTGCTGTCTCCCCCGTAGAGGAGGAGGGGGCGTCGGTGGAGTCGAGGTCGCGGTCGAGGTGATTGAGGCGCAGGAGTGTGGGGGAAGGGGCGGGGGAGAAGTCGTTGAGTGGGGCGTCGGAGAGGCGGCGATAAGTGGAGCCGTTAGCGAGCATGGTGGTCGGGGCGGTGAGGCGGTTAATTTCAATGCCCATGAATGCGAAGGGGGCCCAGCAGGCGAGAGCCCAGGGGCTGTTACCGTCAGTGAGCGATTGGCTAGGGGAATATGCGAGAGGAGAACGGGGAGACGTACATTCCGCAGATCGAGACTAGGATGGTTGCCATGCGTAGAGATCTTACAAATGGCGCTAGGCACATGGAGGCTGCGAAGATGAGATGGCTGTACATCCATGCGGTGAGGAGATTCGGTTTGTACTTATTGATTGTTGCGAATAGGGGAGCGATTTTGGGTGGTGGTCGGGGAGTAAATCCTCGCTTCTCGTTATCAGGAGACTGGACGATCCAGGGGAGGAGGACGGAGCCAACAAAGGTGATGACAGAGAATATGACAAGGGAGAAAGACCCGATGCGGCCGACGTCGCCAAGCGTGTCGGTGGAATTTTCAATCGAGGCGTGCTCTTCGTAACGAAAGTAAGTCTCGCCAACCCAGGTCGTGCTATAGAACAGGAAGGGAAACCATCCTAGGACGAATTAGCGAGACGGCGACAATTACAACTGGAAAGAGATATCACCTATCCAAGCCCAGAACTGGACCCAACAGATGGCTTGTATCCGATCTGGTAGGTGCAAAGTGGTTTTGAGGATCTTACTCACTGTCTTCACGGCTCCAGACTTGTCCGCATCTCTGCAACAGTAAGACTTCGACACCTAAGCTGTTTAAGCAATGCTTCGTACCTTGCTGGTGATACCAATACTCGCTCTTTCACCGCCCATGAAGTAACGCCAACGGCAAACGCCAACGAGGCAGCAGCAATCACCGTCAGTTGCTTGAACTGGGAGTCTCCCAAAAGAGTTCCAAATATGTTTGGGAGGTTGATAGTCCCTGCACCATATCCTATGAGATGGCCAACCGCAATCATCCTAGTTGCTTCAGGATCTCAATGTCCGTAGAGCTGGTAATGAAGGAGAGAGGGCTTACCCCAAGCAGATCCAAGCTGCTGCTTTGGGATCGGTAATGTATCAACAATAAGACTTCGACATGACGACTGCACTAGAGTGAAACCATTAAAATAACATCTCGCTCTTTGCGTAGCCCACTTACCAGCATTGATGGCAAAGTCCACGGCGTATATGCTAACGACAGCCAGAGTGATAGTACAGGTCCGTTTCTGCGAATCGTCAGCTCCAGTACGTCCTTAGCAACGTACTTCCCTACTCACCAAATTGGTATCTTCAATGAAGATACCTACAATTTCTGCTGTCCATCCAAGTACCAATAAAGCAAAGCCGACGATTATGGTACCACCAATCATGAATGGTCTTCGTCGTCCCCACTTCGACCTCGAACTATCCGCCAGCACACCTATGACTGGCTGCATTATGAGTCCCGACAATGGTCCAGCGATCCATACTAGGGACGTATGGGCTTTACTTAGGCCGAGTTGAAGAAGGTATGGGGTGCCATCTGCGAGCAATATGTTAGCGCCTCTGTGTCGCACTTTTGGAGAATCGAAGTGCCATACATGTCATCTCTATGCCCCAGGTAAACCTGCCGGACGTTTCATGAGACAAGCGTCCTTGCAACCTGTACAATGGAAGACGCTTACTGTAGGCCAATCAAGCTGAAAGTCAACAACGCCATTTGCAACGACTCCGACGAGCCTTTGATTGAAGGTGTGCCCGTCCATGATGCCGCTTGAGGCATTTCCTCCTCGAAACTCTCCTCCTCACCGTCTACCATTCAACTAGGCAGATGCGGCCCTTTGCATGGATCGTGGAGCGCTGTGCTGTAGTCTCTTGCGCACAAGCCTCAATTGAGATGGCAAGGATTGCAATGCGATAGTGGATGAAGGTGCCGAATTGAGCAGATGACCTCTTGCGCAATTTAGAGTAGAAGAAGATAGAGGACTGTCGAAGCAGCTACGTGGATGTTTCGATGAGCAACCCTGGCAAGCCGACAAGAATGATTAGTCGAATCAGAATGTAAGCACTACCACTTTCCTTTCATACTCCGTAATTCGTCACCGTCGCCCGTGGATCGTGTTTAACTCGAAAGCTCATGCATGTTTGAAGTTATTATGGTGGACAGAAGTGGACCTTGTCGTGTTGATCGTAGCTGGTCCCAAATTGAGGTAAAGCTCTTGCCTCAGGACCTCAGACGTGCGTGGCTAAGCCCCTGTGGGTTAGCTCTGCTTACTTTGCGAGCTCAGTGCAGCACCTTTAGTAAGCAAAGCGCTAGGAGTATTCCCGGCCCGATGCACGTTCCGGTCCCGTGCACACCCTAAACCCGATTAGCAACCCATACTTTTTTTATTATTATTCAACCACCATTCATAGAATCAAATTGCAATTAATATAG
>JAABUS010004095.1_pt1 | contig 21889 bp, 19 predicted proteins | sample 5560161 | NCBI WGS metagenome assembly JAABUS01 (sample SAMN10711885, study PRJNA513376) | rock metagenome | isolation source: Antarctica rocks | place: Antarctica: Victoria Land, Trio Nunatak nord | collected 2016-01-04
CGCCAAGCCGCGTGCTCCCATTGCCCCCTCCTGCGCCGAACAGACCGGAAGGCAATCACACTTCAGCCCACATAAGAAATCACAACAAAATCAGAACTTAAGGCAATTGGTATCATGCGGCCGTTGATCGAGGTGTGCGTCGAGGGCGTGGACGGGCTGCTGGCCGCACAGGACGGGGGCGCCGACCGCGTGGAGCTGTGCGCCAGCCTGCTGGAAGGCGGGCTGACCCCCAGCTTGGGCGTGGTGCGGGAAGCCCTGCGCCGGGCGCGCGTGCCATTCCACGTCATGGTCCGCCCGCGCGGCGGCGACTTCCTTTACTCGGACGCCGAGTTTGCCGCCATGCTGCTGGACGTGGAGAGCTTCCGTGACGCCGGCGTGGCCGGCGTAGTGATCGGCTGCCTGGACCCGGACGGGGCGGTGGACGAGGCGCGCACCCGCGCGCTGGTGGAGCGCGCCCGTCCGCTGTCGGCCACGTTCCACCGCGCCTTCGACATGACGCGCGGCCTCGACGAGGCGCTGGAGGCGCTGGTGCGCTGCGGCGTGGACCGGGTGCTGACCAGCGGCGGGCGCGACGCCGCCCTGGACGGGCTGGACACCCTGCGCGCGCTGCATAAGCAGGCCGGGGGCCGCATCGCCGTGCTCGGCTGCGGCGGCCTGCGCCCCGACACAATTGGCCGGGTGCGCCGGGACACCGGCCTGCGGGAGCTGCACTTCTCTGCTGGCGCCGAACAGCCGAGCGCCATGCGCCACCGCAACCCGAGGGTGGCCATGGGCGGGGCGGGGCTGGAACGCGAGTACGCCCACACGCTCACGGATCCCGACCTGGTCGCCCGCACCATCCGCGCCGCCACGGAGGAATAGGGGGTGATCCTTCCTTCGTTCCGTGGCGCTCTCGCGCACTGGATGTGAACGGCTAGGCATCCGCCCTTTTCCGCATCGCCTTCGCCCTTTCCTCAAACGGCCAGATAGCGCCGCACCGTGTCGCGGTCGTCCAGCATGTCCGGCGTGAGCGCTGCGACGATGCGGCCCTTGTCCATCACATAGCAGCGCTGCGCCATGGCGCGGATCATGTCGATGTTCTGCTCGACCAGCACGATCGTCAGCCCATCCCGGCGGTTCAGCGCGACGCCGATGCGGGCGATGTCCTGCACGACCGAGGGCTGGATGCCCTCGGACGGCTCGTCCAGCAGCATCAGCGCCGGGCGGCCCACCAGGACGCGGCCGATTGCCAGTTGCTGCTGCTGCCCGCCGGACATCGTGCCCGCCGCCTGACGCCGGCGTTCGCGCAGGATCGGAAAGTTCCGGAACGCCGCTTCGTAATCCGCCGGGCCGCCGCCGATGCACGCGCCGACGCGCAGGTTCTCCTCGACGCTCAGGCGCGGGAACACGTCGCGGCCCTGCGGCACGTAGCCGATGCCGAGCCGTGCCCGACGGTGCGCCGCCACCCCGTTGATCTCGGCGCCGCGGAGGCGGATGGAGCCGGCGTCGGCCGGGAGCAGTCCCATCAAGGCCTTGATCAGCGTGGACTTGCCGACGCCGTTGCGCCCGATCACGGCGACGATCTCGCCGGCGCGCACCTCAAGGTCCACGCCCTGCAGCACCGGCTTGCCGCCGTAGCCGCAGCGCAGGCCGTGCGCCGACAGCAGCGGCGGCTCAGCCTCATGGTCAATGAGCATGGGCGTGCCCTTGACCGAGGTAGATCTCGGCCACGCGCTCGTCGGCGATGATGGCATCGATGCCGCCCTGGGCGAAGATGCGGCCCATGTGCAGCACCGTGACCCGCGTCGCCACCTGGCGGACGAACTCCATGTCGTGCTCGACCGCCAGCACGGTCATGCCGTCGGCGTTGAGTGTTCGGATCATCTCGCCGGTGCCGTGCGTTTCCTCCGCCGACATGCCGGCGGTCGGCTCGTCCAGCAGCAGCAGCCTCGGCTTCAGGCTCACGGCCATGCCGATCTCCAGCCATTGCTTCTGGCCATGGCTGAGGTTGCCGGCGAGCTGGGCGGCGTCCCCGGCGAGGCGGAGGAAATCGAGCTGCCGCCGGATCTCGCCGGCCAGGCTGTGGCCTTCCAGGTGGTGCTGCAGCGCGATCTCCAGGTTCTGCCGCACGCTGAGGGCCTTGAAGATGCCGGGGACCTGGAACTTGACGCTCATGCCGCGCCGGATGCGCGCATGGGACTGCAGCGCCGTGATGTCGGCGCCGGCGTAGAACACCTGCCCGCTGCTCGGGGCGTACTCGCCCAGGATCAGCCGGAACAAGGTGCTTTTCCCGGCGCCGTTCGGACCGATCAGGCAATGCAGCTCGCCGGCTTCCAGCGCGAGGTCCACATCGGCCGTGACCTGCAGGCCACCGAAACGCTTGCAGAGCTTGCGGGTCTCCAGGATCGTCACGGCGTGGACCCGCCTCGGCGCCGGGTGCTGCGGATCAGGCGGCCCGCGACGCCGATCAGGGCCGTGACCAGCCCCTCCGGCGCCAGCAGCACCGTCAGCACCAGCAGCGCCCCCATCACCACGAGCGCATACTGGCTGCCGTAGATGGTGAGCGCCTGGAAGCCGCTGAGCACCAGCAGCGTGCCGAGCAAGGTGGCCGTGAGGTCGCCGCGCCCGCCGACCGCCACCCACACGATCGGCAGGGACGCCGCGGTGAGGCCCATGCTGGAGGGGGTGATGTACTGGCCCCAGCTTGTGTAGAGCACGCCGCTCACGCCCGCGAGGCTGCTGCCGATCACGAAGGCGGCGAGCTGGTACTTGCGCACGTCGTAGCCCAGCATGGTCGCGCGCTGCGGGTTCTCCCGGATGGCGACGAGGACGTTGCCGAACGACGAGTTCACCAGGATGCGCAGCCCAAGGTAGGCCAGCAGCAGCAGGCCGAGGACGACGTAGTACAGCGGGATGTCCGGCAGCAGGACGACGTCCTCGCCGGGCCAGGGAACGGTCAGCGGCGGCATGCCGCTCATGCCGTTGAAGCCGTTGAGCCGTGCGCTGCCGACCCGCCATTCCGGCCCGGCGGTCTGCGCCATGAAGCGCTCCAAGACCAGGGTGACGGAGAGCGTCACGATGCCGAGGAACACGCCGCTGATGCGTCCGAAGAACAAGAAGTATCCGAGCACGGCCGAGAACAGCGCGGCGGCGGCGACGGCGCCCACGGCGCTGACAAGCGTCATGCCATGGTCCGCGCCGAAGTTGAGGGTCAGGATGCCGTAGGCGTAGCCGGAGACGCCGAACAGCGCGGTCTGCCCGAAGCTCAGCGCACCGCCATAGCCCCAGATCAGGCACAGGCCCAACGCCATGAACACCCAGTTGAAGAAGTAGATCGTGTTGCCGACGGTGTAGCTGTCCTCCGCCAACGGGTAGGCCGCCGCGGCCAAGGCCACCGCGGCGAAGCCCAGCCAGAACCACGGGCCGCGCCCGAGCGTCTGCGGCCCCTCGAGACGCGCGAGCAGGCGCAGCAGGCCGGGCACGCGCCGGGCGGCCCGCTCGGGGTGACGCACAGTCATCGCCGCCTCACGCGCGCTCGCGCAGGATCAGTCCGGAGATGCCGCGCGGCAGCACCCGGATCACCAGGATCACCGCGACCAGCAGGCCGATCTGCCCGGCGAGCTGCCCCTGCCAGGTGGTCATGAACGCCCTGACCAGGCCCAGGATCACGCCGGCCGGGGCGGTGCCGAGGAACACGTCGCCGCCGCCGACCACCACGGTCACGAACGCCTCGGTGATGAACTGCGCCCCCATGGTCGGCACCAGCGTCATGGTCGGCGCATACAGCCCGCCCGTCGCCCCAGCCAGCGCGGCGCCGATGCCGAAGGTCAGGCTGTAGATCGACCGCGTGTCGACGCCGAGCGCCTCGGCCATGTGCGGCACCTGGATGGTGGCGCGGGCGAGCACGCCGAAGCGGGTCAGGGTGAACAGGGCGTAAAGCGCCAGCAGGATCGCGAACGCCACGCCCATGAGGACGAAGCGGTAAACCGAGTAGGACAGGCCGCCCACGGCGACGCTGCCGAGCGGGGTGCTGATGTCGGCGAGGCTGGGGCCGAGCACGATCAGCGTGCCCTGCGACACGATCAGGCTGATGCCCCAGGTCGCCACGATCGTATCCAAGGGACGGCCATATAAATGGCGTATGACCAGCCGTTCCAGGACGATCCCGGCCAGCCCGGCGGCAAGCGCGCCGCACAGGACCGCCAACGGGAGCGGCAGCCCGGCCTTGGCCGCCGTGACCGTGACATAGGCGCCGCACATGATGAACTCGCCATGCGCCAGGTTGATCACGCCCATCATGCCGAAGATGACCGCAAGCCCCGAAGCGCACAGCACGAGGAACGCGCAGGCGTCGCCGAACTGGTAAAGGAAGCCGAAGACGGTATCAAAGCTTGGCACGGGATGCGGGTCCGGTTGGCCGCGTCACTTCGGCGGCGGGTTGCTGGGCGTGTACTGGGCGTTCGGGTTCTTCTTGGTCAGGTCGCACCCGGCGTCGCCCAGCCAGTACGGCTTGATGTCGCTCCAGGTCTTGGGGAACGAGATCGAATGGTCGGCGCCGACCGCGGCGAGGTAGATGGTGTGCGACATGTGCTGGCTCTTGGGATCAAGGCAGACCTTGCCCTCGGGGGCGTCCACGCACACGTCGCCTTTCGCGACCTCCTTGCGCAGGTCGTCGCGCTTGGTCGACCCGCCGGCGCGCTCGACCATGGACTTGTAAAGGTAGACCGCCAGGTAGGAGTTCTCGGCCTCCTGGTTGATGTACGGCTCGCTTGGATACTTCGCGTGCCACTTGGCCACGAAGTCCTTGCTTTTCTGGTCGTCCACCTCCTCGATCCAGTTGGTCGTGACGTACATGCCAGAGAGGCTGGGCGGCTTGAAGCGCTTGTGCTCATAGGCCTGGCCGACATTGACCGAACTGCCCATCGGCACGTGCAGGTTCGCGGCCGCGGCCTGCTCGTAGTACGACGACTGCGCCGTGCCCACCAGCAGCGTGATCAGGATGTCGGGCTTGGCCTTCTGGATGTTCTGGATGGTCGAGGAGAACTGCGACACGCCGAGCGGGATGAACTCCTCGCCGGCCATGGTGCCGCCGTTCTCCTTGACGATGTTGCGCACCCATTCGGCGGAGATCTGGCCGAAATTGTAGTCGGCGGCGATGGTGTAGACCCGCTTGCCGAACTTCTCCATCATCCAGGGAACCAGCGTCGAGAACTGCTGCTCCGGCACCGCGCCGGTGACCATCATGTGCGCGTCGCACACGCCGCCCTCATACTGGTTGTTATAGAACACGAAGCCGTTGAGCTGGTCGACGATCGGGCGGTAGGCCTCGCGGGACGCGCTGGAGAACCCGGCGAACACCACGTCCGCCTTGTCGCGCTGCAGCACCCGGCGCATGAACTCCTGGTAGCGCGTGTTGTCGGACTGGGTGTCGTAGATCACCAGTTCCAGCTTGCGCCCGGCGATGCCGCCGGCGGCGTTGATCTCGTCGGCCGCGAGCTGGATGCCGTGAACCTTGCCGATTGTGGCCAGCGCGAAGTCGCCGGACTGGTCCTCAAGCACGCCGAGCTTGATCGGCTCCGCCGCCCGCGCCGCCATCGGCGGCAATGCGAGCATTGCGGCCATCGCTGCGCCCGTCGCAAGCCTCGTCCTGTTTCGTGCCATCGGATCTCTCCTGGTTGGTGGTGCCGGCGTTGTGGGTGGGCGCGGGCAAGGCGCCTCGTTGCAGCAGGAAGGCCGCGGCGTCGACGGGCTTGCGCAGGCAGCTGGGCGCCAGTCCAGAACCGAGGGGAGTTCCAGGTCAGATAAGGGTCAGGCCGCACCGGGTCCGGCGCCTCTGCCAGGATCTCGAAGCGCATGTCGCCGGTGGATCGGCCGAAGTAGGGGGTGAGAAAAGCGTGCCATTGGGAACATTGCCGGTATGGGCGTGCGAGTTCGGCGACATTGCCACACTCGCCGAGGCTTAACGACCGTTCGCCAGGTCGTCGCACCCGCCCTGCCGATACTCTGAGCAAGTTCCGTGCCGTCGTAAAGAACTAGCTCCGCGTTGCCGTTTCCGGCTGCAAGGGAAGCCGTCGGGCCGGCCTGACCGCCTGCCGCCCCCCAGGAGCGCAAGGCCCTTGGGAGACGGCGGGTCCGACCGGCGAACCGGACGCCCCGGCTACGATACGGAGCGAAGCTGCCCCGCGGGTTCTGCCCGCAATGCGGCGAGTTCTTGGGCAACCAGCGCGTCATGGGCGTCCACGTCGGCCTTCGCCGCCGCGGGGCTCCACCGCCCGCGCATGGTGAAGATCGTGAGGACGAAGAGCGCAACGCCGGCAATGCATACCCAATACCAGATCTGCCATTGGCCCGGCGTTTCCGCCGCCGCCTGCTGGATCGCGCCAAGGTGGGCGAGCAGCTCGGGACTCGGAGTCGCTTTCGCCGCAAGCGTTTCCTGGTAAGCGGCAAGGTAGGCAGGCGCCTCGATCAGCGGCGTCACGCTGTTGACGACGTAAGGCAAGGCCAGGAAGCACGCCGTGACGATCAAACGCTGCAGCCAGCCCCAGATGGCCAACCCGGTCGCCGTCAGGGCCGGGTTGCGCGCCTCGACGGTTTCCGTGAAGCTCGCCATCCAAGCCGTGTAGGCGAAGCCGACCAGCAGGGATTGCGAGCAGCTGATGGCCACCACCAAGGAGAACGGGGGATGCTGGCCGGCCAGGGTGAGCCAGTAATACATCAGGACCGCGGCGCCGATGCCGCCCACGAACATGAACGGCTTGCGCACACGGAGCCGGTCCGAGAGCATTCCGGCGGCGACGAGGGAGACCGCATTGGCCGCCCAGGTCCAGTTCGCCACCTCGTTGGCCTGGGCCAGGGTGAACTGGAACACCGTGACGAGGTAGATCGTCCCGAACGCCACCGCCGTGTAGTAGAAGATCAGCAGCGTGGACACGCCGATCGCCGGAGCGAGCACGTCGAGGTGCAGGATCTGGCTCAACGGGCGCTGCAGACTCGCTTCCACGTCCAGGCCCTTCGCCCGCAACTCCACCAGCAGGCGGTCGCGGTCGCTGACCATGAGCTGGTCGCGCAGCGCGGGCGCCAGTTCGCGCAGGCCGAAGAAGGCCACCACGAAGACCACGAGGCCGATCACGCCGCAGATGTAGAATTGGCTCTGCCAGGTCTGCAGGCTGGGCAGCGTCAAGGTGTTCACGGCGCTGACCATGAGGCTTCCCAGCACCGGCCCGACGGTCCAGAAGCCCATTGCCGCCGCCCGGCCGACCTGGGGCGAGAAGTCGCGCATCAGCGCCGGCGTGGTGACAAGGACGATGCCCTCAACGAAGGCGACGGCGCAGGACGCGACGGCGAACTGCAGCGGCGTCTTCACGTTCGGCAGCACGAACAGCGTCATCAACGACACCACCAGCATGCCGTAGACGATCAGGTTCGCCCGCCCGAACCGGTCGGCCAGCCCGGCCAGAAGCGAGCCGAAGGCGCCCAGCAGGTTGCCGGCAGCCAATATGAAAACGAAGATCCCGAAGGGGATGCGCAGCTCGGTCAGCATCAGGGTCGCGACGCCGCCGCCGACGTACAACTGGTAATAAAGCGAAACCGTTATGCCGACGACAAGCAGCAGAAGCGCCATACGGACGCCCTGCCGCGGGTAGTGCGGCAGTTGGCGGTTCCATACGGTTCCGAACGACGGCGCCGGGTTTGCCATGGCTTGACTGGACATCTGGACGGTTTCCTCCCCTTCGGTTGATCGTCTTTGGTCAAGGCTGCTCCGGCCTTATGCGGGCCGGTTCCAACAATGCGTATTTCGTTAGCGCCGGGTGAACTCCATCCCGTTGGCGACACGGCCGAAGCGCAGCGCCACCGCGTCCATGGCGTAGTTCCGATGCAGCCTCCAGGGCCGCTTCGACCCTTGCTTAGGCATCATGTCGATGCCGCGCTGGACGTAGCCGGAGGTCAGGCTGAAGAACGGCTCCTCCTCGACCGACGGGTCCCGCCGGGGCGTCGCCGCCTTGTAGCCGCGCCGCTTCATGTGGTTGAGTAGCCGGCACACATATTCGCAGGTGATGTCGGCCTTGAGCGTCCAGGACGCGTTCGTGTAGCCGATGACCGAGGCGAGATTCGGCACTCCGCTGAACATCATCCCCTTGTAGGCCAGCGCCTTCGAGAGGTCGATCTGTTGGCCATCGACGCTGAGCTTCACGTCGCCGAGCAGGTTGAGCTTCAAGCCCGTCGCCATGACGATGACTTCGGCCTTGATCTCCTCTCCGGACTTGAGACGGATGCCGGCTTCGGTGAACGTCTCGATATGGCCGGTCGCAACCGACGCCTTCCCGCTGCGGATCGCGTTGAACAGGTCGGCGTCGGGCACGAGGCAGAGCCGCTGGTCCCAAGGGTTGTACGAGGGGGTGAAATGCGTCCCCACGTCGTAGTCTGGCCCAAGGGCGTGCTGCGCCATCGCGATGATCTGCTGCTTGGTCTTCTCCGGGTTCTTGCGGGCGAGGCTGTAGAAATACATGCCCAACGCCATGTTCTTCAGGCGCGCCAACCGGTAGGCCAGCTTCGCCGGCAGGCGCTTGCGCAGCCAAATGGCGGCTTTGTCCTCGGACGGACGCGCAACGATGTAGGTGGGCGAGCGCTGCAGCATGGTGACGTGCGCCGCCGCCTTGGCCATCTCCGGCACCACCGTGACCGCGGTCGCGCCGCTGCCGATCACCACGACGCGCTTGCCCGCGTAATCGAGGTTTTCCGGCCAGAACTGCGGGTGTGCGATCTGGCCGCCGAAGATGTCGGCCCCGGGGAACTCGGGCGCGTGCCCGCCGGCGTAGCTGTAATACCCGCTGCACATCAGCAGGAATCCGCAGGTCAGTCGGATCGGCTCGCCCGTGTCCGTCCGCTCGGTCTCCACCAGCCAACGCGCTTCGGCCGACGACCAGGAGGCTTGCCGGACACGGTGGTTGAAGCGGATGTGCTGGTCGATGCCGAACTCATGCGCGGTGTCGCGGACGTAGTTCAGGATCGAGGGGCCGTCGGCGATCGACTTGTCGCCGATCCAGGGCCTGAAGGAATAGCCCAGCGTGTACATGTCCGAATCCGAACGGATGCCGGGATAGCGGAACAGGTCCCAGGTGCCGCCAATCGTGCCGCGCGCTTCCAGCAACGCGTAGCTCATCCCCGGGCAGCGCGCCTGGAGATGGTAGCCCGCGCCGATGCCGGACAGCCCGGCGCCCACGATCAGGACGTCAAGGTGCTCCGCCTTTGCCGCCTGGGCCGTCTTCTCAAGGGGGTATTCGGCAATGATGTCCTGATCAGCCATGCGTTCAACCTTTCATTCGCTATGGGCCACGCCGCGTGCCGGGCACGGAGGGCCGGCATCGCCACCCGGCCGGGAAGCGATGGCATGTGTTCAAGCCGCGCTCTTGGTTAGGCCGCGCACCTTGCGCTCGATGAATTTGGCCATCAGCGGCCAGTATCCAACCGGGAACAGGCGCTGCATCAACGCAACCTGCTGGGCATCGCGGCCCACCAGGACGCGCTTCTCCCGCCGCAGGATGCCCCGGATGATCCGCGCAGCGGCGTCTTCAGGCGAAAGCTGCAGGAGCGCGCCCGAGATGTAGCGCTGCTGCGCCGCCTCGGCCTCGCTCAACCCGGTGCGCCGGGCGCTCTTATCGACGGAGGTGCGGACGCCGCCCGGATGCACCACGGTGACGCCGACCGGCGAGCCTTCAAGCTCGTGCCGCAACGACTCCGAGAAGCCGCGCACCGCGAACTTGCTGGCGCAATACGGGACCTGGCCCGGCGGCGCCACGATGCCGAACAGGCTGGACAGGTTGACGAGCTGCGCCGTCTCCGCCTGCCGCAGCAGGGGCAGGAAAGCCCGCGTCATGTAGACCACGCCCCAGAAGTTGATGCCGAACATCCACTCGAAATCCTCGGGCGGCACCTGCTCGAACGTGCCGCCGAGCGCCACGCCGGCGTTGTTGATGAGCACGGTGACGCCCGCGTGCTCGCGCAGGACCGCCTCCGGCAAAGCCGCGACCGCCGCCTTGTCCGCCACGTCCAGCGTGTGCTCGCTCACCTTCACGCCCGCCGCGCGGGCGCGCGCCGCGACCCCATGCAGTCCCGTCGCGTTCACGTCGGCGAGCGCCAGGTTGCAGCCGCGCGCGGCGAGGTCGACGGACAGCGCGGCGCCGATGCCGCTGGCCGCCCCGGTGATGACGGCGGTGCCGCCGCGCAGCGGGAACAGCCCCCGGGCGCCGGCCTTCATCGGGCGCCCCCGCCCTTGCGCGCCGTGCCGCTTGTCGCTTTCCACATCAAGACGTTCCTCTGGTTGGTTGGGCCTTTTCGGCCACGCATTGAAATTCACGGCCAGCATTGCTCATGGCAATAGGATGACTTTGCTGGCGGCACGCTGGCGCGACAATTCGAAACCGTCCAGCCCACGCGCCAAAGGCAGCCGGTGCGTGATCATCGGGCGGAAGCCTTCGGGGTCGCGTGCCAGCAGCGCCGTGACGCGCTCCCAGGTGCGCTGCTCCGAGCTGTGCGACGTGCGGAGCTGGTGGCGGTTGCGCACGAACACGGTCAAGGGCAGCGACAACGGCGCCGCATGGATGCCGGCGACCACCAGGACGCCCCCGCGCTTGAGCACCGGGAGCGCGTCGGTGATCGACGGCGGGTGCCCGGTGGCCTCCAGGATCACGTCCACCGGCTTGCCCCCGGTCAGCGCCAAGACCTGCTCGGCCAACGGCCCCTCGGCCACGTCGACGCAGTCCGCAAAACCAAGTTGGTGCAGAACGTCGAAGCGCGGCCCGTCGGCGCGGCCGGTGACGATCACCCGCCCCGCCCCGGCGGCGCGCGCCATCAGCGCGAGGCCCTGGCCAATCGTGCCCGGCCCCAGCACGAGCACAGTGTCGCCGAGGCCGACCTCCCCCACCATCACGGCATCCGCCGCCACGGCCAGCGGCTCGACCAAGGCGCCCAGCTCGGCGTCCACCGCACCGGGCAGTGGCAAGACGTTGCCCGCTTCTACCCGCAGGTAGGGCGCGAATCCGCCGTCGCAGGACAGGCCGAGGCCCATGGGCGTCCCGCTCAGCCTGGGATCGCCGGGCCACCTCACGTCGCGCTCCCCGCGGACCACGCGCGGGTGCACCGACACGCGGGTGCCCGGCGCCACCCCGGCGCCCGGGCCGGCGGCCTCGACGGTGCCGGCCAGCTCGTGCCCCATCGTCAGCGGCAGATGCGGCACCATGAACTGGTAGCCGTCCGTCCATTCATAGGCGTGCACGTCGCTGCCGCAGATGCCGACCGCCTCCACCCGCACCAGCACCTCGCCGCGGCCCGGGGCGCCCGGCTCGGGGATGTCCTGCAGCTCCAGGCCGAACCCGGGCTGCGTCTTGCGGAGCGCCAGCATGCTCAGAACGGCTCCGGGTAATGGCCGTGGAAGAAGGTGAGCGGCGGCTTGGCGTTGGGATCGGTCAGCACCTCGATCAGGTTCGGCTCGTTCGACGCGAAGGCGGCGTCGAGCGCCGGGCCGACATCCTCCCCACGCTCCACCCGGACCGCCCGGACGCCGCAGGCGCGCGCGATGGCGGCATGGTCCACGTCGGCGAAGTCGCAGGCGATGGTGTGGTCGCCCAGGATCGTGTCCTCCCCGTGCTTCTGGAAGCCGAGGATGCCGTTGTTGAGCACGACCACGGTGACGGGCACCTTGAGGCGGCGCAGCGTTTCAAGCTCCGCCCAGGAATGGCCGAAGCCGCCGTCGCCGCACAGGCAGACGACCCGGGCCTCCGGCGCCGCGACCTGCGCGCCGATGGCTAGCGGCACGCCCCAGCCGAGGCCGGCCAGGCCGCGCGGCGTCAGGAACCGCTGCCCGGCGCGCTTCGCCGTCAGGTAGTTGATGACCCAGTTCGAGGAATAGGACGCGTCGGCGCACACGATGCCATCGGCAGGCAAGCGCCGGTCGATCTCGGCCACGACGCGCTCCGGGCGCACCGGGCCGCCGTCGCGGGTCGTGACGCCCCCGACCAGCGTGCGCCAACCGGCGACGGCGGCGGCGATCTGCGCCTCCACCTCCGGGCGGGCGGCGGCGCGCGTGGACAGGTCGAGCTTCAGCATCTCGTCCCGCAGGGCGGCCAGGGTCAGCTTGGCGTCGCCGAGCAAGCGCAGCGCCTCGTAGTTGCGGCCGATCTCCAACGGGTCGGGGTCGATGTGGATGAAGCGCGCCCCGCGCGGGTAAAGCTGCCAGGAATCCGTGCCGTTCTGGTTGGTGCGGTTGCCGACCAGCAGCACGACATCGGCGCCCTCCACCATGGAGCGCATCTCGCGCGTGCGGGCGCCCAGGCCCATGGTGTTGCCGACCACGCCGAGAGAGAGCGGATGCGTCTCGTCCACGCTGCCCTTGCCCATGAAGGTGGTCGCGACCGGCAGGTGCGCGTCCCCCTGCAGCGCCGCGAGTTCCGCGGCAGCATCGGACAGGTGGACGCCGCCGCCCGCGATGATGAGCGGGTGTTGGGCACGGGCCAGCAGCCCGGCAGCCTCCGCAATGCGCGCCGGGTCGGCAAGGGTGCGGTCCAACGGGAAGCGGCCGAGGCTGGATTGGCGCGGGGACGTGCGGCCCGCCTTTTCCGCCAGCAGGTCGGCCGGCACCAGCAGCACCGCCGGGCCGGGCCGGCCGGACGTGGCGGCGGCGAAGGCCATGTCCACGTAATCCTCCAGCCGGTCGGCGCGGTCTATGCGCCGGACGAACTTCGCCACGGCGTCGAACAGGCGGAGGTGGTCAAGCTCCTGGAAGGCGTTCTTGTCCGCGCTGTTGCGGGCCACTTCCTGCACCAGCGCAATCACCGGCACGCTGGCCTTCATGGCCTCCGCCAGCGGCGGCACCAGCAGCGTCGCGGCCGGGCCGTTCTGCGCGGTGACGACGCCGACCTTGCGGGAGATGCGCGCATAGCCGTCGGCCATCGTGCCGCCCATGTTCTCCTGGCGGTAGACCGTCTGCTGGATGCCGACATGCGGGGAGGCGAGGTGGAACGCCGAAGGGAGGCTCTGGCCGAACGTGACCGTCACGTCATGGCGCGCAAACGCCTCCGCCAAACGAAGGGCGACGTTTGCGTTTGTAGCGGGCGCATCGACGCCGGCCGCAGTGGCGGCGGGCGAGCCTTGATCGGGCATTCATCAACTCCCTCAGATAAGCATTTTGTTATTTGCGATAACAAAGCTCATCGGCCTTGACGTGTCAACCATGGCGCGCGCATTACCGGCAGGCATGGAAATCGAAGCTTCCTTGACACCGATCGACCGGGCGGAAAGCGTCTCGGGGAAAGTCTACCAGCAGCTCCGCAGCGGGCTGGTCCAAGGGCAGCTCGTGCCGGGGCAGAGGCTCGTCCACCGCTTCCTTGCGGGCAAGCTGGGCGTCAGCCCGACGCCGGTGCGGGAAGCGCTGCTGCGCCTGGTGTCGGAGGGGGCGCTGGAGCTTGACGCCCGCGGCATCGCCTGGGTCCCGCGCCTCGCGGCTGACCGCTACGACGAGATCATCGAGCTGCGCGTCCACCTTGAGGGCCGCGCCGCCGCACGGGCCGCAGCGCTTGCCACGCCGGCGGACATCGCCGACCTGGCCGCCATCCAGGCCCGGTTCCTGAAGGGGCGCGCCGTGATGGACCGGGAGGTGGTCCTCGCGGAGAACGAGCGGTTCCATTTCCGAGTCATCGGGATCGCGGCGATGCCGGTGCTGCAGCGGGTGGTGGAAAGCCTTTGGGTCCAGGTCGGCCCGACCATCAGCCTGCTGTTCTCCGCGCCCCGCGTGCTGTCTCCCGAAGGCCATGCACATGACACGCTGATCGCGGCGCTCAGGGTGCGCGATGCGGAGGCGGCGAGTGCGGCGATCCAGCGCGACCTTCGCGAGCATGCGGCCGTGCTGTCGCCGATGCTGGCCCAGGCGGCGCAGCCGAGCAACGATGCGCCCGCCCCGCTAAGCCGGTCGCTGGCCTCGTCCTGAGATCGGGCGAGGCTTTGCCTGCTCAGGAAGCCCAGTTCTCGCGGAAGTCCCCGTACAAGGTCAGCCCGCCGTCCACGAACAGTGTCTGCCCCGTGATGTAGGCCGCGTCGGCCGAAGCGAGGAAGGCGAAGCAGGCCGCGATCTCCGACGCGTCCGCGCTGCGCCCGAGCGGGATGTGCCGCTCGACGGCGCCGCGCGCTGCCGGGTCGTCCGCCCAGGCAACGTTCATCGGGGTGAGGGTGGCCCCCGGCGCCACCGCGTTGACGCGGATGCCGCGGCCCGCGAACTCCAGGGCCAGGGTGCGCGTCACGTTGCCCATGGCGCCCTTGCTGGCGGAGTAGCCGAGGTAGCCCGGCTTCGGGACCGTCTCGTGCACCGAGGAGTTGTTCAGCACCACGCCGCGCCCTTGCGTGAGGAAATGCCGGATCGCGGCGCGGGCGCACAGCACGGCGCCGCGCAGGTTGACCGCCAGCACGCGGTCGAAATCGGCGATGTCCAGCGCCTCGCTGGCCCCCGGGATCTGCATCCCGGCATTGTTCACCAGCACGTCCAGCCCGCCCAGCCCGGCGATGGCCGCCGCCACGAACCGCTCCACCGCCGCCTCGTCCGCCACGTCGCCCGGAACAGCGCAGTGCGGCCCGGCGGCGACGGGCGGCAGCGCGGCCAGGGCTGCGGCCAACGCCGGCCCGTCGTCACGGTCGTTGAGCGCGACGCGCGCGCCTTCCTCCGCGAAGCGCCGGGCGGCCGCCAGCCCGATCCCCTGCGCCGCCCCCGTGACCAAGACCCGCAACCCGTCCAGCCCGCGCATCGCGTTTTCTCCTGTGCGTCCCGCGCCGGGCGCTTAGTCCGCGGTCAGGGCCGCCGCGTCCGCCTGGTGCCACAGCCTGCCTGCCACCACCACGCTGTCCAGCGCGAAGCGCTGCGTGCCTGCGCGGGTCTGGCCCGACACGTCGGGGAAGGTGAACCGCCCGTCCTCGATCCGCATCACCGTGGCGTCGCCGGTGCTGCCCACCGACAGGTCCGCGAGGTCCGGACGCCGCAGCACGGCGGCGGGCGCCGCCGTCACCGCCCGCACGATGTCGGGGAGCGCCATGCCGAGGCACAGGAACTTGCTCATCGTCTCCATGTTGTCGTACGCCGGCCCGTCAATGCACAGCACATGCACGTCCGAGCTGATGATGTCGGGCGGGAAGCCGTCGGCGAGCATCGCCTCCGCCACCGCGAAGTCGAACGACCCTTTGCCGTGGCCGATGTCGAAGATCACCCCGCGCTCCCGCGCTTGCCAGCAGGCGTCCCGCACCCGTCCGTCCGCGTGGCAGGGCGCGTTGGGGAACGGCTTGAAGCAGTGGGTCAGGATGTCGCCGGGCCGGAGCTCCGCGAGCACGTCCGCGTAGCGCGGCGGCGGACGGTCGATGTGGCACATCACCGGCAGGCCGGCGCGGTCGGCGGCCTCCAGCGCGTGGTACAGCGGCGCGATGCCGTTGACGCCGCTGGTGTTGGCGCCCACCCGCACCTTGATGCCGCGGATCAGGTCCGGGTTGGCTCGCGCGACGGCCGCGCAGGTTTCCGTGTCCATCAGACGCATGTCCTGGCTTTCGCCCACCATCACCGAGGGCGAGAAGCCGAAGATGCCCGCATGGCTCACGTGCAAATAGGCCAGGATGCGCGTCTGGCTCGGCTCGATGACGTGCTTGCGGAAGCCCGCGAAGTTGCCGGGACCCGCCGATCCCACATCGACCCAGGTGGTCGTGCCGGCCCGGCGCGCGAGCCGGTCGGCGTCGATGCTGATGGAGGTGCCGCCCCAGTACACGTGGGTGTGGAAGTCGATATGGCCCGGCATGACGAGGCAGCCCGACACGTCCCGCACGGCGCGTCCGCGCAGCCCGGCGCCGATGGCCGCCACTTTGCCCGCGGTGAAGGCAATGTCCGCCACCGCGTCGTGCCCGGTGCCCGGGTCCAGCACCCGCCCATTGCGCAAGATCAGGTCATGGTCCATGGCTGCTGCCTCCTTCGTCATGGGCGCCCATTCTGCGCTGTGCTGCTCCCGGTGTCGAACCGGTTTGCATGGCACCCCCATTGCATACACAATTCCCCGACATTGCCAGAAGGCCCGGGGCCAGAATGCCCGGGCCAGGCCGCGGCAGCACAGCCAGGGAATCGCTTATGGACAACTTGCACTATTTGCTGTCGCGCCGCCGCGCGTTGCAGGGGATCGCGGCGCTGCCGGCCGGCCTGGCGCTGGCGCGCCCGGCGCTCGCCGCCCCGTCCAAGCCGCTCAACTTCATCGGCTGGCAGTACCAGCCGCAGATCGCCGAGGCCAACGTCAACACGTTCAAGCAGCTCTACGACGAGAACGTCGCCTACGAGCTGGTGCCCGGCGACTACCACCCGGTAGTGGAGACCAAGCTGCTGGGCGGCCAGGCCATCGACATGATGTACTCGGAGGAGGACCACATCGCCCGCTGGCACGCAGCCGGCTGGGTGCGGGACCTGGAGGGACTGCCGGACGTGGACGCGATCAAGGCCGGCATGTTCCCGGTCAGCCTGCGGTCGATGTCGCTGCCGGACGGCAAGCTCATGGGCCTGCCTTATTACGCGGGCCACAATGCCTTCATCTACAACGAGGAGCACCTGAGCCGGGCGGGCGTCCCGGTGCCCGACGGCTGGGACACCCTGCTGGACGGCTGCCGCAAGCTGAAGAAGGACGGCGTGTCCGACGCGCCGTACAACAGCGCCTGGGGCCAGAAATGGTCGGAGCTGTCATGGAGCCTGTTCGCGCTTTGGTATGCGGAGGGTGCGCCGGTGTTCGACAAGAACGCTGATTTGGTGGTGGACGCCGCATTCCGCCGGGTGCTGGAGGGGCACCGCGCGCTGTACAAGGAGCAGCTCGTCACCGCCGACATCATGACGCTGCCGGCGGAAGGCGTGCCGAGCTACTGCACCGGCCGCCACACCTTCATGGTGCTGCACGACTATGACCAAAAGGTCGCCAACGACCCGAAGGCGTCGAAGATCGCCGGCAAGGTGCGCAACGCGCTGATGCCCGGCAAGACGCACTCGACCTTCGCCTGGACGGCCGTGTACCTGATGGGCGCGCAGCCGACCGACGTGGCCCGCACCTGGAACCTGCTGCGCTTCTTCGGCGGCAAGGCGAAGGATGGGCAGTACCACGTCATCAAGCGCTGGGCGCTCGAGTTCGGGCTCGGCTCCGCCTACAAGGAGGTGATGAGCGACCCGGAGGTGATGGCGAGCTTCTCCCAATGGCGCGACTTGGGGGTGAGCGCCAAGCAGGTCGAGATCGCGACCTCCCGCGACATCGCCAAGACGACCTGGTTCCCGGAATGGGACCTGTTCATGATGCAGCGCACCCAGGACTACATCCGCGGCAACGGCTCGCTCGACCAGTTGTGCGACGGGCTGGTGGGCAAGGTGGCGGAATTGAAGAAGCAGTACCAGTAAGCACATGTCGAGCATGACGCACTCCCCGGCGCTGCGCGCGCCCGTCCGCGGGCGGACGACGGAGCGGGTGCCAGGCTTCTCCTACGCCGCCGTCGCCCCCACGCTGCTGGTCGTGCTGCTCGTGGTCGGCGTGCCGCTCGGCTACAGCCTGTTCCTCAGCCTCAACCGCATCAACCCGATCACCCATCGCTGGCTGTTCGTGGGCTTCGGCAACTACGCGGCCCTGCCGGGCAATGCCGAGCTTTGGGCTGCGCTCGGGCGCACCGCCTATTTCGCGGCGCTGTCGATGATCGGCACCACGGTGCTGGGCGCGGTGTTCGCGCTGCTGCTGAACGCGCAATTCTTCGGGCGCGGCTTCCTGCGCAGCGTCGTGCTGGTGCCGTGGGCAATGGCGTCGGTCTCCGTGGGCGTGCTGTGGTCGTTCCTGTTCGCGGGCGACTTCGGCGGCGTGAACGGGGTGCTGAACGACCTCGGCTTGCCGTCGCTCGCGACGCCGTGGCTGGGCGACGGGTTCCGGGCGCTCAACCTCGTGGCCCTGGTGCACGTGTGGAACCAGGCGCCGCTGAGCGCCCTGATGCTGCTCGCCGGGCTGCAGTCCATGCCGGCGTCCTTGCACAAGGCGGCGATGCTGGACGGCGCCGGGCCGGTGCGCCGGTTCTTCAGCATCACGCTGCCGTGGCTCAAGCCGAACCTGCTGTTCATCAGCATCATCGCCACCATCAACGCGCTGATGGCCTTCGACGTACTGTGGATCATGACGCGCGGCGGGCCCGGCAGCGCCACCACGGTGCTGTCCTGGCTCGGCTATCTCACGGCGTTCCAGTTCTTCAAGTTCGGGGAGGGCGCCGCGATCCTCTACGTCCTGACTTTGCTGAGCTTCATCCTGGCGATCCTGTACTTCGCCGTGCTCGGCCCGCGCCGCGCGGCGCCTTTGGGGACGGGCGGGCTGGCGGCGCTGCCGGGCGGGCAGGGGCGGCACGGCATGGCGAGCCTGCCGCCGTTCCGCCCGCGCGCCCGGCTGCTGCCGCGCCCCGTGGCGCGCGTGCTGGCGCAAGGCGGCTTCTGGGCCGTGGCGCTGCTGGTGTTCCTATGGTCGGCCTTGCCCGTCGCGGCGCTGCTGCTGATGAGCCTCACCCCCGCCTCCGACCTGATCCGCACGCCTGCCAGCATGGTGCCGAGCGCCATCACGCTCGACAACTTCGTCTCCGTCCTGCTGCCCGGCCGCGTCGCCGCCCAGGCCAGCAGCGTGCAGGCGCAGCGCGTGCCGCTGTCCCTGTTCAACAGCTTCGCCGTCGGCGCCGTGGTCGCGGCGGTCAGCGTCGTGCTGGGCACGCTGGCCGGCTACGCCTTTGCCCGGCACGACAAGGCCCCGGCGTTCAAGTTCTCGCTCTGGGCCTTGCTGCTGACCCGCATGACGCCGGGGCTGACCTTGGTGCTGCCGTTCTTCATCGGCTTCCGCGCCGCCGGGCTGATCGACACGCGCACGGCGCTGGTGGTGTCGTACTGCTCCTTCCTGCTGCCGCTCAGCACCTGGATGATGCGCTCCTACTTCGAGGGCGTGCCGCGCAGCCTGGACCGCGCCGCGCTGATCGACGGCTGCTCGCGGCTCAAGGCGCTGTGGAAGATCCTGCTCCCCGTGGTGCGGCCCGGCATCGTCGCCACCGCGATCTTCTGCTTTCTGGCAAGCTGGAACGAGTTCCTGTTCGCGCTGATCTTGACCTCGACGCCGCGGGCGCAGACCATCCCGGTGATCCTGGCGGGGTTCCTGAGCCAGGCGCAATTCTACACCTACGGCCCGCTGTTCGCGGCCACCGTGCTGTCCATCGCGCCGCCCGTGGCCGTCGCCTTCCTGTTCCAGCGTTACCTGGTGCAGGGCGCGCTGTCCGGCTCGGTCAAGGGCTGAACCTGGAGGGCCGCATGGCGTCCATCTCGATCAACGACGTGTCCAAGAGCTACGGCGCGATGCCGGTGCTGCGGGGCCTGGATCTCGACATCCGGGACGGTGAGTTCGTCTCCTTCCTCGGCCCGTCCGGCTGCGGCAAGAGCACGCTGCTGTTCTGCATCGCCGGGCTGGAGGAGATCAGCGCCGGCGCGATCCGCCTGGATGGGCAGGACATGGGGCGCATCCCGCCGCGCGACCGCAACATCGCGCTCGTGTTCCAGGACTACGCGCTGTATCCGCACATGCGCGTGCGGGAGAACATCGCCTTCCCGCTGCAGCAGCAAAGATTGCCGGCGCAGACCATCCAGAAGCAGGTGGCCTGGGCGGCGGAGCTGCTCGGGCTGGAGGCGCTGCTCGACCGGTCGCCTGCCGAGCTTTCGGGCGGGCAGCGGCAGCGGGTCGCGGTGGGCCGCGCCATCGTGCGCAACCCGGCGGCGCTCCTGATGGACGAGCCGCTGTCCAACCTCGACGCCAGCCTCCGCGTGCGGATGCGGACCGAGATCAAGCGGCTGCAACGCGCGCTGAACATGACCGTCGTGTTCGTCACCCATGACCAGGAGGAGGCGATGGTGCTGTCCGACCGCATCGCCGTGATGGACGCGGGCGTGCTGCAGCAGTTCGCCGAGCCGATGACGGTGTACCGCGAACCCGCCAACCAGTTCGTCGCGAGCTTCATCGGCAGCCCGCAGATGAACTTCCTGCCGGGTCCCATGGCCGGCGGCGGCATAGGGCCAGGCAGCCTGCTCGGCGTGCGCCCGCACGACCTGTCGCCCACCCGCCGCCCTGGCCCGGACGAGTTGGCCATCGAGGGCACGCTGACGCTGATCGAGCCGGCCGGGCCGGTGACGTTCCTCGACGTGACGCTGGCCGATGGCAGCCTGGTCAAGGCGACCTGTCCGGACCCCGGGGCCTATCGCCCCGGCGAGCGGCTTTCCCTTGCCGTGTCACGCCGCACCGTGTCGATCTTTGACGCGACAAGCGGGGTACGGACGGGCGCCCTGGAGCCGTCGGGCAAGACTCTGGTCCGGATGAACAGCGGCGAGGCGATCGTTCACGGATCTTGACTGACTCCCGGGTCTTGGGAGCGACCGGCGGATTGGCGCCCGGAGCGTACACCCTGTTGAAACCCGGTCGGCCTGTTTTGGGAACCACCGTGACGTGTTCTGCAATAGCTGCCATCATTTCGAGTGGATGCCCGGCGGTAAGAGTGGGCTTGTCCTAAGGCAGATCAGGATGGACGACGCAGTGTCTCAACTCGCTCGGCAACTGCTGGATGGCGGCTTCACCCAATTGTCGCATCGGGAGCAACGCGTCATTTCTTCCATCGCGAGGCGCTGTCATGTATCGCGCGACGTGAATGCGGCGCAAGAGGAGACTCAGACTTACGGTGATCGGCTCGCGGACAAGGTTGCGCGGTTCGGCGGGTCCTGGACGTTCATCGTGACATTTACGAGTCTGCTGCTCGGGTGGATCGTGCTGAATACAGTGGTCCTGGCCCGGTATGCTGGAGGCTTTGACCCTTACCCGTACATCTTCCTGAACCTGCTCCTGTCCATGATCGCTGCCTTGCAGGCGCCCGTCATCCTCATGTCCCAGAACCGTCAAGCAGCAAGGGACAGGCTGGCGGCTGGCCTCGACTACGAGATCAACCTGAAATCGGAGATCGAGATCATGGCCTTGCACGATAAGCTGGACCGCATCCGTGTCGAGCATCTCGAAGGGGTGCTGCGCGAGCAAAGCGGGCAGCTTCGGCTCTTGCTCTACTACGCTGACGAGAAAGCCCGCCATGAGTGACGCTGACAGGAGGATGCCTTGACCCATGATGCCGATGACGCCCTGCAAGGCCTGATCGACACAATGCTTCCCGGCGGCCACGGCTTTCCCGCGGCGAGCGCCACCGGGATGGCCGGGCTGCTCGCCGCGCGCCTGCACGCCGCCGACCCAGCCTTGCCGGGGCGGCTCGACGCGGGCCTGCGCACGGGGGGCGCGCTGCCGGGCGGCGCGGCGGGCTGGCACGACGCCGTGGCGCGGCTGGAGGCGGGCGAGCCGAAGCTGTTCGACGACGTGCGGAAATACGCTTATCTCACCTATTACGAGCAAGGCAGCGTCATCGCGGCGATCCGCGCGCTCGGCCTGCGCTACAACGACGCGCCGCTGCCGGAGGGCTACCCGGCCGAGCCGTTCGACGCTGGCTTGGACGCGCCGCGCCACATGCGGGGGCGCTGGATCGCGACGGAGCAAGTGCAGCCGGTCGATGTGAGCCGGCTTGGATTGGAGGAAGCCCGATGAGAAAACCCGATCCGGTGGACGTCCTGGTGATCGGCGCCGGGGCGAGCGGCGCGGTCAGCAGCCTGGTGCTGGCGCAGGCGGGGCTGCGGGTCGTCTGCCTCGACCAAGGCGGCTGGACCGAGCCGGCGCAGCATCCGCATTACAGCGACGACTTCCAGTACCAGCGCCAGAACCGCTGGAGCCCGGAGCCGAGCATTCGCCGCGGGCCGGACGACTACCCGGTCGAGGGCAAGCAGTCCCAC
>JAABUS010004096.1_pt1 | contig 21877 bp, 29 predicted proteins | sample 5560161 | NCBI WGS metagenome assembly JAABUS01 (sample SAMN10711885, study PRJNA513376) | rock metagenome | isolation source: Antarctica rocks | place: Antarctica: Victoria Land, Trio Nunatak nord | collected 2016-01-04
CGTCGTAAGAGAGATGGAGAAGATCTCCACAACCTCTTTTCTAGGGGTTCCCCGATCCACCGAGGCTACCGCTCTGGTTCTTAGGTCCTTCGAGTAGATGCTCATGCGCAACATATTTGCACGAGACTACTCTATTCGCAAATCGCTCTAGACTGTCTGGAGAGGGACAAGAAAGAAGGGGCGGAGTCCAGATAAGGACCCGGCCTACTCAATCATCTGGGATGATTGCTACTTCCCGCTTTGTACAGTCTGCAGGGCTAAATTTGGCCCAACTTCAAACTAATAACTTTTCTAACTCGGACTCTACTAGAGGCCAGGGAGCGTAAAAGGGCTTCTGGGTTATAGTTACGGTTACGCTCTTACCGTTCATCTTGTATAGGCCTTTGAACCCGCTTCCGGAGAAGCTTCCCGCTGTTTCGTTCCCGCTGAAGGTGGCATTATTATTGGTCGCCACTCTTCTAGCCCTGGTCAACAATGCGCCTGGATCCTGCGCCGAAACCATGCTGAAGGTCCTTGACATGCCCTTGGCTCCTTTCACTTATTACGAGTAGCAATTTAACGCCCAAGAGGTGCCTCGTACGGTTCCTACCCACCAGGTCCGTAGAACCTCTGCATAGTCGACAAGAACGACTAACCGGGTTGAAGTTCCAAAGGAGACCGACCCGGTTAGTAAAGAAAGGCCAGAGTCCGGTGACAGCCAAGACTTTGGTCTTTTTTATGGTTGATGCGGACGCCTACCGGCCGGATAAGGTGTCTGTGGCACCATCCAGCAGACCGCCTTTGTCTTTACGCTTCTGCCTATCGCGATTCTTTTCGGCCTGCTTGGCCTCTGCTTCCGCCTGACTGGTCTTCTCCCTCTGCGCCATCTCTTCCTTAGCAGTTGCCTTTTTCTGCTGAGCTCGTCCCTCGGCCTTCTTGCCCTCATCACCGGTGAAGGCGCCGGCGGCCTCCTTCATCTTGCCCCTCGCTTTATCGTTCATACCTCCTCCTTTGTACCGTTGGTTGCCTTATACTGTTAGACACAAAAATGCTGAGGCAGTTACACTCCTGCCCGGTACACGAATCTTTTCTGGCAGCGCACTATGGTGGCTTTCTTTGGCGAATACAGTGGGCTCATGGAGCAACCTCTGTAGAAAGGAGTGAGCACGGTCACCGCAGCGCTGAGGGAGTCAACTGTAACCGTCGTACCAAGACATGTATCTAATAAAGAAGCGGGTCCATGACCTCCAGAGGGTAAGCTTTCACGTCAGTTAGCATTTCCGATCGGAACATGGACCCGCACCTTATAAGACCAGTACAGGGGCCGAGCTGGTTACACCCCGGCCCAACTGTAGATTCCTCTCTTCAAGGGTGGATGATCCTTCCAGTCATAGTAGCCGCTCCTCGAAATCCCGAGTACCCAGCATAGCAGTGAGACGGGGTAGCTGGCCGGATACGATACTCTGGCGGTAGCAGTTTGCGCCGCACTTCCTCTTTATGCTTTGATTACTTCTAACCGTCCAACTCCACGGCCAACGGGTGCGGACGACCGGCGTCGGAGGCCCGGAACCGGAATGACGAATCTGCAGAACGGAAATTTGATGACGGAGAGATTATACCGGGACCCGCTAAACTTTCAGGAGCGCGAGGAGTTCGAGCTAGATTTGATCTCCTTCTGCGACCGCGAACTAGATCTGCTGGGCGACATCCGCAGTCTGAACGTCCTCTACGCTGGAGGTTCTTCGCTACTGTGGACCGAAGGCTTGAGCCAGCGTATCGGAGGCGGAGGAAGCGTTACGGCTCTAGACATCGACTCAGAACGCATCGAAGAGACGCGCGGTAGTCTACCCGATGCGGAACTCGCTGCACCTGTACGTCTCGTTTTAGGGAACGTGTTCCATCCACCGTTCGAGTCTGGCAAATTCGATCTCGCCTACTCGTCGGGGCTCTTCCACGAGCTTGATGTGCGTGAGAATGGGGCCGAAAGGGCTTTAGCGGCTCTTGCAAGAGTGGTCCGTCCCGGCGGCCGGATTGCTATGAGTGATTTTGTTGATTCGATACCTGCTGTTCAACTCGAAGATGAAGAGCTTCAGCGCGAGCTGGCGCGCGAAACGTCGAGAGCCGAACTTTATGGTATCGGAGCGCCGGAGCGTCTTGTAGCGCTGCACAAGTCGGTTCTGAATAGCGTGCGGTCGAGGATCTCACCGCCATATGAAATCCGGCATCTGGATAAGGTTGTCCTGGCCGAAGGTGAAGCTGATGTCAGCAGGTTGTCCGCCGCCAGAGCCGTAGAACTCCGCCAACGGCGTGAAGGTTTACTGGAACGGGTGCGGCGTGAGGGATATACGCGTCCGGCTACCATTTACATCGAAGGGTTCGTGGCCGCGGGTTAGACAGCGTACCCTGACTGGAGAGTCTTGAGCGGCGCGGCGAAATTTATCGTTCGCGTCTTCTGATAGCCTTTGTCGAGGACCTGGATCAAAGGAGAAATTACAGATGACGCAGCCTATAGACCTCTACTACTGGCCGACACCGAACGGACACAAGATCACCATGTTCCTAGAGGAGGCGGGGCTCCCCTACAACGTCGTCCCGGTCAACATAGGGGAGGGCGACCAGTTCGAGCCGGAGTTCCTGAAGATCAGCCCGAACAACAAGATGCCCGCCATCGTGGATCCGGATGGACCCGGCGGAGAGCCTATCTCTATGTTCGAGTCGGGTGCCATCCTGATCTACCTGTCCGAGAAGACTGGCGAGTTTCTGCCCGAAACTCCGCGTGAGAGGTATACGGTCTTGCAGTGGCTTATGTTCCAGATGGGTCACGTGGGTCCGATGCTCGGCCAGGCCCATCACTTCCGGGGATACGCGCCGGAGAAGATCCCCTACGCTATCGACCGCTACACGAACGAGGCGGCCCGGCTCTACGGCGTGATGGACGAGCGTCTCGCCGATGCCGAGTACTTCGCCGGTGACGAGTACACGATAGCGGACATAGCCATCTACCCCTGGCTCGTCTCGCACGAGCGGCAGGGCCAGCGCATGGAAGACTTCCCGAACCTCAACCGCTGGTTCGAGGGCGTGGGATCGCGTCCCGCCGTCCAGCGCGCGCTGGAGGTGGGCAAGGAGCTTCGCCGATCGTTCGACAACGTGGACGAGAAGACCCGCGAGACGCTCTTCGGGAACAAACGTTCCGCAAAGGGATAAGGAGAAAAGACATGACGCGGATCGACGGTGTAAACCCGCCAGAGACCGAGAGGCAGGTCAGGGCTGTCCTGGAAGCTCAGGCGAAGAAGTGGGGGGCGCCGCTCTCGAACCACCTGCTCTACGCCCGGCGGCCAACCATATTCCGGGGAGTGAGGGGCATGTGGAGCGGGCTGGATGCTTCCGGCCTCGTGGACCCGAAGCTCGTAGCCCTCGTCAACCGCAGGATCGCCGCGCTCAACGGCTGCGAGTTCTGACAGGACATAAACGCTGCCGTGGGCAGCGAACTTGGAGTCCCGGACGAGAAGATACTCGCTCTTGAGGAGTACGCTACGAGCGCTCTCTACGATGAGACGGAGCGCGCGGCGCTCGAATACGCCGACACCATTACCCTCTCGGACCGCGACGTGGACGACGAGCTATTCGCGCGGGTGCGGAGCTTCTTCGATGACGACGCCCTGGTGGAACTCACGGCGGTCATCGCGTGGGAGAACTCGTCGAGCAAGTTCAACCGGGCGCTGCGCGTACCGTCTCAGGGGTTGTGGAAAAGGTCCCAGGGATGAACGGGTACCCGGAGGCTATCTCTCCAGGACTATCGTGACAGGGCCATCGTTCACCAGCGCCACGTCCATCATCGCCCCGAATTCTCCGGTCTTTACCGGTAAGCTCGTTGTGCGCAGTCTTTCGCAAAAGTAGTCGAAGAGCGGCTCCGCCTCCTCGGGCGGGGCAGCGTGGATGAAGCTTGGGCGTTTGCCCTTGCGGGTGTCGGCGAGCAGGGTGAACTGCGAGACGGCGAGGACCTCTCCCGCCACGTCCTTTACGCTCAGGTTCATCTTCCCGTCTCCGTCGTTGAAGATACGCAGGCCCGCGACCTTCTCGGCGAACCAGTCAGCCTGGGCCTTGCCGTCGTTCTGGGCTATGCCGACGAGGAGCAGGAGTCCGCCCCCGATCCCGGAGATCCTGGTTCCCTCGACCGTGACGGAGGCACTCCTGACCCGCTGCAATACTATTCGCACGGGACTCTAAAGCGGCTGGCGGCCCGGATAGCCGGCTTCTATCTCGTGCCAGTATCCCACTTGCTCCTCGGGCGGGTGCCAGCAGAGGAAGACGACGCGTCCCTCGCGCTCGTGCGGGAAGTCCAGGAGACCCGTGTCGAGGTCTTTCAGCAGGACGCCAAGCTCGCGGATACGGTCGATGGCGAGGTAGAGGTTGTACGCGTCGGCGCCGTATTCCGAGCCGATCTTCCCGCCGCCGTTCGTGCCTGCGGAACGCAGGATCGGCTCCAGATGCGGCGCTTTCTCGCGCACGGCGTCGCGGTGTACCGACACGTCTTCCAGTAGCTCGTTTAGCTTCGGGAGCAGAGCGTTCGCTTCATCGACGGTGAAAAGTTTCGGAAACGGGGATTCCACCCGAAAGCCCCGCTCTAACGTCCCTCGAAGAGGCGGTCGGCCAGCATCTCGGGTAGTCCGGCCGCCCGGATCTTGGTCTGCGCCTTCTGGATGTCGTACTCGACGAAGCGGTAGACCACCTGCGGCCCGCGCTGCTCCTCTTCGCCGTTGCCGCCACCCTCCGCGAGGACGTAGGAGGCGAAAGTGTCTCCGTCGCGCGGCTGTCCGACCGAGCCGGGGTTTACAAGATAAGGACCATTCGCGCTCAGGTCCAGGGTGTGGGCTTTGGTGACAGGACCGTTCGGCGAGGGCGCGACCGTCTTCACGTGCGTGTGGCCGAAGTAGCAGACCGGCACACCGGGATACTCGCTCTTCAGGATAGCCAGGTTCTCCTCGGCTGAGACGGAGTTGATAATGTACTCGTCCGGGTCGCGGACGGAGCCGTGTACGAACAGCGCGTCTCTGGTCTGGATCATTCGCGGCCTCGAAAGCAGGAACTCCGCGTTCTTTTTGCTCAGGCGCTCCCTGGTCCACTCGACCGCTGCGGCGGCCACGGGATTGAACCAGGCAAGGTCCGTATCCAGGTCCGTCACGGCCAGGTCGTGGTTGCCGGAGATCACCGGCATCTCCATTTCGCGCACGATGTCGCAGCACTCGTTGGGGCTTGCACCGTACCCGATGACATCGCCAAGGCAGTAGATCATCTCGACCTCTCCAGGCACGTCCCGGAGGACGGCTTCGAGGGCCTCAAGGTTCCCGTGGATGTCCGAAATGACGGCGTACATAACGTGAGTGCGGCGTAGTTTACTCGTTTCGCCCGTGTTTCACAAAACCCCCGCCAGCATTGAAGGAGTCCCTGCGGTAAGGTACTATTGCGAGGCGGTTTTCCTCGTCTACGGGCCTGTAGCTCAGGGGATAGAGCAATGGTTTCCGGTGCCATGTGTCGGAGGTTCGAATCCTTCCAGGCCCGCTTCTCGATCACTCGCAAGCGTGGAAAATACGAGAAACCATCCGTTCGGGTAGAAACCCTACTACAGTAGCAGAGGGGAAGAAACGTCGAAGAAGAGTAAGGTAAAGGTTAGGTCTACGACCGTAAGAATGGGTTGCGGGTAGGCTAGTACAAGATTCGAAACTTGAACGGGACAAAGACCAAAATACATTTACTCGAAAACAAAAATCAATTGTCGCTTCCCCGACACGAATTGTCAATGGTTATCTCTTGCTCCTCAATCCATGCCTCTATTTTCTCGATAGCCTTGGCTGACATCTCGATAAACTCTTTTCTGTTCATCGCAATTTTCGGTCTATCAGCATCATCTATGCTTACAATGACGGGAAACTGACCAACTTTCAAAGATTTCATGCCAGCCTCCAATAGAGAGAATAAAGTGCGCGTTCTTAGCAAATGCTGAAGGTCGATACCGGGCTTTACATGCATTACTGCACCATCCTCATCCTCTTGCCACTCGCCTACAGCAATAGTCAGAGATATTGACCCGCATGCGATCATGGAGGAATGAAATCTTACTCAGAAGACCTGCGCCAAAAGATCGTTGTCGCCGTGGAACGCGGCGTGCCCAAGAGCGAGGCTGCCCGCCTTTTCGACGTGAGCCTCTCCTCAGTAAAGCGCTACGTCAGGATAGCGAGCAGTGGGGAGTCTCTCGCGCCGAAGAGGAGGCCCGGCAGAACCCCGAAGGTGGACGAGATAACCAAGGGGCTCTTAAACGAGGACATGAAGGAGCGCCCCGCGGCAACTATTACGCAGAGGATTCGCTTTCTGGAGGTGGTTGCGGGGAAGCGTTTGAGCTACTCGACCGTCTGGCGAGTGTTGAAGCGTCTTGGATGGAGTCGAAAAAAAGATCGGTGGGTGCATCGGAGCGAGATGAGTTCAAAAGAGCTGCCTGGCGAGTGACGGTAGCCGGGCGGATCGATCCTGAGCAGTTGGTGTTTGTAGACGAGATGGGATCCAACACCTCACTTTCTCCGATCTACGCCTATTCACCAGTCGGACAGAGGGCGTGCTGCTCGGTACCTCGTAACCGCGGGAAGAACACGACGTTGCTTTCTAGCATGAGCGCGCGAGGGATGGGTTCCTCGCTGGCGGTGGATGGTCCGACAGACCGCAAGGTGTTCGAGGCGTATCTGGAAAGGATGCTCCTACCGACTCTGGAAGCCGGGCAGATAGTGGTGATGGATAACCTCTCGGCTCACAAAGGAGAAAGGATCAGGGAGCTGGTCGAGTCCAGAGGTTGCGAACTTCTGTACCTGCCAGCCTACTCCCTAGACCTCAATCCGATCGAAGAAGCCTTCTCCAAGATCAAGGGACTCCTACGCAAAGCCCAAGCCCGCACCCGCGATGCTCTGGTAGAGGTGATGGGCCGGGCACTCTCTACAGTCAGCACCCAGGATGCGCTAGGTTTCTTCGAGCACGCTGGCTACCGTCCACAGGTTCAGCTTCTTTGAATAGTGCTGTAGGGCATCGACTCTCGACTCCAGGGCGATTACTTTCTGCTCTAGCTTATCCAGCATGATTGTTTGAAGATCTTTTCCTGCCTTGGTTCGAAGCTCTGCGAGATTTGTGAGAAGTATATTGGTTTGATTTGCAACATTTAACGCCCCTTCCTGGTACCCAGACTCAGCAACGAGGATCCCTTTGTCTGCTCCTACGTCTTCTACGATGGATTTGAGAGTGAGCACTTTCTCTTTAGGTATACGGGTCTTCCAGTGTTTACACTCCACTGCCCACCTGCTTTTGAGGCCAAACCGTTCGAATATCACCCACACATCGATTTTGTGAGTGGCTCTCGCACCTTCAACTGTAGCTTCAACTGTTGCTGCACAACCCAATTCTCGAAAGAGGTTAGCAACTTGCTCTTGGTAATTTCTCCAGCTTGCCACTGTTGCTGCCCCTTTGTATATGAATTTCAGGAACATTACCTATCCTACTTGACGGATCAGGGATATGGTGGCCTCGAGATCGGACCGTACGGTCGTACACAGGAAGTTCATCCTTCCAGACCCACTTTTAGGCCTTAGATGACAGGCTTCAGGTCGCTCGTACCCTACGCCTCCTTATCAGCGAGACGGCGGACTTCAGTTCCTCTGTTCGCAGCAGCACCGCTACTCCGAGGTACGCCGCGACCGAGATGCCGCCTACCAGGGCGAGTATCCCAGCTCGATCTAGCAGCCCTGCGCCTGTTCCCGTGAAGGAAATTCCAATCCGGGCGACTGCGTACATGGCGGCTCCGGCTACGAGGATCTTCACGAGAGATAGTGCGAGACGCCGTCCGTCGAGGCGCTTTATCTCCCGGCGCATTGCGGCGAGGAGTCCGAGGGCGAGGATGGAGTAGGCACCGGAGAAGGCGAGGGCGACGCCGGGTAGTTTCATTACGCTGGAGAGTGTGTAGGCGAGGGCGATGTAGAGCATCAGGAGTCCGGCGTTTAGGAGGGCGGGGGTTCTGGTGTTCTGGCGGGAGTAGAAGGAGCGGACGAGGATGAAGTAGGCAGCGTAGCCGAGTAGCCCGACCCCGTAGGCGGTGAGGATGGCCGCGACGGAGTTGGTGTCGGCGGCGGTGAATTTGCCGCGTTCGTAGAGGAGGCTGACTATGGGCTTTGCTAGTGCGATCATTCCAACGGAGGCCGGGACGACGATGAAGACCATCGTTCGCAGGCCGAAGGAGAGGGTTTCGCGGTAGCCGTCGGTGTCGCCGTTGGAGTAACGTTCGGAGAGTTCGGGGATGAGGGCGGTGCCGATGGCGACGACGAAGACGCCGTAGGGGAGGGTGAAGATCATGAACGCGTTCCACAGGTTGGACGCGCCGCTGAAGCTCGACCCGAAGAGGTTGGCCGCCGCCTGAACGCCCACCGCCGACGCCACGAAGAGGAGCATGGGACCGGCGAGACGGGCCGCGGGCAAGAGCGCCGGATGCCCGGAGGCGAAACGCGGACGGTAGCCTAGCCGCCACGCGGACGGAAGCAGGGCCAGCGACATCACCGCGACGCCGAAGGTAGTCCCTCCGGCGAGTATGTAGATCGCCACGGTCGGGCTCGCGCTAACGGTCAGGGCGTAGGTGGCGAAAGAGGCGATGACTATGAGGTTGTTCAGGACGGGCGCGAAGGTGGGGAGGAAGAAGCGCCGGTGAGCGTTGAGGACTCCCATCGCCAGGGCGCCGACGCCGTAGAACAGGACCTGCACCGCGAAGACCCGGAACAGGAGCACCGCCAGGTCTCTCGTCTGGTGCGCCTCTTGCGCGGAGAAGGTGCTCGTTGGCTTCCAGTTGGTCGTCAGGTCCACGAGCGGCCCGGCGAAGACGATGACCAGCACCACCACGAGGGCAAGGAACGGCAGGATCAGGGTGAGCAGAGCGTTCGTGAGGCGGCGGGCATCATCTTCTCCGTGCTGGGTCAGGCGTTCGACGAGCAGGGGGATGAAGATCGAGGAAAGCAGACCGCCCATGAACAGCTCGTAGATCTGGTTCGGCAGCGTGTTGGAGACCGTGTAGGACTCCGCCACGACCGTCCCCGTCCCGATGACCGCTGTCTGGACCACGGTGCGGCCGAAGCCCGTTACGCGCGAGAGCGCCGTCGCCGCGGACATGGATAGCACGGATCTCAGTATTGCGGCCACGCCCGGATGTTATTCTGAAACTCCCGGCCTGTCGAACCGGCGGGCTCTCGTGCCGGGAGTTTCGCTTACGCTATGTGGTGGCGGTTGCCGGATCTCTGTCTCCGCGCAGGTCGGCCTCTATCTGCTCCAGGCTGCGCCCTCTCGTCTCCGGCACCACGAAATAGACGAACAACGCCGCTATGATGCAGATCCCCGCGAGTATCCAGAACACGGCCGACCTCCCGATGAGCCCGACCAGCGGCAGGAACGCCTGGGCAACGATGAAGTTGGCTACCCAGTTGCTCAACGCCGATATGCCCGTGCCGGCGCCGCGGGCGTTGAGTGGGAAGATCTCCGGCAGCATCACCCACAGCAGAGGTCCGAAGCTGACCGCGAACGACGCGATATAGAGCATGAGTCCTATCAGCGTTACCCAGGAGATGATCCCGGAGAGACCGGATAGCGCAAAGGCTCCGCCAATGATCCCCAGCGATATCGTCATGCCGACGAGACCAACCAGAAGCAGAGGCTTGCGGCCCACCCGGTCTATTACGAGGATGGCGACCACGGTCATAAGCACGTTGACCACGCCGATGCCGACGGTGGCGAGGACGGAAGCCACGTTCGCAAGCCCGGTGGACTTGATGATAGTAGGGGCGTAGTAGATGACGGTGTTGATGCCCACGAACTGCTGGAAGACGGCCAGTCCTATGCCCACCACGAGCATCGGCCGGACCCAGGGCGCGAGCAGTTCCCTGTAGCCGGCCTGCTCTTCTTCCTCCTCTTCAACGTGCCGGATCTCGTTTAGCTCACTGTCTACCTCTTCATCAGAGCGGGTCCGTCTAAGTACCCGCCGCGCCTCCGCCTCCCGGCCCTTGCTGACGAGCCAGCGAGGGGTCTCCGGTAAGAAGTACATGCCGATAAACAGCACCAGGGCGGGAACCACGGCCAGCCCGACCGGCCAACGCCAGTCGCCGACGGCAGCAAAGGCCGCGTTGACCAGGTAAGCGACCAGGATTCCTATGGTGATCGCAAGCTGGAAGAGGGTGGAGAGCGAGCCGCGAACGTCGGTCGGGGCCGACTCAGATATGTATGAAGGCACGAGGGCTGAAGCGCTGCCCACTCCAAGACCTAGCAAGATACGGAAAAAGATCAACGCTCCCACGTTCGGCGCCAAGCCCGCGCCGACGGCTCCTATGGCGAAGATGATGGCCGCGACGAGGATGATCGTGCGCCGGCCAAGCCTGTCGGAGAGCGCCCCACTTACCCCGGCTCCAATCACCGCCCCAAGCAGCAGCGAGCTGACGATAAAGCCCTCAAGAAATGGGTTGAGCTGGAAGTCTTTCGCGATAAAGAGAAGAGCCCCGGAGATGATCCCCGTGTCGTAGCCGAAGAGTAAGCCTCCCAGAGCAGCAACAGAGGCCACCACATACACAAACCTCCTGTTCCCCCCGGAGTCACTCGAAGACGCCGCCTGAGCCATAACTATCTCCTCTCCCTACTAGCGTTTCGAACGGGTTGAAAAACCCGTCACTGTACAGGTTCAATCTTAATACCCGGAAGAATTACCCGCTACTCCGGCGAACACGGTAACGGATGAGTCAGCTTATGCGTGAGAAAGCCTCGGAGAAGATGCAGGTTATGGGCGCCGCGGGTGGTGTCTGGGCTCGATCAGCTCTCAATGCTTCTGGAAGCTCGTCCGTCTTCACCAAACTACAGGAGGCGCGAGCCAATGCAACGAGGGTAGAATACTCTCGTTGGAGCCGGAGGGAGAAGTCGAGAGGGAAAGTTATGGATGCCTACCCTATAAAGCTGACCTATCACGTCCGCGCCTACGCCTTTGGGGAGCGTCTGATCCCGGAGATGCTCGGTAAGAAGGACTTGCCGGCAGGCACGATAGCGGAGACGTGGGAGATCAGTGACTACCGCGAAACTACCGGTGAAATCCTTAACGGCTCATACGCGGGACGCTCGCTCCACGACCTCGTAACCGAGTACCCGGACGAACTGGTCGGCGCGGGCTGGCGCGGGCCGCACTTCCCGCTGCTTGAGAAGTTCCTCGATGCTTCGCACATGCTTCCCGTCCACCTTCATCCCGACGACGAGACTGCCCGGCGCGCCCACGGCGAGCCGCACGGCAAGACCGAAGCGTGGCACATACTCTGGGCCGCCGAGGACGCCACGATACTCGCCGGCGTCAGGGAAGGTTTGAGTCGCGAGGAGCTTCACGACGCTTTCAAGCGGCGAGACTACGACGCCGTGATGTTCCGTCACAGGATACAAGCCGGCGACACTATCTATGTGCCGGATGGGATCATCCACACCTTCGGACCGGATGCCCTGGTCTTTGAGGTGCAGCAGACCTCGGATCTCGGCCAGTTCGTCATGCCCGAGGACCTCTACGGGAACCCTCTCGATGAAGCTACGTGGGAGGCCAACATCCAGGCTACTCTGGATGAGTTAAAGACGGACTACCGGCCGCGCCCGAATCCTGGTCTCGTCCTGGAAGACGGCCCGGTCCGGCGAATCCTCTACGCCGCGGGACCGCACTTCGCCCTCGAACGCTGGACACTCTCCGGTTCATACAGCGAGCCTTCGCATCCAGGGCATTGCTCCACGCTCTCCAACGTCGGGGAGCCCGTAAGGGTGGAGTACGAGGGTGGAGCCGAGAGGCTCGAACGCGGCGAGTCGTGTATCCTGCCGGCCTCTATCGGGGAAGTGAAGCTGGCGCACGAGGACGGGGAAGCGAGCCTCATAGTTTGCTACGTCCCGGACCTCGAAAACGATGTCATGACCCCTCTACGGGAGGCCGGGTCCACGGACGAAGAGATACGGAGCCTCGGAGAGGTCGGCGTCTAGGCGTTATTCAGTTAAGAATAGGAGGATGCTTTGGGGAAGATAGTCACTTTTGGGGAAGTCGTCGCGGACATCTACCGGAACGAGGGTTCATCTCCGGTCGAGTTGCCTTTTGTAGCCCGGCCCGGAGGAGCGCCGGCCAACGTGGCGGTCGCGGCGTCGAGGCTCGGAGCGGAGGCGGCGTTCGCCGGAGGAGTTGGGAAAGACCTGTTTGGTGACTTTATCCTGCAGGCACTCGAGTCCGAGGGCGTCATCACGTCGGGTGTAAGGCGGTTCGATCCACCGACACGCACCTCGTTGGCTTTCGTGGAGATAGGGGAGGATGGCGACCGGTCGTTCACCTTCTATCGCTCGGACCCGGCCTCCGACGAGTTGCTGTCGCCGGACGATATCTCAAGAGAGTTGATCTCTGGCGCGTCGTTCGTCAACTTCGGGAGCATACCGCTCATAAAAGACCCGGTCCGGTCGGCTATACACCAGGTCGTGGAGGTGGCGCGGGAGCTTGGTGTGCCAGTAGCGTTCGACGTCAACCTGCGGGAACATCTGTGGCCGAGTCTCGAAGTCGCCCGCGAGACCGTGGAGCCGTTGTTGGATCTCTCGACAATCGTTAAGCTTGGGGATGACGAGCTATCGCCGCTGCTCGGAACGGCGGATATCGAGGAGGCCGCGGAGGCGCTCCTGGGTCGCGGAGTGTCTCTGGCTCTGATCAGTCTCGGAGAACAAGGCGCTTTCTACGCGACGCCGGAATTCAGCGGTAGCGTACCGGCCTTCGAGGTAGAGTCCGTGGATCCAACCGGAGCAGGAGATGCTTTCCTCGCCGCCGCCCTGACCCACCTCTCCGAAGGCTCGACGGACTCTTTTGATGAAGACCGTGTCCGCGAAGCCGTGAAACGCGGCGCGGCGGCCGGCGCGCTGGCCTGCACGGACTTCGGCGCCATGCGAGCCCTGCCCACGAGAAAGGAACTCGAAAGTTTCATGGCTGGCGGTTGAAGCTGTCTACCGTCGCACACGGCTGACTTCTACCGGCACGTCCACTAGCTCCGCCAGACGCCGGGCGAGCGGCGCCAGAGAGGGCAACTCCGTCCCGGCGTGACCGGCGTCTATGGCGGTGAGCCCGAGAGACTCCGCGAGCAGCGCGTCGTGGTAGTCGAGGTCTCCGGTAATGTAAGCCTCCGCTCCCAACTCGGCGGCCTCCCGGATGAAAGAGCCGCCCGAGCCTCCGAGAACCGCCACGCGCTCTATCCTATTGTCTGGTTTCGGGTCCGCGACGAGCCGGGCCGGGAAGCCCAAAGACTCCGAAATATTGTCCCGCAGTTCCTCCGGAGTAAGTGGGTCCGGCAGTCGTCCCAGTCTGCCGTAACCGCAGCCCTCCGGATATCCTTCCACGGGATAGACGTCCAGGGCGACCTCCTCGTAAGGATGGGCTGAAGTGGCGGCGGCTACGGCGCGCTTCACCGCATAAGCCGGGGCGACGGTCTCCAGCCGGATCTCCTCCACTTTCTCCAGCCGTCCCTTCTCCCCAAGATACGGGTCCGTAGCCTCTCCTCCTAGGAAGGTGCCAATCCCCGGTGTCCGAAAAGTGCAGTGCGTGTACTCTCCGATAACGCCCGCGCCCGCTTCCGCCAGAGCATCCGTAACCGGCCCGGCGTTCTCCTCGGGGACGAAGACCACCAGCTTCCGAAGCTCGCCTCGCGGTACGATTATCTTTAGCGGTCCCTGGAGCCCTAGAGCCATCGCCAGCGCTACGGAGACGCCGTCCGGGGTGGCGTCGTAGTTCGTGTGGGCCGCGTAGACGGTGAGGCCGTTCCGGAGAGCCCGAGTCACCAGGTTACCGGGATAAGACGAAGCATCCAAGCTGCGAAGAGGAGTAAAGATCAAAGGGTGATGAAAGAGCAGAAAGTCCGCACCCTTTTCCTCCGCCTCCTCGAAGACCTCGGGAAGAGCCGTGAGCGCGACCAGAATACGGCTCACCCCGGCGGCGGGATCCCCAATCTGGAGTCCGCAGTTGTCCCACTCCTCCGCGAGAGCGGCGGGGGCTATCCGCTCCATCGCTTCAATTATCTCGGCTACGCGCGTCACGGTTCGCATTGTACAATCCCCGGACCTTGAGCCCCGCCAGGATAGCCGAACTCATCTCCGCCGCGACCCGTTTGCCTCTACTCGCCGTTCCGCTCTTCCTCGTGGTCGGAGTGGCGTCCGGCGGGACGGCCGGGCTACTGTGGGCGATTCTGTGCCTGTTTCTGACCAGCGGGCTCTCCCTGATCTACCTCGTCTACCTGACGCGCTCCGGCAAAGTCCGCGACCCGCGCCGGATACCCCAGTCCGAACGTGTCGGTCCTCTCCGGACCGTCGCGGCATTGCACGCCGGAGCCTTCGCGCTCGTTACCCTCCTCGGCGCTCCAGCCGAGTTGCGGGCCGTCCTGCTCTCCTACGCCCTGGCGACTCTACTCTTCGCCCTGCTCACGCCCGTAACGAACCTCTCGCTCCACGCGGCCGGTATCTCTGGCGCGGCGGTGTGCCTCGTCTACGTCTTTGGGCCGCTGGCTTGGATCTTCGCGCTCTCAATACCGCCCGTCTTATGGGCGCGAGCGATTCTTCGCCGCCACACTCCGCTAGAACTGGCGCTAGGCATACTCGTCGGTGGAGGAGGAACATGGCTGGCTTTTCATCTGCTCAACTAGAGACCAAAGGCGGAAAAGCTGAAACGCAAAACAAAGTGGACCCGCCGAGACTAGGACTAGTGACCTTCGACGTGTGCGGGGATAGTTGCACCTTTTGGCTTATGTCTTACGCACTTGGGGCCATTTTTCTCGCGGAAGCCCGCGAAACGCTTGGAGTGTACTGTCAACGGGTGTAGGCTCCGTTCAAATACCCTACTGGGTGCAACCCTTATGGGTAGGCGACATCTGCGTGTGTCCTTTCATGTGGGCTTTGTCTGCACAGAGAGGAGCACGTGTATCGTGCGAATATTGGTGGCGAACTCACCACGAATGTACAGGGAGTCTTTGGCTCTCTCCATCTATTGAGACCGGCCGGACTATGAGGTTCTGCTCGTTGACCCTAAAGATCTCGTTAGGGAGGTGGAGCGCTTGGAGCCGCATGTGCTCGTTCGAGACGACGATGGGGTCGAAACAGGGGCGCCGGACGGTGTCGTCTGTTGGGTGGGAATCATGATCGATGACCACCTCAACGCGCGGATCTGCGTTAACGAGCGGATCTCAGAACTCCATGATATAAGCCTGGATGAGTTTCTCGCGGCCCTCGACGAGGCTCAGGGGTTGATCTCCACCGACGCTGGGCGGGTGAGTCCTTCTCTAGGGACTTAACCGCTCCCTTTCAAGCCCATCCAGATTGTCGGTGACGTCCTGTATGGTGATCCACTCCTCGAACAGGGCCTTCCTGGTGGCCTCGCCCCTTGAACGCACGTCCATCTTCTCGTAAGTGTTGGCGAGGTGGCGCTTGACGGTACCCTCCGCCACGTGCAGGAGAGCCGCTATCTGACGATTGCCGAGACCCCTCGCCGCCAGGAGCAGTATCTCAAGCTCCCGCGCGGAGAGCATGCCCTTTGAGCCCTCCTCCGCTTCTTCGAGCAGCCCGAGTGGCATGCCCACCACGACGTTCTTGCTCTTCGGGTCCAGGATCGCGGCTCGAACCGCGACTATAAGGTGCTCGGCCGAGGCGCTCTTGACGATATAGGCGCTCACCCCGAGGTCCATCAGCTCCCTGACGTGGCGTGGGTCCTCGATCATGGTGACTATGACCACTTTCGGCGGGGGATCGGTGGCCTCGCGCATCCGTCGGAGATTCTCCTTCGCCTTCGAGATGGGCATCTGAACCTGCATGAGAACGACGTCGGGCTTCGTCCGGTGGGCCAACTCCACGGCCCCCTCATCGTTACCTATCTGCCCGACTACCTCCATGCCACCGTAGTCTGCCAAAACCCCCGCGATACCCTGACGGAACATGGTATGGTCGTCGGCAAGCAATACCCTGATCGGGCCAACTTCGCTTCTTCCGTCCATACCCCAGCTTCCCAAGTCGCGCCCTCCTCACCGGGAGGACCTGTATCACCAAAGAGACACCATTTTACCCGAACGCCATGAACCCCTCAACCGGACTTACGGCGTAGGATACATCACTAGCCGTAAACTCTGGATCACTTGCAGTGAACAGCGGCCTAGATGTCAACCGGAGGAACAAGCCCGCTGCGCTACAGCCGCGACGGGGAGAGACCGGTGCCCGTATAAATAAGGGTGATAGGTGGGGAAAGGGAAAGAAGGATACAGGCTCCGGTTACGTCAATAGTTACCTACACTACTGTGCCTGTCAACGGCCGCGTGCATAAATGTCCCTATTGATGCAGCAGTCGTTACACCTTTTGGCATATGGCGCGCCAGGGGATGGCGAGAGAGAATAGTAAATCCAATAGAGAAACTCGTTCCGCAGGACAGTCGCACCTCTGTAGTGCAAATCGGTGACGAAGGAGAATACGCATGGCGAGCCAGACAAAGACTTCCTATCCACCCGATTTCTGGCTGGTCGTCGCCGAGAGGGATGGACGGGTATTCACGGTTGGCGACGACGCAGCCCCGGCAATTTTCAGTGGAGAAGGGGAGGCGGAGATGTTCCGGTATCTGGGGGTTGGCGAAGACGGCTGGCTGGTGCGCCGGACCTCGCCTGCCGAGCTCGTCTCGCTGCTCGAGGGCCCCTGCGCGGGGGCGGAGAAGGTTGCCCTGGACCCTTCCCCTGAGATGTTCGTCGAACGCCTGGTGGGACTCGTCAGCACCGGCAAGGTCCGGTTCCTGGAGCGGTTCGTGAAGCAAGATCGGGGACCGGGACTACCGGCGGCTTCTTAGATCATGCAGCGGGCAGGTACTGCTTGACTAACGAGGACTGTTCTGGCAACTGTCAAGGGACCCAAATCCACCCACGGCCCTCTTCTTTGCTGCCCGTATTCAACTTAGATAAGCGCTTCTCGGAGTGGACCCGACGAGACTCGAACTCGTGACCTCCGCCATGCGAGGGCGGCTCGATACCTTCGCGGGCGTTCACCGGGGTCCGATAACCCGCATAAGTAAGCGGATTCTTCTGACCGCGTACTAGAGTGAACCGGGCCGGACCCGCCTGTATTGGTGTCAAATTGGTGTCAAGTTGGTGTCACCGGAAGCCTTAGCGCGTTGCTTAGCGCGCCGACGACGATCCGCGTTGTACTTATTCTTGCACCAATCCTTGATCCCATGCGTCTCCTTACAGAAGTCGCGGTTGCGGTGTGTCTTATGCTTCTCGCGCCGCGTACCCTTTGGTGCGTCAGCGGGTGGCGGCTCGCCCTCCTCAAAATTGATTACCTTCCCGCACCACCCGCAGAATTTGATGTCTTTGTCAGAGGCACACATAAGGTTAGCCATTTGCAAGTACATCGCGCCGAGCAAGGAGTGAAACCCCGGACCCTTGAGGTAGGTGCCGTCCTTCCGGAGATAGAGACGTTCGCAGGTCTCGCTTTGGAGATGCTTACTCACGATGTCCGAGACCTCGCTCTCGGCCCGATCCCGGAGCCGTCCGGCCGGGGTGCCGGGCTCCCCCACACTCATGCCCTGTAGCGTCTCGACATCGAGCCCCGCGGGGTTCCTGACAGCGGAGAAGAGGCGGAGACAGCGGCCCGCCTCGACGGCGAGCCGGACGAACTGGATCACGTCCTCACGGTCGTATAAGCGCCCGGAGGCCATGCCGCCGTCTTCCGTCGGGTAGGTTGCGTGCCGCCCGAGTACGCCGTATCGCTCTACCCAGTCCTGGACCACCGGCGGCGCATCCTTGCCGTATACCCGATCCTCTCCGAAGAGGCTGGCGAACTCCAGAAACAACCCAGCCGTCTTCAGCGGCGCGTAGAACTCAACGCCCGATCCTTCAGGATCGAGCAGCAGCTTCTCCGGCGGGATGTGCTCCGCTTGCAGGTAGGCGAAAAGCTCCATGAGCCGGGCGGCGTTCTTCGGGTTGGTCCGTCCCTCCACCGGGTCAACGTAATCGCCCGCGGCCTCGTGATGCCAGATCCGGTACTTCGGGTAACGCACCCACGCCCCCACCGGGAGATTACTAGCAACGGATTTTCTGTCCGCCTCGATGAAGTCTTTGAGATTTGCGCTCATCTATGCCTTTCACGGCAAACGTTTTAAACGGATTTGCCCAACGAAGTGTACCGCGCCGCGATAACCTGTACCAACACACAACGACTAACTGGAGAGGAGTGACATGCCAAAGACCTTGCCGAATCCCGCAGCAGTCAGGGGGAAGGAGACGCTCACCGTTGAGGACGTGGCCGTCCTGATCGGCTGCGGACGGACAGTTGCGTACAGGCTGGTTGCCGACGGCTCGCTTCCGTCGTACAGGATCGGGAGGTTGCGCCGGGTCAGGCGGACCGACGTAGAGAACTTCATCGATAGCCGCGTGTCCGGCGGCGAGTCGGAGAGGTAGCTCCGTCGATGGAAGCGCCGACCGCGACCGCCTATCGAATCCACGCGCCCGGTTGCGGCCAGCCGTATCCGGAGGCCGTGCCGCCAGACTACAGACACGCGGTCTGCCGATGCTTCCCCGACGTGGATTTTTCGGGGCCAGAGGCCGAGCCGGCGTTTGTCCCGGCGTTGCGGCCAGGCAGCACAGATACTCCGAGGCGAGAGCCGTCGGAGCTTGTCTCCGGCCACGCAAACGGTCGCCGGAGCCTGTCTCCGCGAACGTTCACCGCCACCGACCTTATGGCTATGGAGTTGCCGCCGGTCCGTTGGGTAGTACCCGATATACTGCCCGAAGGTGTCACGCTACTGGCTGGAAAACCGAAGGTTAAAAAGTCGTGGATGGGGTACGGACTCGCGGTCGCCGTAGCATCGGGCGGCGTAGCGCTCGGCATCAAGCGTGTCGAGCAGGGGGAAGTTCTGTATCTTGCATTGGAGGATAACCGCCGGCGGCTCCAGAAGCGTCTGACGGCGCTACTAGCCGGGAGTGATGCGCCGGATGGGTTATGCATAGCTACCGAGTGGCCGAGGCTGGACGATGGTGGTCTTGAGGCTCTGGAGAATTGGTTGCGGGCGCACCCGAACGCCCGACTCATCGTCATAGATACCCTGAAAAAGATCCGACCTCGAACTTCCGGCAACCGTAGCGTCTACGACGTGGACTACGAGTCGCTTGAGCCGCTGCTACCGATTGCAGCCGAATACGGCGTTGCCATACTCGTGGTGCATCACCTCCGCAAGATGGACGCGGACGACCCACTCGACACGATTTCTGGGTCCACCGGACTTACCGGCGGTGTGGACGGCGTACTGGTCTTGAAGAAGGACCGGAGCAAGGCCGACGCAACGCTGCTGACTGACGGACGCGACATCGAGGAGCCTACGGAACTGGCTTTGACGTGGGACCAGAACATCGCCTCGTGGTCGATAGCAGGCGATGCCGAAGAGTTCCGGCTCTCTCAGACTCGCACGGAGATCATCGGGGTGCTGGAGGATGCCGAGGGGCCCATGACCCCGACCGAGGTCTCGGATGCCCTGGGCAAGAGCCTCAACACGATCAAGCAGCGGCTGTGGCATATGTCGAAGGAAGGACAACTCAACGCGGCGGACGGACGCTACGCCATACCGCGTAACCCCCGTAACCCCGTAACCGAGGACGAAAACGGTTACGGGGTTACGGGGGTTACGGGTAGTCCAGAGAGGAGAACGTCTTGACTAAACTCTCGTATGACGATTGGCGACAGGGCGTAGCTCTTTGTCTTCGGCAAGAGGGTTGTTCTGTCCTTCGCATCGCCCGCCGCCTGGAGATCCCTAGGAAAGAGGCCGCCGGCGTGCTGAACGAGGCCGTCGTGAACCCTCGACCAACGGTTGAGCGTTGGCAGGCGACCGGTCGCGGCGGGTCTATGCGGGACCGGGGGGGGTGCCGTGGCTAACCGTACCTGTTCATTCATTAAAGCGGGCGGGATCCGGTGCAAGGGTGCGCCGATAAACGGCTCTGATCTTTGCGCGGCCCACGACGGCTCCACCCAAGAGGCCCGCCGGGCGGGTGCGAAGCGTGGCGGGAAGCTGGGGGGCAGGGGCCGCAAGAATGCGGAGATCGGCGGCCTCCGGGGCCAGCTGGCCGACTTGTATGCGGGCGTGGCCGCTGGAAAGATCCCGGCGAGAACCGGCGCTGTTTTGGCGCAAATTGCCAACGTCCAGATAAGGGCCGCTTCTGAGGAGCGCCGCGTGCTCTTTGAAACCGGCGAGTTGGTCGCGGCTGAGGAGGTTTTGGATCTGTTGAAGGATCTTGGGGACGGCGTGACCCGAGCCGGGGCGGACTACGAGACGCGCGTACGCCTCTGGGAAGCGGTCGAGCCGATAATAGACCGTTTCTTGGAGAACCGGGATCTCTCCAGGGAACCCAGCCGGAGCCGGTCGCCGTAGCAAACACCGTAGTGAACGCTGTATACGACCGTAGACCAAAACGATTAGAGAGGACAAGACTATGCAGACCAAACCTAGAGCCGCCGCTACACATACGTGTCATCCCCTGGCTCTCCCGATCTTTTGGTGATGAGGGGCTTGCCTGATCCCAAACTTCTCAATCCGCGTCCGCTTGAAGCGCTTTCGACACACATTGCTACTGCTTGACAGCCCTGTTTAGCGTACTGGAGCCGCGGATACGCAGCTTGATCTCTGCCTTTCACCAAAATCTAGGGAGAGCCCATCCCCTTGGCAGAAAAATCGGTGCTGACCTCCGCCGATGAGTTCGTGGTCACGACAGCTTTCGTAGAACACGAGGTGACCGCAGGCTCCTCGGTCACGTACACGCTTCGGGCGGTGCTGAGGTAGGCGTGACCGACTTCCGAAAACCAGGAGTCGTACGCAGCAGACTATGTGCCGTCGTCTTTGCACCACCGTAATACGGTGGTATCATGGCCAACAAAGGTTAGCGTACCGAGAAGGAGCGAAGGATGCCATCGAGCCAGAACCGTCGCCGACTGGAGGTGCCCCGCCGACTCTACGACGGGCTCAAGCAAGTCGCCGCATCAGAGGGCCGGCCCGTGACGAACGTGGTCACCGACCTCCTTTCCTTGGCCCTACCGCACCACTGCCCGCCGGTGTGGGAGCCGGACGAGCACCTGGTTGCGAAGCTCGATCCCCATGCCCGCAGGGCGCTGACCCTGGCCCATGAGGAGGCCCACGGTTACGGTCACAACTACATCGGCACCGAGCATGTGCTCCTGGGCATCATCCGGGAGGGTGAAGGGGTCGGAGCAAGGGCGCTCGGCTCGCTCGGGGTAGATTTGCGTGCGGCGCGCGAGGCCGTGGAAACCATCGTGGGACGGGTGGGGTACCCGGCCGGAGGAGAGGTCCCCCCTCCGGGGTGGTTGCCCTACACACCGCGCGTGCGCAAGGTAATCGGGCTGGCTATCGACGAGTCTCAGCGCTTAGGACACGACTACATCGGCACGGAGCATCTGCTCTTGGGCATCCTCCACGAGGGTGAGGGTGTCGCCCACAGCATCCTTGAGAAAGCAGGAGCCCTCGAAAAGGTGGCCCGCGTGCGGACGCTTACGCTGCTGGAACAGGGCGCCGAGGGCGCGGACACCGGTGTCTGAGCCGGCGAGAGCCGAGCCAATAGCGGCCTTGGTCGCCTCGCCCGAGGGCCGGATCCTCGCCGAGTCCGTCCTCGGCACCGCCGAGCCCCAAAGGATCGGTTTGAGTCTCGAGGGTTTTTGCTCGTCCATGCTCGGTTCGTCGGTCGAAGAAGTGCTGTTCTGCGACGTAAGCATCGGCGCCGCGTTCGGTCTGCGGCTCGGCAACGCCCGACGGGTGGTGCTCAAGGCCCATCGTCCCGACCG
>JAABUS010004097.1_pt1 | contig 21874 bp, 17 predicted proteins | sample 5560161 | NCBI WGS metagenome assembly JAABUS01 (sample SAMN10711885, study PRJNA513376) | rock metagenome | isolation source: Antarctica rocks | place: Antarctica: Victoria Land, Trio Nunatak nord | collected 2016-01-04
AGCCTGGTAGAACCTCTGAGGTGAGTGAATAGAAATCATAACTGAAAGATCGTCAGACTTTAATATTGCATCACGATTTCATTCTGTCAGAAAACCCTCCTTACTCTTTGATGCTTTTGTATCATGGAACCCTACAGTTTCAGCAGAGGCTTCACAACACTGAACGATACCACTCTATTCTTTTCCTCCTTCGTGTTACCGATCAGAGCTGAGTACACTCAACAAGGCATCGACCATACATGAAACAAAAATACTCACAGAAAACTCACGGCCTTCGTGAACCGCGTACTGAACTTGCCGCCACACATTCGCCATATCTTCTCTGCAGTATTCTTCAAAACCACACTCATGAACTGCGTCACAAAGAACTGAACGGACCCGAAGTGTGACCAGAATATGCTCTTCGCCATGTCGATCAAGCCATGTCGAATGCCGAAGATAAGAAAAACGAGAAAATAGAAAAGGTAGCGTTCGTGAATACTACGTTTGCGGCATTGAAGAAAGGAGTACGTGAGCCAGAAGGCGAGCGCTGAGAATTTTTGGCGGTTGGTTTGATGCCAAAAGTGGCTGTGGACCGGAAGTAGGTAGAATTAGTGATGTTTGTTCTTCAAAGATGGGCAGATTTGTGGTGCAAAAAGCCGAAGTCAGAATAATTTTCAAGAAGGTACATACCTCCAAAAGTGTCGAATGGTGTAGGCATCGCCTAGCGAGTCAAACAAAGGCCGCCAGGTCTTGTGTTCAGTCAGGCCAGAAGCTACGGCAACGATGGTCACGAAGCTGTGCAAAACCTGCTTCATGCAATAAATACTAAGCCAAGTGGCAATCATGATGATGGCTCGAACAATAGTCTGCTCCACCGTCACTTCGTTCAGCCGGCTGAAAAATGGGACAAGGCGAGGAGAGTACGTCTTCGCATTGTTTACCGGGTCTGCCGCCATGGCAGTCAACAAGTTCAGTATGATGTAGTTGATGAGCAGTTTCTGAGCTGTGCTGCGAAGAAATTGGCTGCGCGTAGGTACGTAGCGTGGGTCTTTATAAGAGAAAAGAGAAACACCCTTTACCTCGAATGAAGTTTCATTCCTTCGACTATCAAAGCATACGAAGAAGCCAAATCGTATACGATCTCACACTGTGTCGTGATTCTTGTTTCTAAGAGCTTTGATCTTGGCCGCGCCGTTTGCCTGACCTATTTCGCCAATCGTACATTTTGATCCGGGAACGCAGGACCCAGACCTTCGAAGGCATACCGGCCAAGCAAGGCGACTTCGAGATACTGTAAGAGATAGTCGCTGCTGTGACTGCCGAGAATACCACCCCAGATGATTCGCTGCACTCGCTCAAAACACTCGGGAATAGAGTACATCGAAATGGCTAGAATGAGAGACAAGATAGCTGAATGTATAATGAATGATGCAGGCGTAAAGCTTATCACAAGAGCTATTGCAGTAATCTGAAGAGTATCAAGAACTACGAAATGAGTGATGATTGACGAGAAAGTGAGATCAGTGTTGAAAATAGGAAACATGGTAATCTTCGCCTTCATAGGGCTGGTAGGGCTGAGGCTCGCCAGTAGAGTTTTCACCTTTCACCTTCTAGATAATCTTCTAACAACAACAACAATCAAAATGTCAATATGCTCTCATATGATCTCATATTTCAACAATCAGAGATCATCTTGAAACGACAAGACTGAAGATTTCTAATGAAAGAAAGTCTTTGATAATAGATGTAGAAGTGATGATGACAATGAAAGATGTGAAAGATTCGAGAATTTCATTTCAAAGAAGAAAAATTGTAGACAGTCGCTTATGTTTCTGCGCTGTGCATGTGTCTTGAATACACAAGAATCTAAGATGCAGTGAAACAGCACAAGCTCAGACTCAAGCTTCGTGCTATCACATTATGATTACGTCAATAAGTGTGAGATTGTCTTGAAGCTTTGTTGATCATCGCAACTAGCGTTTCTTAGCTTAAATACAGATAGATAGAAGTCTTTTGCAGACAGAAAGTAAAGTGTGAAATGTATTAAACATGTTTATTGTCTAATCAAATTAAATTAGTCAAAAACGTGTTTTAAACATGTTTATTAAAGCATGTTTTAAACACAGAAATATATATAAATAGCATCAATTATTTGAGTGCTTCATTGTTATTTTATCATCAACGATGCTATTCAAAAAATTCTTCAGCATGATCTGTTGATGTAAATAGTTAGATTGATCACGTCAAGTTGAGTACTTGAGTTCGAGTTGAATACTCGACTCAAAAAGTGTTGAGTTGAATTAAATTTTTTTTGAAAAAGTGTTGAGTTGAATTGAGAAGTTGAACTCAAGAACTCGAGTCGAATTGAGAAGCTTGACTCGATAACTCGATTTGAAAACTCGACTCAACTTGACAAGATATTAGATAAATGTAAATAGCTTGATCGAATAATCTTCATGATTTTCTTCATGACTTTCTATCATGATTTTTTGTCATGACTCTCTATCAAAATCAAACAATCTTCATGTTTTTCCTTCATGTTTCTCGTCATGTTTCTCTTCATGTTTCTCGTCACATTCGTAATTTGTAAAGAGTGACAGTGACAGATTTTAGCGCTTTTAATGATCAATATTTCAAATATTTATTTAATCTCATGTTTCAGATTTGCGTCACTTTTAGCTGAGATATATTCATAAAAGCGTCAATATTTTCAACATCTTTAGCATTTCTAGCATTTTTATGAGCGTAATATGCGTCTTTATTGTTTAATTCAATAAACACGACTATTTTGACATTTGTAGCATTGATACGTAGTTGCAACGTTGAATAATTAATGATTGATTTGACTATTTAAATAATAGCTATTTAATATATGCGTCAAGAAAGTCAATGAAAAAGTCAATGAGAAAGTCAATGAGTAAACTAGAGAGATAGAGAATCATGTAGAACGATTGATAGAATTATGTTTGAAGCTTAATAGAGAACAAATTTGATTCTTGATTGCAAAGCAATTCGAAGCTTGATGAAAAGTCATGTAGAAAGTCATGAAGAAAGTCATGTAAAAAGTCATGTAGAAAGTCATGTAGTAAAAAGATCAGTAAATAACTCGATCAAAAGATTAGTAGAAAGCTTACTAGTAGAAAGATCAATAGAAAGATCAATCAAAAGATCAGTAGAAAGCTCACTAGATGACTTGATCAAAAGATCAGTAGAAAGATCAGCGAAGATGCTTGATAGAAAAACATGAAGAATGCTTGATAGAGAGTCATGAAGAATGCTTGATAAAAAGTCATGTAGAAAGTTATGTAGAAAGCATTGTTTGATTCATGTTATGCGCTTGATCAACGCGTATTTTGAAGCATGTAGAATGTTTGATAGAGTGTTTGATAGAAAGCTCAGTCGATAGCTCAATAGATAGCTCAGTAGAAAGATTGATAGAAAGATTGATAGAAAAGTTGATAAAAAGATTGATAGAAAGATCAATAGAAAGATTGATAGAAAGATCAATTGAAAGATCAGTAGAAAGCTCATCAGTAGAAAAATCAATAGAAAGATTGATCAAAAGATCAGTAGAAAGATCAGTGAAAAGCTCAGTAGAAAGCATTGTTTGAAGCATTGTTTGACTTGTGTTATGCACTTGATCAACACGTCTTTTGAAACATGTTTCAAAGCGATAGACTGATTACTAAATGAATGAGTAGATAGCTGAGTTGATAGTTGAGTTGATAGTTGAGTTGATAGCTGAGTTGATAGCTGAGTTGATAGCTGAGTTGATAGCTGAGTTGATAGCTGAGTTGAGAGCTGAGTTGATAGTTGAGTTGATAGCTGAACATGTTGATAGCTGAACATGTTAATATTTTGATTGTTGTTGTTCTAGAAAGTAGAAACTATGAAGAAAAAAAGAAGATAAAAACTTCAAACTTTCTAGCGTCAGCGTAAATAGAAAGTCATATAAAAAGCATTGTTTAAAGCATTGTTTGACGTGTTTTGTGCACTTGATCGACGCATTTAATAGAGTGTTTGATAAAGCATTTGATAGAAAGTTTAATAAAGAGTAAAGTGATGAGTAAATGAGTGAGTAAATAGATGAGTAGAATGAAGAGTAAATGAGTGAGTAGAATGATGAGTAAATGAGCGAGTAGCTAAATGAGTAGAATGAAAAGTAGATGAGTGAGTAGCTAGACGAGTAAAATGAAGAGTAAATGAGTGAGTAAATAGACGAGTAAAGTGAAAAGTAAATGAGCAAGTAGAATGATGAGTAAATGAGTAAGTAGCTAGATGAGTAGAATGAAGAGTAAATGAGCAAGTAGAATGATGAGTAGATGAGCGAGTAACTAGACGAGTAGAATGAAGAGTAGATGAGCGAGTAGAGTGATGAGTAAATGAGTGAGTAGAATGATGAGTAGATGAGTGAGTAGAATGAAGAGTAAATGAGCAAGTAGTATTATGATTCTAGCTACGCATCTATGTTGATAGCTATGTTGATGACTATGTTGATGACTATGTTTCTGACTATCGTCGATCGCTTGTCACTAGACTATCGAGTTGTTTCGAAGTCAATTCTATTCAGAGTTAGCTTATGTTCTTCTGAGTCATATAGATAGTCGATTCTTTTCTTCTAGATACTTTTCTTTCTTAACATTTATATACTTGTTACATTACACTCATATGACTCGCTCTATGCTGATCTCTAACAAGTAGCTAGATGAGTAAATGAGCAAGTAAATGAGCGAGTAAATAGACGAGTAGTAGATTGAATGCAACGAAAGAAATGAAAGTGATGAAAGCGACGAAAGTGCAATTTAGTTCAATGACATATGAACAAATGCAGATTTTATTCATAAAATCTGATCACATTCAGATGAGCTCAGCTAAAATCTCAACTTTATTTCACTTTAAGTGACAAATGTTTCTTTAACTAAACTCAATAATTCAGTTCACTTTTCAAACTGTGAAAGTTCAAAACTGCTACATTTGTTAACAATTAAAGACTTCTTAAAATAAATTTAATGAACTACTACATTCTCTACTTATACTTGAACAGTAATGAAAGAACATAGTCATGAATTTCATCATCAACTTATTTCTTTCAAAAGACAAAAACATCATACTAACAGTGATATGTAAATTGATAAAGAAACAACATTATATTTCTTGCTTCATTGATGATGAGAAAATCACAGCAGAAAAAACAGCTGAGCTAATGCTTCAGTGAATATATCAAATACATAGTTTACTCAATTTCATTGTTTTAAATCAAGACTCTCAATTTATTTTCATTTTATGAAAGTCACTTTGCAAAAGACTAAACATTAATCTTCAACTTTTCACAGTTTATCACTTTCAGATCAATAATCAAAGTGAACAAGTTAATCAGAATATTGAAAGATATTTTTAATTCTTCTGTTTGTACATGCAGAATGACTGAGTTAAGTTACTACTCATGATTAAGTTTGTTGACAATAATGCTCTGTTCTCAGTCATTTTCTCAACTTCTTTCTTTTTAAACAAAGACTTTCATTCTCATATAAGCTTTGAACTTAATGTTATTGAATATGAAAGTTTTCAAGAATGCTTGCAGATGACTAAAGTTGAGAATATATTTAAATATATGAACAAAACACTAAAGTTTGCTTGCGAGTTGCTAGTTAAAACATGAAAACAAATGATGAAACAAGTCAATAAGCATAAAAAAGAAGTTAATTATAAAATCAAATCAAAGATGTTTCTGAATAAAAGAAACATCATTACAGCAAGATCTTTCAAGAAGCTAAATGATAAAATGCTTGATTCTTTCATTAATCTAGATTTCATTGACTTTTTATATAAACTAAAATTATCAGAGTCTATGCATGTTCATGATGTATTTCATTCTGATCTGCTTTGCTCTGTCATCAATAATTTCTTGTCTGATTAAAAGAATGAACTCTCAGATTCAATAGTGATAAATGATGAAGACAAGTGAGAAATCAATGATATATTGAATTTTCGTTGATATCAAAGATGACTTCAGTATAAAGTCAAATGAAATAACTATGACAATGATTTCAATTAATACAACGCTGATGATGATGAATTTATGAACACTCAGAAGATTATTGATGATTTTCATATTCAATACTTGAACAAATCATGCTAATTAACAATTCAATCAATCATGATTTAGATTGAGTAATTAATTGAGTTGAGCAGAAAATACATTCATGTGAACATGAATTGTTGAAGAAAAGAAGTAATGTCACAATTCTAGTCTTATCAGACTCAATCTTCTAATTTTGTCAGATTTATTCTTGCTTTGTCATCTTAATTAGTTTCTATTGAGTCTAGCGTCAACTGAGAAACACATATATGTAATCAACTTCTTTTTTGTAACTATCTTTCTTTCTTAGCATTTATCTTCTAGTTAAATGACATCTTTATCTGACTCATTCTAGACAGATTTCTAACACAGCTGTTTTGTTTACAATAAAGAATAATGTTGATTCAATTGACAATGCAACGTCTACTCATGTTCAGAAGCAGTCAGCAATCATTAACATGAAAGAAAGCAATGCAAATGATACAACTGTTCTGTTTACAACGAAGAATAATGTTGATTTAATTAATAATGCAGCATTTATTCATGTTTAAAAGCAGTCAGCAGTCATTAATATAAAAGAGAATGATGCAAATGACACAGCTGTTCTGAGTACAATAAAGATTAACATTAACTCAGCAAATAATGCAGCAAGATCTGATAAATTTGTAAAAAGTGTACATTTACAGCGAATTGACAAAAGTGAAAATTTCATGAACAAAATTCATACACTTTTATATTTTTCTTGAAAGCAATCAAGATTCAATCATTTAAAGAAAGATACAACAAGCATCATATTAACTGATTAAACATTGCATTATAGTAAATCATTGAAGTATGTGCATAAATGATAAATTAATGACAAGTAATTTTTATAAAAAATGATGAAAGTTCTGAATCATTACATTCAAAGCAATGAAAGTTGAATGATAAGATGCAGACTCAAGAAAATGACATGTTAATGTCAGTTTTGAATAAGTTTAACATTTTGTTGAGATCGTGCCTAGATCATTCAATCAAAGAGACTCAGAGCTGATATGTATGTATTGTTCTTTAGAGATAGCTATAACAAGACATTAAGAATACAGAAGAGAAAGAGTGCGAGCTCTTTTATAAATAATGACTTGAGACTGCGTTAGACTCGATACAGATGTGATGTAATAAATCAGATGTGTTTATCTAAAAGAATGATGAAAGAAATGAATGAAGAAAGTGCTGAACAACAAGAAGAAGTGCTGAGAATGACTCAAAGAAGTGCGCTAGATTCAAACTAGACATAGCATCATGACTTGCTTTAATCAAATTGATTAGAGTTAGATCTGAACTCTGATCAATTCAGACATGTTCATAACATTATTTTCTCTCTTTGAACATTCATGTTCACATGAATAGAAAAGAAATAAAAGCAAAAAATTCATCGTGTTTTCAATTTAGTGCGACTTATTCAAGTATAGCTTGTGAAATTCATTCAGAACTTTCTTCAAGTCATCGAATTTCTCTTTATCGACATAGTATCATTCATCATCATGATCTATCTCGATTCATTTGATCTTGTATTGTAGTCTTTCTCTATATCGTCTGAAGTTCAATATATCGTCTACTTTTCAGTGCTCTTCATTCTCTTCAATGATCATTAATCTAAAGATCTTAGAATGTTGTTCTAATAGAAGATCGTTTGATGAAGTTCATAGATACTTCAAGCTGAACACTGAATGTATATGCTTCATGCTTCTAGATAGCTGAAGATGATAGAAGATCTCAACTTTGACTGTGATTGAATAGAGATCGAGCTGCTTGTCTTTCAAATCTTTGCATGATTTAGTGATTTTGATGTTTTCAAAGACTAATCAAACTTGATCATTTACTTCATAGATGACGTCTCATTTATGCTTGTTCATCTGAACTTCAGTGATCTGCTTGATCTTTTTCAATTGTTGATGATTGAAGATAAGAAGCTTGCTCATTCAAGTGACAATGTCATCGATCTTTCTAGTCTCAATACATTGATGAGTCGTTTTGTAATCAGTCATATCTGAATCAAAACTCATTCAAGAATGAAAGTCTTTATTGAAGTAGAAAGAGATCATCAAGATAGTCGAGAATGTATTGAAATTGTCACTGAATTTCATCATTGAAAGTCATTTAGCTCAGTCATTCTGCATGTAATTGCAGTAGATTCGAAGTTCACGTTCAACATCTTGATTAGCTCGTTTCGACTGATCATCGATCTCTGAATGATAAACTGTTGATAGATTGACTTTGATCTTCAGTCGTTTACAAAGACTTTGTCACATGATCAATATGAACTGAAAGTCTCTATTCAAAACGATAGAACTGAGTAAATCATGAAGTTGATAGACGTTTCATAGCATGATTCATACTGTTTCTTCGATTAAGATGTCATCGTCTTCTCAATGACAGAGAACATAGTGATGTTCTTTGAAGAGACGACATATGATCATGCAAATGACGTTATAGTTTTTCGATAGAGATAACTCAGTAATGAAGTTCATAACTATATCTTGTCAACACTGCTGAGAAATCAATAGAGACTGAAGCAAATCATTTGTATCATCTCAAGATGCTTTGCTTCACTGACAGACATGACAGTTTCAAATGTATTGTCGAATAGTTGCTTGATGATCTGATCAATAGTAAAAGCGTTGAACTAGATCAATCATTCGTTTAATGTCAGAGTGCAAGATTGATGATTGATCGTGAATCTTTTGAAGCAATTTTATATGCATTTATTTCAACATTCATAGTAGATTTTTTTTGAATAGAATGTTGTCAATGATTTGACAGTTCTTTAGCTTCATGTCATGAAGCTTCAGTTCATCTTTGTTCATAGCTTGTCAATACTCATTGCATAGTTCATTCTTCTGATTGACTAGATGTATGCATTGATAGAGATTAGTCTCGTATTCAGATTCGATTTCGAACTCGATCGATAAAACATTTATTCAATTCGAAGTCAATATAGTCTGAAAACGATCATTTATGTCTTTAGCTGATTCAGAACTATTGATCATCGACATTCTAGTTAAAGCATCGACTTTGAAGTTTATTTTGTCTGATTGAAAGATAATCTGAAAGTTAAACTTCGATAGAATATTCAGATAGTTTGCTTGTCATCGAGTCAGCTGTTTGTTTTTCATAAAGATCTTCAAAGTCTGATGATCAGTAAACATCTGAATAGATAACTCAGTATCTTTTAGTTCAAGTCATCAATGTTTAAAGCATCAAATGATAGCTAGCAATTTCTTGTCATAGATGTGATAATTGCATTCAGCTGAAATCATGCTCTTGCTATAAAAGACTATCGAGTGAAGCACATTCTCATCATCGTACTGAGATAGTATGTCGTCTTTTACATAGTCGAATGCATCGATTTTCAAAATAGCTTGATGTTTGACATCGAAATGACGTAGAACTGAAGTTGAGCTGATCTGCTTCTTTAAATTGTCAAAGACTTCGACGCAGACTTCGTTTCAAACAAAAGACGTGTCTTTTCAAGTCAACTGAGTGAATGACTTGACTAGTTTTGAAAAGTTCTTGATGAAGCGTCGATAGAAATTGACGAAGTCAACGAAGTCTTGTATCTTTTTTAGATTAGTAGATGTAGCTCAATTGACTATAGCTTTCACTTTGATAAAGTTCATGCAAAGATCTTGTTCTGATACTATGACTTCTAAGAAGACTGTTTCTTCTACGTTGAATTTGCACTTTTGAATATCTATCTGCAGATCAGCATCTTGTAGATGATCTAGTATTATCTTGACATGTTGTCTATGCTTCTTTTGAGTCTTGCTGTATATGAGAATGTCGTCTAAATAAGCTTGGCAGAAGTCATTTAGAAAGTCTCATAGAACATCGTTCATATATTGCTGAAACAAGATCAAATCGTTTGTTAATTCAAATGATAAAATCTTTGATTTGTACGCTTCTAAAGCGATAATGAAGATCGTATAGTTCTCACTATCGAAGTGCATACGAAGTTTGTTGAAAGCAAAAATTATATTCAGTCGAGTCAAATGCTTGCAGTCAACGATTTTGTCAATCATCTCATCTATGAGCAATAGAGAGTAGCGATTTCTTTTGATAATGACATTGAGCTTTTGATAGTCAATGCAGAAGCGAAGATCATCATTGATCTTCAGAGCAAATAGAACGAGTGAGAAATATGAGATCTTGCTAGAAGTAATAAAACTCTTTGACAGATTTTCATTCAGATATTCTTTGATTTTCTGAAGCTTGTAGAGTAACATTCGATAAGCTCGACATCTAGAAGAAGTGACATCGTTAGTGAGCTTTATCTTATGATCATATGAACGATGAGATGATAGCTTATTGACTTGAGCTCGATCAAACACGTCAAGAAAATTCTGATATTTCGAAAATAGCTTGACTTTGATGTCTTCTAGATTTTGAGCTGATGCATCGATGAAAGCGACGTCTAGAATGTTCAGTTTGCATTGAGTGTTGTAGACTATTTTTCTATCAATATCTTCAATCGACATGACGAAAATCTCGATGCGATTCTTCTTTGATCATTTAATCAGTGCATGAAAAGATGCAGCTTTCACATTGAACATAAAAAAGTTCTTTTTTGAAGCAGTAGAAGTGAGTCGTTGAAGCACTTTGAAGACTGAACGAATAGAAGAATTTGATGATCGTGATCATTTTGAGTGTGAAGCTCTGACTGACATTGAAAAAACAGAAATGAGAGCTTCTAATTGATTTGAAAAAACGATGACATCGTTTTGCATATCTAGTAGTATTTCATTTTTGTTCATTCAGAACTTTTCTAATATGACGTCATAATGATCTATATCAGCTATTAACATTGAAACAGTCAATTTCTTATGACTTTCGACTGTGAGATTGAGTAGAATTTTATGAGTAATGATTTTCTTCGTCAGCTTTTCGTCATATTCTCTTATTAACTTCTCTTTAGCTAGTCGTATGAATTGAATTTCGAGCTTCTGACATATTTGATCGACTAGCTTTGTATGAATCAAGATGTAGATTGTCGAGTCACTATCTATCAGAGATTGTAGCTTGAAGAATTCGCCTTGCAAGAATAAAGTGACATTGACTAGAAATGACTTTTTGAAGTAGTTCTCTTCGATAGATGAAATTTCGTCGATTAGATTGCACAAAGAAATGATCTTTATCTCTTTGATAATTCTGAAAGAGATGACTAGTTTTTTGAATCAGACTCTGAATCGAAGTTCAAAGAATGATCAAACTCATCATCTAATGCATTAATTCTGAAAGATTTATTCAAGCACTCTTTAGAAGTATGATCAGACTTATGACAAAGAAAGCAGTTTTCGATTAGTAAGTCATTTTCTTTGACGTTAGTCAAAACAGCGTCGCGTGATTTTGACTGATCAATCATCTTCGTTTCTATGATTCTACGAGTAGCTTTGACTGATTCTTCAACGAAGATGATCTGTTTAGTTGTTTGAGCTTTGATCATTGCTTCTATATTCTTGATCTCTCGAATAGCTCGTTGATCGTTATTCAATCGAATGAGATAGAAATGAATTTCTTTCAGAGTACTGAGTTAAATCAATTGAGTTACTCAAGCGAATCGAAGTTGAGAATTTATTTTATTCTTTAAATCGACGATCAGCTGTTTTTCTTGATAGTCTAGATAGAAGAATAGTCGTTGAAATTGAGTATAAAACTCGCTGAATTTCTTCTGTTCTTGAATCAAGTTGTAGTAATTTCTACGAAAGTTGACTTCTTTATCTGAGTCATTGAACAACTGAGCTAGCTCTTTCAAAAGCTCATCGACAATCTTGTATGAGTTGAAACAGTCACGTTCGCGTCTTGACTGAGTGATCTCAGCTGCATCATCGAATAATCTGAAATGTACATAGCTCAGCTTGACTCGTTCACTTGAAAAGAGATCAACATTGATTTTCAGCTTGTTCTAAACTTTTTCATATCAATTCTTTCAGATAGAATTCTTTTCATCAGTGAACAATGAAGAATCAAATATTTTCTGAGATCTAGAACGCTCAGAGTAGATTGACGATGACGAAGTAATCTCTCTAGCTTGTAGTCTAACTTTCAGCTCTTCGCATCGTTTCTTCAAAGCTTTCATGATCATAGAAGATGTTATGATTTCAGCGAATGAGTCATTATCTTCGACAATGAAGAATGAAGCTTTGAAACGCTCTTTGAAGAGACGAGACATGAGAAAGAAAAGATTGAATTGAACGAGTGTTTTTAAAAGAAAGAAATCGAGCGAAGAGCAATGCTCGACAATAAAAGATGAAGTCATTTTTGTTGTTTAATTTAAGAATTAATTGATTCTCTTGATCGATTTGATTCTCTAGCAATCAACGAAGATTCTTTATCGCTGATTCTATTAATCGAGATGAACGATGTGTATTTAATGAGCTGTAAGTCGTCTAGCAATTCAATCAGTTTCGCTGTTAATTCTATAGATTTTCTAGTGTTGTTCTGTTTTTCGATTGCGTCGATCATCAGATAAATGAATTTCTTTAGACTCAATCTGTCTGAACGAGTATATTGAACAAGTAATGAGTATCTGTATCATATGATAAACGAGATTCTTAATGTAATGTTGAGATCATGTCTAGATCATTCAATCAAAGAGACTCAGAGCTGATATGTATGTATTGTTCTTTAGAGATAGCTATAACAAGACATTAAGAATACAGAAGAGAAAGAGTGTGAGCTCTTCTATAAATAATGACTTGAGACTGCGCTAGACTCGATACAGATGTGATGTAATAAATCAGATGTGTTTGTCTAAAAGAATGATGAAAGAAATGAATGAAGAAAGTGCTGAACAACGAAAAGAAGTGCTGAGAATGACTCAAAGAAATGCGTTAGATTCAAACTAGACATAGCATCATGACTTGCTTTAATCAAATTGATTAGAATTAGATCTGAACTCTGATTGATTCAGACATGTTCATAACACATTTCAGCTTCAAATATTGATCAGTCAATGAACATAAGTTCAGAATTGAAGTATGATAATTCTTTATTGAAGAAAAACAAAATCATCAGTTCACATCAAAATTCAACAAGTTGAGTTAAACAACATAAAGCAACTGTATCATTTTCATTTCAGTAAATGAAATTTCAACAAAATATAATAATCTTTGATCATTCAATTATAGAAGATCTTGCAAGAGAATCAAATCATATGCAATTAAATATGAATTTCAACAATGATAAAGATAGTGAGCAAAATTTAAAGAAGTATTACGCGAAATGATTAAAATATTAAAGTTGATCTTGTTTCTTAATTAACAAGATTAAACAAACTTATGATGAAAATATTATTGATTATTACAAAGAATCTTCATGAAGAAGACAAATGATGAAATTATGCTTGATTATTTCTGCATAATTTTAATCATGTTAAATCTCAATCACGTATACATTTGCAAAGAATGAACATGTCACTCTTTTTATATCAGACTTTTAAGATTTTTATAATGTTTAAAATGAAAATATTCATAAGAAAAGAATTCAATATCAATAATATGAGTCTTGAAAAGATAAACATGAATGTCAGCAAGATTAAGAATGAAGCATGCTAATTTATTGATAAAACAATAAAGATGTTTAAATTAATTTGTTTGAATCATTTATTGCACATAATATATGACAAGATCAACAATGCTTGTTACAAGAAGAAGTTTAATGAATATTTAAAAGAAGATACTTTCAGTACATTTCAATCTAAAGATGCAAAGTACTTTTTTAATAACAAGTTGAGAATTAAGTGTTCATGTATAAACATGAGTTCATCTGCACATTTCATATTATTGAAATTTATCAATCTAATTATCATTTTATCAGTCTTGATTGCAAATTAATTAAAGAAAATTCAAATTCATCTTAATAAGAATAATGATTTATTATATTGATAAATTCATCACATGTATTGTGATGCAAAGATAAATGTGCTAATCATCAAATTGACATGAACAGATAAAGATTTTTTAATAAAATAAAAGCAAGCTAGTTCTAGTTTTATATGTATAATCATGATAAACATGTACAAGACTTGCATTGTAACATTAATGAGAAATTGATATTAATCTGAAAGAGCAACTTCTAAATCAAAACAATCATAGTTAATATGATAGTTTTAAAATATAAAATGAGATCAACTGATAGCAAATGAGATGCATAAAAAGATGATTCAAACATTCAAAATCATTTATTTATTTAAGAACGTAAATGAAAAATCTTGTAAATGATTTGTTACAAATAAATTCTTTGAACAATCATTCATATAAATGATGACATGAATGAACATGCTGATGACAGACTTAATGATGAATCAACATGAATTAACATGAAAAGAAAAAGAAGTTCATTGAGTTAATTTGATATATTATACATATCAAAAGTTGAAAAAGATGAACAAGATATATATGAAAATCATTAATCTTCAAGAGAAAGATCATCAAGTCATTAAGAAGTACATCAAAGAACTAAAGATCATATGCAACACATTATGATTACAACATGATGTTAATTTATCAAAGTTTTTCAACTTTTTTCTTACAAATGTGAAATTAAATAAACATCAAGATGTTGATTATAAACTTTCATTAATGTTCAATGAACTTGTCAATTTCTCAGTAATGACAATCATTAAACAACTTCAAAAGAATAGAAATAGAAAAACGTAAGAGTGAAAAGCTGTCAGAATCATGTTTAAATGATACAATCAATGAAGATCAGAATTGATAGTGCTTGATCTTTAAAAATAACTATAACTGAATATTAAGAATATAAAAGAAGATTGATACAAAAGCTTTTATTTATGTAATGTTCAAAGATTGTGCTAGACTTGAAAGAAATGTGTTTGTAACATGAAAAGAAGATGATGTAAATGAACAAGATGTTGATGAAAGAAAAGAATGTTGAAAAAGAAAAAAGATGTTGAGTCATATTTGAGTTAAATCTGAGTCAGATCTCGATCAGATCATTGACTAGCTTTAATCATTACACAGAGTACTTGCTAGCATACATTGTAAATTAATTAAAGCTTCAATCTTGTTCAGTCTTATCAGTCTTGTCAATCTTGATACATTTGTAACATTATTTCTTTCTTTGAAAATTCATGTTCATATGAATGTAGTTCATTTGCTCACTTTTTGTTGATAATTATTTCAATACTTAGCGTGATTTGCTTGAATATAACTTATGAAATTCATTCAAAACTTTCTCTGAATCATTGAATTTCTCTTTATCAACATAGTATCATTCATCGTCTCTATCTAAATCTTTTCATTTGACTTTGTACTGTATTTGATCTTGATAACATCTGAAGTTCAATATATCATTTATTTCTCAATGTTCATCATCTTTGATAGTGATTGATCTGAGTGATTCTGAATGTTGTTCTGATAGAGAGTCTTCTGAGTATGATTGTAGTAGCTTCGAGCTGAACATTGAGTGTATATGCTTCATGCTTGTAGATAAACAAAGATGATAGAAAGTTTATTTTTTAGCAGTGATTTGATAAAGATTTAGCTGTTTGTCTTTCAAATCTTTGCAGAGTCTCATTGTCTTGACATTTTTGAAAGATAGTCAAACTCAATCATTTACTTTATATGTGACGTTTTATTTATGTTTATTGATTTGAACTTTGATGATCAGCTTTGTCTTTTTCAATTCTTGATGATCAAAACTCAGTAACTCTTTCATTTGAATGATAATATCATCTGCTTTTCTAGCTTCAAGTCGTTTACAAGTTGTTTCATAGTCAGTTGTATTGAGATTGAAATTCATTCAAGAGTGAAATTCTTTATTGAAGTAGAAGAGAGTCATTGAAATAATCAAGAAAATATTGAAATTATTGCTGAATTTCATCATAGATATTCATTTGACTCAGTCGTTTTGCACGTAATTGCAGTAAATTCTAAGTTCACATTCAACGTCTTGATTGACTTGTTTCAATTGATCATTGATCTCAGAATGATAAACTGTGAATAGATTAACTGTAATTTTCAATCACTTGCAAAGACTTTTTCACATAGTTGATATGAATTAAAAGTCTTTGTTCAAAACAATAGAACTGAATAAATCATGCAGTCAATAGACATTTCATAGCATGATTCAAATTATTTCTTCAACTGAGATGTCATCATCTTCTCAATGACAAAGAATATAATGATGTTCTTTAATGAGATGACATATGATTGTGCAAATGATGTTATAGTCTTCTGACAAAGATAGTTCAGTGATGAAGTTCATAGTTATATTCTTTCAGCATTTCTGTGAAATTGAAAGAGAATGATGAAGTTCATTGATGCTATCTTTAAAGACTTTGCTTCGCTGACAAGCATGATAGTTTCAAATATATCATTGAATAGTAACTCAATGATCTGATCAATAGTAAAAACGCTGAACTAAATCAATGATTTATTTATTGTTGAGATGAGAGATTGAAGATTGATCATGCACTTCTTGTAGTAATTTCGTGTGCATGTTCTCAGAGATTCACAGTAAATCTTTTTTAAATAAAACGTCATTAATAATTTTGCAGTTCTTCATCTTAATGTTATAAAGCTTGAGCTTGTTGTTGTTTTTAGCTTATTTATATTCGCTGCAGAACTCATCTGTTTGATTGACTAATCATACTCTCTGATAGAGATTGACTTTCGATTCAACAGATAAAACATTGATTCTATCAAAGATTAAAATAGTCTGAAAATGATCTTCAAGACGTTGAGCTGATTCAAAAATGTTCATTAGAAACATTTTAATTAAAGCATTAACTTTAGTGTTCATTTTGCCTGATTTAAAAATAATCTGAAAATTGAACTTTGATAGAATGTTCAGATAGTTGACTTGATGTTGACTTAGCTGTTTGTTTTTCATGAAGATTTTCAGAACTTGATGATCAATGAATATCTGAATGAGTAATTCAGTACATCTCAGCTTGAGTCATCAATGTTTGAAACAGCGAATAATGATCAGCAATTTCTTGTCATAAATATGATAGTTGATTTTATCAAGAATTATGCTTTTGCTGTAAAAAATCATCAAGTGAAGTACACTTTCATTGTTGTACTGAAACAATATTTCATCTTTTACATAGTTTGATGCATCGATTTTCAAAATAGTCTGATGTTTGAGATCAAAATGACAAAAAACTGAAGCGAAACTGATCTGTTTCTTCAGATTTCTGAAAGCTTGAATGCAAACTTCATTTTAAACAAAAGACGTATTTTTTCTAGTTAATTAAGTGAATGATTTGACTAGTTTGAAGAAGTCTCTAATGAAACAACGATAGAAGTTCACAAATCTCATGAATCTCTGAATTTCTTTCAAATTGATCGAAGTAGTTCAGTTGACTATGATGATCATTTTACTTGAATTCATGCAAAGATCTTGTTCTGATACAATGATTTCTAGAAAAACTGTCTTTTCTACATTGAATTTGCACTTTCGAATATTTATCTGCAGTTCAGCTTCACGTAGTTGAGTCAATACTAGTTTGATGTGATCTTTATGTTTCTTTCTTATTTTGCTATAGATGAGAATGTCATTTAGATAAACTTAACAAAAGTCGTTCAGAAAGTTTCATAAAATGTCATTCATATATTGCTGAAAGAAGATCAATTCATTAATCAGTTTGAATGATAGCATTTTGTATTTATATGCTTTTAAAGCAGTGATAAAGATAATGTAATTCTTGCTATTGAAATGCATTTGAAGTTTGTTGAATGCTGATATGATGTTCAATCTAGTCAGATGCTTGCAATTCACTATTTTATCAATGATCTCATCTATCAACGATAGAGAATATTTATTTCTTTTAAAAATAACATTTAGCTTTCAATAATACACGCAGAATCAAAGATCTTCATTTGCTTTAAGAATAAATAAAATGAGAAAGAAATAGAAAGTCTGATTGAGAATGATGAATTTCTTCAATAAGTTCTCATTTAAGTACTTCTTTACTTTCAGAAGTTTAACAAAGAACATTTGATAAACTTGACAGTGAGAAAGCATTGAATCATTGATGAGTTCAATTTTATGATCATAAAAGCGATGAAAAGATAGTTTATTTAATTGAGCTTGATCAAAAACATTTAGAAACTCATGATATTTCAATGACAGCTTCGCTTTAATATCTTTCAAATTCTGAGTAGTTTCATCAATTAAAGAAATGTTTAAAGCGTTCAAATTGCACTGAGTATTGTACGTAATTTCTTTATTGATGTTCATCATGAATAAAGTAAAGACTTCAATCTTGTTTCTCTTTGAACAATTCAACAACATTTTAAACAAAGCAATGTTTATGCTTCAAATTGAGAATGACTCTTTCTGAATTGTAGTTGAAACAGATCATTTGAGCATTCTAGAAATCTTTAACTGAAAGATAAAAGTAAATAAAGTTGATTGCAATCAACTTGAGTGCTTTGAATTGAAAGAAATTGAAAAAATTGAAATGAAAGTATTTAATTGATTGAAAAAAACGATGACATTGATTTGCATATTCAGTAATATTTCATTTTTGTTCATTCATGATTTTTCTAATATGACTTCGTGATGATTGATGTCAGTTATCAACATAGAAACAGTCAATTTCTTATGACTTTCAATGATGAGATTTAATAGAATTTTATGAGTGATAATTTTCTTAAATATCTTTTCATCATATTCTTTTATTAACTTCTCTTTTGTCAGTGATATAGATTGAATTTTCAACTCTTTACATACTTTATTGACTAGATTGATATGTATAATCATATAAATGACTGAATCACTGTCTATCAAAGAATGAAAATTGAATGATTCATTTTGCAAAATGAGAAGAGCATCGACTAGAAATGACTTATCAAAGTAATTCTCTTTCAATAGAATTTCATCTAGATTGCACAAAGATATAATCTTCACTTCAATGATTATTGAAGAGATGACTAGTTTTTTGACTTGAACTCTGATTCAGTATTGAGTTTGAAACAATCATAGTTCTCATCAACTGCATTGACTTTGATAAATTGATTTAAGCATTTTCTGAAACTATGATCTGATTTGTGATATACAAAACAGATTTCAACTAAAACGTTTGCATTCTTGACACTAGTCAAAACTGCGCTGCGTGACTTTGATCAGTCAGACTTTAAAGCAAAAGATTGAACAGCAATAATTGCTTTAAAAATGATGATCTTTGAATCATCATGTTTGAGTAGTTTATTCTTAATCTCTTGAACTGCTTTATGTTTATTATTCAAGTGAATCAGATAGTTTTAAATATCTGATAGTTTAATGAGTGACTTCATCTGAGCTGTTCAAAAGATTCAAAAACGAGAGTTTATTTTATTTTTTAGATCAACAACTAGTACATTCTTCTGATACTTCAAATAAATGTATAGTCGTTGAAACTGATTAAAGAAATTATTGAATTTCTTTGATTCTTGAATCAGATTAATATATTTTCTATGATAGTTATCTTTTTTATCAGAATCATGAAATAATTGAGCTAGTTTCTCTAGAAGTTCATTAACAGTCAGATAGAAATTATCACAGTTGAAATTGCATCTGACTTGAGTGATTTCAACGATGTCATCTGCTAGTCAAGAGTTTATGTAGCTCAGCTTGTAAAGTTCATTTGAGAAGATGTTAATGTTAATTGCTAGCTTCTCTTGTATGTCAAGAGATCAGTTCTTTCAAGTAGAGTTCTTTTCATCAATGAACATTGAAAAATTAAGTATTTTATGATATTTAGATTGTTTGAAGTAGATGATAATCAAGAAAGCAATGATGATTACATTGACTGTGATAGCAGTGAAAGCTTGTAGTTGTGCTTTCAACTGTTGAATTTCATTCTTGTCTCATTGTTTCATCTTGACAAGATGATCTGTTTCTCTATTAAGAGCATAGATACATTTCTTTCATACTTTCATATCATCATGTATGATGATTTCAGCGTTTAATTCGTTGAAAGCAATGAATGAAGAAGTGTGTTGTGAATCAATGATAAAAGAAAGAGCTTGTGAACGTGTTTATTGCAAAAAGTTAACAAAAGCTTTATCTTTATCAGAAATGTTCTTAAATGTTATAGTGAAGAAGATGAGAGTTGTTTGAAAGAGAATTGAATGAATGATGATGCTTGATGATTGAAAAAGAAAGATGTATATTTGTTCAACAAAGAAGATGTTTCTGAGAGTGATTGATCTTGAAGCAATTTACGAAAATTCTTTATTATAATTCTTTTGATCGATTTGATTCTCTAGCAATTCACGAAGATTCTTTATCATAGATTCTATTAATCGATTTTGAATGAATGCATACTGAATGAGCAATAAATCTTCTAGCAATTCAATGATCATATGTTCTTGTTGATTCTATGAATTTTCTGATGTTGTTCTTGTCTTTCAAGATTGAATCATCAGATAAACAAATTTCTTTAAACTTGATTCATCTGTATGAGTTGATTAAATGAGTAATGAAATTAGTATCATATGATTAATGAATTCTTAATATAATGTCAGAATCGTGTTTAAATAATACAATCAATGAAAATCAGAATTGATAGTGCTTGATCTTTAGAAATAACTATAACTGAATATTAAAAATACAGAAGAAGATTGATACAAAAGCTTCTATTTATGTAATGTTCAGAAACTGTGCTAAACTTGAAAGAAATGTGTTTGTAACATGAAAAGAAAATGATGTAAATGAACAAGATGTTGATGAAAGAAAAGAATGTTGAAAAAGAAAAAAGATGTTGAGTTATATCTGAGTCAAATCTGAGTCAGATCTTGATCAGATCATTGACTAGCTCTAATCATTATACAAAGTACTCGCTAACATACATTATAAATTGATTAAAGCTTCAATCTTGTTTAATCTTATCAGTCTTGTCAATCTTAATACACTTGTAACAAAAGCACAAAAGTGCATTGAAAATCAATCTTAAATCAATATTATTACAATTGAATGATGAAAGTTCATTGATTCAAAGTACTTAGCACATTTTTACATCTTGAACAACTTTCAAAAACATAGTTACTTGCATTTTCTGAAAAAGAAGATTAAGAGAAGAAATATGTTTGCTTTAAAACAAATCATCTTTACAATTTGAAGAAAGTTGAGTCTTTTTATGAGAAGCACATTCTTGAAATTATCTTCAAAATGAACTGTATTAAGATCAAAGCAATTAATAAACTCATTAATCATGTCTGAAACAAGAATGAGAAAATTGTATTTTGTATCATGAATTCTATGAATGCACTTATTTTTTATTGAGTAAGTAACAAAATTTCTACTTTCTGTTAATGTTATTCTTGAAAGTTATCACATGCATAGTGAGAAAAAACATGTTTAACATGATTGCTAACATTTAATTATGTAGTACTTTCAACTTGTTTTTAAAGTTTCAATAACTTTGATAACTTCAAAATTGTTCAAATCTAAAGTGATGAACATAGTTTGATTGTTTCTATCTTTTATTCTTGATCATCATCTGAGCAAATGATGTTCTCAACAACTTCAATGACGATTGTCTTGACGCGTTGATTCATCATTTGCTTCTTTGATTGATTCGTCATTTGCTTCGAATTTCTACTAGACGCGCTTGAACTCAATACTTTCTATGATGACAATTGTAGAGTCAACTTGAGCGACTTCAACGCTTCAAAAATCATCGAAAAATATGAAGATTTAACTCAGCTTAGGGTTAGGGTTAGGGTTAGGGTTAGGGTTAGGGTTAGGGTTAGGGTTAGGGTTAGGGTTAGGGTTAGGGTTAGGGTTAGGGTTAGGGTTAGGGTTAGGGTTAGGGTTAGGGTT
>JAABUS010004099.1_pt1 | contig 21866 bp, 16 predicted proteins | sample 5560161 | NCBI WGS metagenome assembly JAABUS01 (sample SAMN10711885, study PRJNA513376) | rock metagenome | isolation source: Antarctica rocks | place: Antarctica: Victoria Land, Trio Nunatak nord | collected 2016-01-04
GAACCCGGACTGGACCGCCCGGGTCATTGCCGAGCATGGAACGCGGATCGCCGTCGGGCTGGATGTTCGCGGTGAGACCCTGTCTGCTCGTGGCTGGACACGGGACGGGGGCAACCTCTGGGAGGTATTCGCCCGACTGGACGCGCAGGGATGCGCACGGTATGTCGTCACCGACGTCGACCGCGACGGCACCCTCACCGGGCCCAATGTCGAGTTGCTGCTCAAGGTCTGCGCAGCGACGGACCGACCGGTCGTCGCCAGCGGCGGTGTGTCCACCTTAGACGATCTCACGGTGCTCGCCGCGCTGGTGCCCGAAGGAATCGAAGGCGCCATAGTCGGAAAGGCGCTCTATGCGGGGGCCTTCACCTTGGCTGAGGCATTGAGGGTGGTTCGGTGAGCGAGCCTGAGGCTGAGATGACGCTGCGCCGGATCCCTTCCGGGGGGCCGTGGGAGGAGCGGATCGGATACTCGCGCGCGGTCGTCGCCGGTCCTTGGGTTCTCGTCGCCGGATCAACCGCGACCGTGGCCGGGGAGGTCGTCGGGGTCAACGACGTCTACGCCCAGACCGTTGCCGCGTTCAGGATCGCCCTGGACGCCGTACGCGAAGCCGGGCTCGACCTGACCGATGTCGTGCGTACCCGGATGTACGTGCGTGACATCACCCAACAGGACGAGGTCGGCCGCGCCCATCGCGAACTGTTCGGCCGGGTCCGGCCGGTCTCGACGATGGTCGAGGTCAGCGGCTTCGCCCATCGCGACCACCTCGTCGAGGTCGAGGTCGAGGCCTACCGGGAGCCAGGCCGATCCGTTGGCGGAGCCGGCCAGAGAGCGTGACCGTCGCGATCCGGGTGATCCCGTGCCTGGACGTGGCCGGCGGACGGGTGGTCAAGGGCGTGAACTTCGTCGACCTGCGCGACGCGGGTGACCCGGTCGAGATGGCCGGCATCTACGACGCCGAGGGTGCCGATGAACTGACTTTTCTCGACATCACCGCATCATCCGACGAGCGGGAGACGACCTACGACGTCGTACGCCGCACGGCCGAAACGGTGTTCATCCCGTTGACCGTCGGCGGGGGAGTCCGGGCTGTCGCGGACGTGGACCGCCTGTTACGGGCAGGAGCCGACAAGGTCGGCATCAACACCGCGGCGCTTGCGCGGCCGGAACTGATCGACGAGATCGCCGCCGACTTCGGCTCGCAGGTCCTGGTGCTTTCCGTGGATGCCCGCCGCGCGCCGGCAGCCGGCACGCGGTCCGGATTCGAGGTGACCACCCATGGCGGACGCACCAGCACCGGCCGCGATGCTCTGGCCTGGATCGCCGAGGCAGTCGAGCGTGGGGTCGGTGAGATCCTGCTCAACTCGATGGACGCCGACGGCACGCGTGGCGGGTACGACCTGGCGCTGATCACCGCTGCGCGTGCGGTTTCCAGCGTCCCGCTCGTGGCCAGCGGGGGAGCGGGACGGGTCGGCCACTTCGAAGCCGCTGTGCTGGCCGGCGCCGACGCCGTCCTCGCAGCCAGCGTCTTCCATTTCGGACAGCTGCGGATCGCCGAGGTGAAGACCGCGATGGCTGCCGCCGGACACCCCGTACGCGAGCCAGCCGGTTGACCGACTGACCGGACCGTTCGTTACCCATGCTAAAAGAATGAGTCGACGCGTTGTAGTCTGGCTCCATCCCCCGTCGGAACGGAGTTGCTGTGCCACGCCCGCGTGACCCTGTGCTGCGCCGCGGGTTCCGGCTGATCGGTCAGGGCATCCGCAGCCAGCCGGGAATCTTCACCGCGGCGCTGGTGGGTAGCGCCCTGTTCGGTGCGATGAGCGTGGCCTCGGCGTACGTGCTGGGAGCTGTGACGGGTCGGGTCATCCTGCCCGCCTTCTCCGACGGGCGGGTCACCACCGGGGCCCTCGTTCTGGCCGCCGTCGTGATCCTCGCTGTTGCCATCCTGAAGATCATCGGCATCATCGGCCGGCGGCTCTTCGCCGGGATCATGCAGTACCGCCTACAGGCGGAGTCACGTCGACAGGTGACCCGGCAATATTTGCGCCTCCCACTGTCCTGGCATCAGCAGCATCCGACCGGTCAGCTGCTGTCCAACGCCAACAGCGACGTCGAGGCTGCCTGGTACTTCGTGGCGCCGCTCCCCTTCGCCTGTGGTGCCCTGCTGATGCTGGTCATCACGATCGTCGCGCTGTTCCTGACAGATCCGGTCCTCGCGATCGTGGGCGGTGTGGTCATCCCCTTGGTCTTCGTGGTCAACATCGCGTACTCGCAGGTGATGTCGCCGCGGATCAGCCGTGCTCAGCAGCTCCGCGCAGAGGTGAGCGAGATCGCGCACGAGAGCTTCGACGGCGCACTCGTGGTCAAGACGCTGGGTCGCGAACAGCGCGAGATCGACCGGTTCGCCGAGCGGACGGCGGTCCTTCGGGACTGCCTGATCTCGGTCGGGCGGATCCGTGGCCTGTTCGATCCGATCATGGAGTCCTTGCCGACGCTGGCGACTCTGGCCGTCCTGGCACTCGGCGTCGGCAGGGTCGCATCCGGGGACACTGCGACCGAGGATCTGGTCTTCATCGCGTACCTGTTCACCGTTCTCGCGCTGCCGATCCGCGCCCTGGGCTGGGTTCTCGGCGAACTTCCACGGGCCGTCGCCGGTCACGACCGGGTGACTGATGTGCTCACAGCGACGGGCGAGACGCCCTACGGGACGGCGGTCCTCTCCGATCACGACGGACCGGCGAGGCTGGCTGCCCAGGACGTGGCGTTCGGCTACGCCGGGGAGCCGGCCCTGACGCTGGATCGGATCACCCTCGATATTCCGGCTGGTCGCTCGATCGCCATCGTCGGACCGACCGGATCGGGAAAGTCGACGCTGGCCAACGTGCTGGTCCGCCTGGTCGATCCGGACAGCGGCACGGTGCTCGTCGACGACATCGACGTCCGCAGCCTGCATCAGGGCGAGCTCACCCGGGCTGCCGCTCTGGTGGCCCAGACCACATTCCTCTTCGACGACACGGTGTCCGGCAATGTGACGCTCGGAGCTGACTACGGCGCCGAACGAGTCTGGGAGGCATTGAGACTGGCCGCGGCGGACCAGTTCGTCGCAACCCTGCCCGACGGGGTGGACACCCACGTCGGCGAGCGCGGCGCGACGCTGTCCGGTGGGCAGCGTCAGCGCATCGCCCTTGCCCGGGCACTCGTCCGCCAGCCACGTCTCCTGGTCCTGGACGATGCGACCAGCAGCGTGGATCCGACCGTCGAGGCGCGCATTCTGTCCGGGCTACGCACCGCCGGTTGGCCGGCAACGGTCGTAGTGATCGCCTACCGCAAGGCGACGATCACCCTCGCCGACGAGGTCGTCTTCCTCGCCGACGGGCAGATCGTGGCGCGCGGAAGTCACGAGGAGCTGCAGGGAACGGTGCCGGGCTACGCCGCTCTGGTCCAGGCCTACGACACGCTGAACGCAGCTGCCCCGGTGACGTCGCATGCCTAGATCGGTGTCCCAGGAGGAGGGCGACGAGCTCGCCGAAGCGGGCCTGTTGAGCACATCTGCGCAACACCGTGACGACGGGGCCATCAAGACCCTCGTCCGGGGTGCCCGGATGCTGCCCGAACTGCGGCGCGGCCTTCCGCTCACCATCGGACTGGCCCTGATCGCGACCAGCGGGCGGCTGGTGGTGCCGATCGCGATCCAGCAGTCCATCGACCGCGGGCTGACCACGCCGGGCGGGGCGGACTCCGGATTCGTGCGCACGGCGGTCCTGATCTGCCTCGGGGTCGTCGGGCTCACCGGGATCGCCGCCTACTTCCTCAACTACCGCGTGTTCCGGACCACCGAGGGGGCGCTCGCGACGCTCCGGACCCGCGCCTTCGGCCACGTGCACAACCTCTCGATGCTGCACCAGCAGACGCAGCGCCGAGGCACGCTGGTCTCGCGGGTGACCAGCGATGTCGACCAGATGTCGGTGTTCATGCAGTGGGGCGGCATCCTGGGGGTGGTCAGCCTCGGACAGATCGTCATCGCAACCGTGGTGATGGCCGTCTACTCCTGGCAGCTGACCCTGCTGGTCTACGTCTGCTTCTTCCCGCTGGCCATCGCGGTGCGCTTCTTCCAGCGCAGGCTGTCGGAGGCCTACGGCCTGGTCCGCCAGCGGGTCGGGGAGCTGCTGGGCGCAGTCAGCGAATCAGTGGTCGGCGCGGTCACCGTTCGTGCGTACGGCGTCGGCGACCGTACGGCTGCCCGGGTCGACAACGCGATCGACACGCACTACCGCTCAGCGGTCAAGGCTCAGTCCCTGGTCGCCGGGTTCTTCTCGGCAGTCGAGTTCGCCGCGGCCGTGGCCACGGTCGGGGTGGTCGTCCTGGGCGTGCTGCTCGGCGTCTCCGGGGATCTCAGCGCGGGAACGGTCGTCGCCTTCCTCTTCCTCGTCACGCTGTTCCTCACCCCGCTGGCCACGGCCAGCGAGGTCCTCAACGAAGCCCAGAACGCGCTGGCCAGCTTCCGTCGCATCCTCGACATCCTCGACACCGAGCCAGACGTCGCCGACCCCGGCGAGCGGGGGGTCGACCTGCCGGCCGGCTCCCTGTCGGTGGGCTTCGACCACGTCCACTTCGCGTACGGCAACGGACCGGAGGTGCTCACCGATGTTCACCTCGACATCGAGCCCGGAGTTCGGGTCGCGGTAGTCGGGGAGACCGGTTCCGGTAAGACGACGATCGCCAAGCTGCTCACCAGGTTGATGGATCCCGGCACCGGCACGGTCCGGGTCGGCGGCGTCGCCCTGGATGCGGTGCGGTTCGCCTCACTGCGGGACCGGGTCGTGATGGTGCCGCAGGACGGGTTCCTGTTCGACTCGACCATCGCCGACAACGTCCGGTACGGCCGGCCCGACCGGACCGACGCGCAGACAGAGCAGGCCTTTGCCGCACTGGGACTGGGCGACTGGCTGGCGGGGATGCCGCGCGGTGTCTCGACCCGGGTCGGTCAGCGCGGGGAGTCCCTCTCGGTGGGGGAACGGCAGCTGGTCGCGATCGCCCGGGCCTACGTTGCCGACCCGGATCTGCTGGTGCTCGACGAGGCGACCTCGGCAGTCGATCCGGCCACTGAACGGCGGCTGACCACCGCGTTGGACACCTTGACCCGGGGTCGGACCACCGTCACGATCGCGCACCGGTTGTCCACTGCCGAGCGGGCCGACGAGGTCATCGTCGTCGACCGGGGACGGATCGCCCAGCGGGGCAGCCATGCGGCCCTGGTCGGAGTCGATGGCCCCTACGCCGCCCTGCACGCCTCCTGGCGACGTACCGCTGGCCGCGAGGCGGATCGGGAACCGCGAGTCGACCACGACCGTCCGAGGACGGGGAGCATCTAGGCTCGCCCCGAGAACCAGTGACGGCTGGACTCCGACATGCGTTACCCGGCCCGAGTGATCCATCGAGGCGGGGAGAGGACAGGTAGTGAGCCAGCCCGACGAACACTCCAGCACTGCTCATGAGCCCAGCGAGCAGTACTCCACCTCGCCCTATGAAGGTCCGCCCCAGAGACAGGGCTTCCCGGCCCCGGACAGCTCGTCGACGACGTACGCCCAGCCCGGCGGGTATGCCCAGCAACCGAATTACGCCGCGTACGGGGTCGTTCCGCCGGCGCCTGGCTATCCCGCCAACCCGGGCTACCCGACTGGCACCGGCTACCCTGCGCCCTACGGCTACCCGCCCTACGGCTACCCGATGCAACGCGGCCCGGTCCGGCCGGGCGGGGCCACAGCATCAGCGGTACTGATGTTCATCCAGGGAGCGGTTGTGCTGATCTCCACGTTCTATGTCCTTTTCTTCGCCAGCTTGGCTGGGGGCGCCAGCTCCGCAGGGGTGTCGTCGGCCGATTCGCTGGAGACGGAGTGGACGATCATCGGGATCCTTCAGCTGGTCTCGGTGGGCCTGCTGATCTTCGCCGGCGTACAGCTGCTCGGCGGTCGCGGGCGCACGCTGGCCATCGTCGCCTGCGGAATCCAACTCGCCTTCGTCATCTACTGGATGATCCGGATCAGCTCACTCCCGGACTTCGATGTGGATGGTGACACTTTCTTCTTCGTGGTCCCGCTCATGTATGCGGTGCTTCCGCTGGTTGCGCTGCCCATGGCACTTGGCAAGGACGTCGCCGGTTACGTCGCCGCCAAAACGGGTGCGTCGCCCACCGCGTCCTGACTGAGACTGCGCCGGGGTCGAGAATGGTGCGGTGACCCAGGCCCTGGATCCAGAGATCGCTGACCGGCTACGCACCGACGAGAGAGGGTTGCTACCTGCGGTCGTCCAGAGCGTCGAAACCGGTGAGGTGCTCATGCTCGCCTGGATGGACGCCGAGGCGTTGAGCCGCACGTTGCGTAGCGGCCAGGCGACCTATTGGTCGCGAAGCCGGCAGCAGTACTGGGTCAAGGGCGAGAGCTCCGGAAACCGGCAGACGGTGCATCAGGTGCTGCTCGACTGCGACGGCGATTCGATCCTGCTCCGTGTCAAGCAGAGCGGGCCGGCCTGTCACACCGGGTCGCCGACCTGTTTTTTCACCCCACTGCCGCTCGACCCAGCTCCCGGTGCGGCATGAGCGGGCTGGCCTCGCCCGGTCGGGCGGAGGTGTTGACGCGGCTTGCGACCGAGCCGGTCGTCCCTGTCGTCCGCCGGCTGCTCGCCGACGCTGAGACGCCGGTGGGGCTCTACCGCAAGCTGGCCGGGGGCCCAGGCACCTTCTTGCTCGAGTCAGCCGAACCCGGCCGTTCCTGGTCCCGGTACTCGTTCGTGGGGGTGCGCTGCCCAGCGACCCTGACCGAGCGAGACGGCCGTACCCACTGGATCGGCGATGCACCGATCCGCGATCTGCCAACCGATCCGTTGGCCGCGCTGGGTGCGACCGTCGCGGCGTTGCGCTCCCCGCGAGATGCCAGCCTGCCGCCGTTGACCGGCGGTCTGGTGGGCTACCTCAGCTATGACGCGGTGCGCCGGCTGGAACGGTTGCCCTCGATCAACCCGGACGAATTGAGGCTGCCTGAACTGGCCTTCCTGTTGGCCGCAGACCTGGCCGTGCTAGATCACGTCCAGGGCTCGGTTCTGCTGGTGGCCAACATCTTTGCCGCCTCGTCGGACCACGCAACAGCCTATGACGAGGCCGTGGCTCGGCTGGACGAGATGACCTCGGTGCTGGCCCGGCCGGCGCAACATCCGGTCAACACGGTGAAGATGGCCTCGCCGGAACACACTTCTCGCACGGCTCCGGGGGACTACGAGAAGTCCGTCGAAGTCGCCAGGGACCACATCCGGGCCGGCGACATCTTCCAAGTAGTGCTCTCCCAGCGGTTCGAAGTGTCCACCTCGGCAAGTGCCTTGGACATCTACCGCGTGATGCGCACGACCAATCCCAGCCCGTACATGTATCTGTTGCGATTCGAGGACGGAGTAGATGTCATCGGGTCCTCACCGGAGGCGCTGGTCACGGTGAAGGACCGAACCGCGGTCATCCGGCCGATCGCCGGAACCCGCCCGCGCCACGACGACCCGGAGGAGGATCAGCGGCTTGGTGCAGAATTGCTCGGCGATGCCAAGGAGCGAGCCGAGCACCTGATGCTCGTCGACCTCGCGCGCAATGACCTGGGCAGGATCTGCCGGCCGGGTTCGGTCGAGGTCGTGGAATTCATGAACGTGGCTCGCTACAGCCACGTCATGCACCTGGAGTCCACCGTCTCGGCCACCCTGGATGCCGGCGTTGCTGCATTCGACGTACTGCGTGCCGCCTTCCCGGCCGGAACCCTGTCCGGAGCGCCCAAACCCAGGGCCATGGAACTGATCGAGGAGCTCGAGCCGTCCCGCCGAGGCATCTATGGCGGGGCGGTCGGCTACCTCGACTTCGCCGACGACATCGACGTCGCCATCGCGATCCGTACGGCGGTGCTGCGCGACGGAACCGCCTACGTCCAAGCCGGCGCCGGCATCGTGGCCGACAGCGATCCAGTCTCCGAGGAGGCCGAGACCCGGCAGAAGGCAAAGGTCGTGCTCCAGGCCATCGCCATCGCGCAGAGCATGCGAGAGGTTTCATGACCAGCCGTCCGGCAGCTGAGACGTCGGATCGGCATGGTCTGTGGCTCGCCGTTATCGGTTCCGCCGTGGCGGCGGCAGCCCTAATACTGGCCGCGGGTCAGGTGTGGCTGCAGGTTTCCCTCCCAAGGGATCCGCCATTGCCTGGAGTGAGCGCTTCGTTCACCGGCGCGCAGATGGCGGGCGGTCTGGTGCCGACCGGGATTCTGGCCGGGGCCGCGGGCCTGGCCCTGATCGCCGGGAGGCGGGTGGTTCGGCTGGCCGTGGGATCGGTTCTGGTCCTGATCGGGCTGTTGACCCTGGGCGGCATGTGGTTCCAGATCGAAGACGAAGGACTTCTCAGGGGCTTTTCTTGGGCGCAGCGTTACCAAGAGGATGCGTCGCTGGAGTCCATCTTTCCGGACCGCGATTTCTCCGCGGCTCCCGCGTGGCTCGCCCTCGCAGGCGGTGGGTTGATCCTTGCGGTAGGGATGATGACGCTTCTGCGGAGTAGGCGCTGGCCGGTGATGGGAGCGCGCTACGAACCCAACAATCGCACTGTCCCGGCGGGCAGTCCGCGACCATCCTCCACAGTGGATGGTCAAGGAGGTGACGACGCGCCACGCGAGATGGATGAGAGATCGATGTGGTCTGCCCTGGAACGTGGGCACGACCCGACCTTGTCGCTGGGACATTCACTAGAACAGGGTGCACGCAAGCCCCCCGACCAGCCGGATTCGAGCCGCTAGTTACAGTGGTTCGACTTCGACGGCGAAGGGAAAAGTTCTCAAGGTGACAGTGCTCGACGACATCGTGGCCGGCGTTCGCGCTGACCTCGCCGACCGCGAAGCACGCACACCGCTGGCTGAGATCAAGGTTGCAGCCGCTCGCCGGGAAGCACCGATGGATGCCCGGGCGGCTCTGCAGGCGCCAGGAGTGGGAGTCATCGCCGAGGTCAAGCGGCGCAGCCCGTCCAAGGGCAGGCTGGCCGACATCCACGACCCCGGCGCTCTGGCCCGGGAGTACGAGGCAGGCGGCGCGCGGGTGGTCAGCGTCCTGACCGAACGCCGACATTTCGGCGGCTGCCTCGAAGATCTCGGACAGGTACGCGAGCAGGTCGCTATCCCGTTGCTGTGCAAGGACTTCATCCTCAGCCCGTATCAGGTCCACGAGGCACGGGCGTGGGGAGCAGACCTCTGCCTTCTCATCGTCGCCGCCCTCGCCGACGAGGCGCTGATCAGCCTGCTCGAACGCGTCGAGTCGCTGGGCATGACCGCCGTGGTCGAGATCCACGACGAGCAGGAGGCCGATCGGGCGCTTGCCGCCGGTGCGAGTGTGATCGGGGTCAACGCTCGAAATCTGCGCACTTTCGAGGTCGACCGAGGCACCTTCGACCGGATCGCCCCCGGCCTGCCTTCCTCGGTGATCAAGGTCGCCGAGTCCGGCGTACGCGGCGCGCACGATCTGATTGCCTACGCCTGCGCCGGCGCGGATGCCGTACTCGTGGGTGAGGGGCTGCTCCGTTCGGGAAATCCGCGTCAGTCGGTTGCCGATCTGGTCACCGCGGGGGCCCATCCGGCGACGCCGCGCCCGGCTCGCTGAGCGAACTCGCCGACCCGACTCCGCTGATCGGATCATCCATGACTGCACCGACCACGGCCGCTGACACCGGGGCTGTTCCCGGACGGTTCGGCCCGTACGGCGGCCGCTATGTACCAGAAGCGCTGGTGGCCGCACTGGACGAACTCGCCGAGGCATATGCAGTCGCCAAGGCCGATCCCGGCTTCCACGAACAGCTCTCGGCCCTGCAGCGTGACTACTCCGGACGGCCGACCCCCATCACCGAGGCCAGGCGCCTCAGCGAGCACGCCGGGGGCGCGCGCATCCTGCTCAAGCGCGAGGACCTCAACCACACCGGCTCGCACAAGATCAACAACGTTCTCGGCCAGGCGCTGCTCACCGTACGGATCGGCAAGACTCGGGTGATCGCCGAGACCGGTGCCGGCCAGCACGGCGTCGCGACTGCGACGGCAGCAGCGCTGATGGGGTTGACCTGCACCGTCTACATGGGCGAGGAGGACACCCGGCGTCAGGCGCTGAACGTGGCCCGGATGCGACTGCTCGGGGCCGAGGTCATCCCGGTGACCACCGGATCCCGGACGCTCAAGGACGCCATCAACGAGGCGTTCCGCGACTGGGTCACCAATGTCGAGTCGACGAACTATGTCTTCGGCACAGTTGCTGGGCCGCACCCCTTCCCGACGATGGTCCGTGACTTGCAGCGCGTCATCGGTGACGAGGCGCGCGCGCAAGTTCTCGACCGGTTCGACCGGCTACCCGACGCCGTGGTCGCCTGCGTGGGGGGTGGCTCCAATGCGATCGGAATCTTCACCGCATTCCTGGGAGACGACAGCGTGCGCCTGCTCGGCCTGGAGGCCGGAGGGGAGGGGATCGAGACAGGCCGGCACGCGGCCACCCTGACCAGTGGCCTGCCGGGGGTGTTGCACGGTGCACGGTCCTATCTCCTGCAGGACGAGAACGGCCAGACCATCGAGTCGCATTCGATCTCGGCCGGCCTGGACTATCCCGGCGTTGGACCCGAACACGCGTATCTGCGCGACACGGGGCGAGCCAGCTACCTACCGGTCACCGACGCCGAGGCCATGGCAGCCTTCGAGTTGCTGAGCCGGACCGAGGGGATCATCCCGGCGATCGAGTCGGCGCACGCGCTGGCCGGCGCTCTGGTCCTCGGCCGCGAGTTGGGTCCGGATGCATTGATCCTGGTGAACCTGTCCGGCCGCGGGGACAAGGACGTGGCAACCGCTTCGGACTACTTCGACCTGGCCGGACAAACCCGGGCTGAGCAACACTTGGCCGCGCAGGCACCCGCCCAGCAGTGATCCCAGCGTGAGCATTCTGACCGCCCGACTTGCGGCCGCACGGGCGGAGGGACGCTCGGCCCTGGTCAGCTATCTACCCGTCGGGTATCCGAACGTCGAGACGTCGGTGGCCGCGATGACCGCGACGGTCGAGGGTGGTGCCGACATCGTGGAGATCGGGGTGCCCTACAGCGATCCGGGCATGGATGGACCGACGATCCAGCGGGCCGTGGATGCGGCCGTCCGCTCCGGCGTGGGAATGCGCGACGTGCTGCGGGCGGTCGAAGGTGTGGCGGCAGCCGGCGGGGTGCCGATGGTCATGTCGTACTGGAATCCGATCGAGCGCTATGGCATCGGCCGCTTCGCCCGCGATCTGGCCGCAGCCGGCGGCGCGGGTGCGATCACGCCCGACCTGATCCCCGACGAGGCAGCGGAATGGATCGCCGCGGCCGATGAGGCCGACCTGGACCGGGTCTTCCTGGTCGCACCCTCCTCGACCGATGCCCGGTTGGCCATGACCTCGGCTGCCTGCCGTGGGTTCGTCTACGCCGCCTCCACGATGGGCGTGACCGGGACGCGTGACGCGGTGTCCTCGGTTGCTCCAGCTCTGGTGGCCCGGGTCCGGGCCGTCAGCGACCTGCCGGTGGCCGTTGGCCTGGGTGTCAGCACCGGCTCACAGGCAGCCGAGATCGCCCGCTATGCCGATGCTGTCATCGTCGGCTCGGCGTTCGTGCGCGCGCTGCTGGACGCAGCCGACGAAGGCGCCGGTGTGCTGGCGGCACAGGAACTGGCCGCCGAACTGGCCGCTGGAGTACGCCAACGGACCTGAGTGTGAGGTAGGGCGCGTCCAGCCTTCGGTTTCCCGCTGTTGTCCGCGGTGAGACGCGCAGAGCACCCTTTGCCGCGGCATGACTGAACCTTCCTCCGACGTAGACCAGCGCCGTTTCATCGCTGGCCTCCACCGCCCCCAGATAGGGCTGCACCATCGCGACCGCCGGCCGGTCAGGCGGGGCGGGTCAGGCGAAGCGTCTCCGGCCCGGGATGCGGGATCGCCACGGTCCGCAGGGTGAAGTCCGCTTCGGTGTAGCGGCAGCGGACCTCGTCCGGCCGAACCTCGACCAGGGTCGCCTCGTACCACGGGGCCGCCGGCTCCGGACGAACCCACCAGGTTTCGGCCAGGATCGCCAGGCCGCTCGAGTGCACATGCTCGCAGGCGGCTGCCTCGGTGTCCCATGCCGCGACGAGGCCACCGAACACGCTCAACGCAAGCCATTCCCCACCCGCGTTACCCGGTGAAGACTGCACGAATCCAAGCAGTTCGCCGTCCTCGTCCCGACGGATCTCGTCGCGTGGGCCTGCTGTGTTGGCCACGCCCGCCTCCTCACCGGCTGATCTCCTGACCGCGTGACGGTAGCTGCGGGCCACGGCCCAGTGCAGCTGAATTTCTCGATCGCCAGCAAAGGACGTCCGCGGCACGCCCCGAGTGGGGAGACCTCCCGCGGCGGGATGACTACCCTCGCCTACGTGCTACTCGCCTCCATCCCGAGCCCCACCCAAGGTGTCTGGTTCGTCGGCCCGATTCCACTCCGCGGATATGCGCTGTGCATCATCGCCGGAATCATCCTGGCCATCTGGATCGGCGACAAACGCTGGGTTCGACGCGGTGGTGAGCCCGGCGCCGTGCTGGACATCTCGATGTGGGCGGTCCCTTTCGGGATCCTCGGCGGCCGGATCTATCACGTCATCTCCAGTCCTGGACCGTACTTCGGAGAGGACGGAAACCTCCTCGACACGGTCAAGATCTGGGAGGGCGGGCTCGGGATCTGGGGGGCGATCGCGCTCGGGGGCGTCGGAGCCTGGATCGGCTGCCGCCGCAAGGGGGTGCCGATGACCGCCTTCGCCGACGCCGTCGCACCGGGGATCGCCGTCGCCCAGGCCGTGGGCAGGCTGGGGAACTGGTTCAACAACGAACTGTACGGATCCGCGCTCGACGCGCCCTGGGCGCTGACGATCTACCGCTGGGATGCCAGCCTCGGACAAGCGATCCGGGACTCCACCGGAAAGCCGTTGGTCCTCGGCACCTTCCATCCCACCTTCCTGTACGAACTCTTGTGGAATCTCGGCGTCGCGCTACTGGTCGTGTGGGCCGATCGACGCTTCCAACTGTCGAGGGGCCGGGCATTTGCTCTCTATGTGGCGGCCTACTGCGCCGGCCGGGTCTGGATCGAGGCACTGCGGATCGATCCGGCCGAGACGGTCCTGGGGCTGCGGCTCAACGTCTGGACCTCGATTCTGGTCTTCGTCGGAGCGGTTGCCTGGTTCGTGACCCATCGGGGCCCGCGCGAGGATCTGACCGGCGAGCCAGCTTCGGATGACCGTGAGGACGACACACCCGACGCCGCAGCCGAGCCATCCGGCACCGCGTCAGCGGAAGCGGACGCGAGGGCAGCCCCGGCCGAAGAGGAACTCGCCAGTGACAAGCCCGTCGCACGGCGAAGACATGCCGGGCGCTCGTCGGAGTCCGACCCTGCTGACCTGTAACCTGAGGTCGACATGACTCGGGCCGTCGACGTCCCGATGGTGGCTGGCAAGAGCAGGCCATCACCGCACCGGATCCGCTAGGCAGGTGGCTGCCCGCGGTTCGGGTGAACTCAGACGACGGGAGCGTGCACGTGCGACCATTCTCCGCGTTTCTAGCCCGGCAGGGTCTCTACGACCCGGCCAACGAGCACGATGCCTGCGGTGTCGCCTTCGTCGTGGACACCCACGGTGTTCGTTCCCGCCGGATCCTGGACGCGGGTCTGACCGCCCTGGCCAATCTGCAGCACCGTGGCGCAGCAGGCTCCGAGCCGACCTCCGGGGACGGCGCCGGAATATTGACCCAGATTCCGGACCGACTGTTGCGCGAAACCGTCGATTTCGACCTACCTGCGGCCGGAAGCTACGCAATCGGGATCGCCTTTCTGCCGCGCGGCGAGGCTGACCGCCGAACGGTGACCGACCTCGTCGCCGGCCTGGCGGCCGAGGAGGGCCTGCGGGTCGTGGGCTGGCGCGGTCTTCCGGTCGACCCGGTCGGGGCGGATGTCGGCCCGACAGCGCGGGGTTGTATGCCCTACTTCGCCCAGCTGGTCGTGACCGGCGCCGAGGGCAGCCTGGAACTGCTCGATCTCGAACGGCGGGCTTTCGTCCTGCGCAAGCGGGTCGAGCGGGCCTCGGCCGCAGCCGGCCAGGAGACCTATTTCGCCTCGCTGTCGGCGCGCACGATCACCTACAAGGGAATGCTGACCACCAATCAGCTTCGCCTCTTCTTCCCCGACCTGCGCGATCCGCGTTACGAGTCCGCGCTGGCCATGGTGCACAGCCGGTTCTCGACCAACACGTTTCCGTCCTGGCCGCGGGCGCACCCCTACCGTTACATCGCCCACAACGGCGAGATCAACACCATCAAGGGCAACCGCAACCGGATGCATGCCCGAGAAGCGCAGCTGGCCAGTGAGCTGATTGCTGGCGATCTCGAGCGGATCTCGCCGATCTGCACGCCGGAGGCCAGCGACTCGGCGACCTTCGACGAGGTTCTTGAACTGCTGCATCTGGGTGGCCGGAGCCTGCCGCACTCGGTGCTGATGATGATCCCGGAGGCCTGGGAGAACCACGATGAGATGGATGCTCAGCGCCGGGCGTTCTACCAGTTCCACGCCACGGTGATGGAGCCTTGGGATGGGCCGGCCTGCGTGGCCTTCACCGACGGAACGGTCATTGGCGCCGTCCTGGACCGCAACGGCCTGCGCCCTGGGCGCTGGTGGCACACCCTGGACGGGCTCGTGGTCCTGGCCAGCGAGGTCGGGGTCCTTGATATCCCGCCGGACCAGGTGGTCGCCAAAGGACGGCTCCAACCGGGTCGGATGTTCCTGGTCGACACCCAGCGCGGCCGGATCGTCGAGGACGACGAGATCAAGGCCGAACTTGCTGCCGAGCATCCCTACGACGAATGGGTGCATGCCGGGCTACTGCGGTTGCCATCGCTGCCGGTCCGCGACCACGTCGTGGCCAGCCACGAGTCGGTGCTCCGGCGTCAGCTGCTGTTCGGCTACACCGAGGAGGAGCTGCGGGTGCTGCTCGCGCCGATGGCCAGCTCCGGCGCCGAACCGATCGGATCGATGGGCACCGACACCCCGATCGCGGTTCTCTCCGCCCGGTCGAGGCTGCTCTACGACTATTTCGGTCAGCTCTTCGCCCAGGTGACCAACCCGCCGCTGGATGCGATCCGGGAGGAACTGGTGACCTGCCTGTCCCGGTCACTGGGGCCCGAGCAGAACCTCCTCGAACCCACCGCCGCGGCCAGCCGCAAGATCGTGGTGCCCTTCCCGGTCATCGACAACGACGAGCTGGCCAAGATCCTGCATGTCAACGACGACGGCAACCTGCCGGGCTTTGCCGCCGTGCGCATCTTCGGGCACTTCGAGGTCGATGAAGATGTAGCCAAGGACGAAGCGGCCGACGATGCCTTCGGTGGCGGAGGCATGGCGCTGCGCAGGGCCTTGGATGAGGTGTGTGAGCGCGTCTCGCTGGCGATCGAGCAGGGCGCTCGGGTCATCGTCCTTTCCGACCGGGATTGCGACGAGCGCAGCGCTCCGATCCCATCGCTGCTGCTCACCTCGGCGGTCCACCACCACCTGATCCGGGCCAAGAGCCGCATGCAGGTCGGCCTGATCGTCGAGTCAGGGGATTGCCGCGAGGTTCACCACGTCGCCCTGCTGCTCGGGTACGGCGCAGCGGCGGTCAATCCCTATCTGGCGTTCGAGACGGTTGAGGACATGGTCGCCGACGGCACCATCGTCGGCGTGGAACCCGGTGCAGCCGTGGCGAATTACCTGAAAGCATTGGGCAAGGGCGTGCTCAAGGTGATGTCCAAGATGGGCATTTCCACCGTCAGCTCCTACACGATGGCGCAGATCTTCGAAGCGATCGGGCTGTCCCAGAACCTGGTGGACCGCTACTTCACCGGCACCACGTCGACGCTGGGCGGTGTCGGGCTGGACGTGTTGGCCGAAGAGGTCCGGATGCGTCACCGCAAGGCATACCCGGACAACCCCACCGATCGCGCGCACCGCCGGCTCACCGTCGGCGGGGAGTACCAGTGGCGCCGCGAGGGCGAGGTGCACCTGTTCAACCCCGAGACGGTGTTCCTGCTCCAGCACGCAACCCGCTCCCGGCAGTACGAGGTATTCCAGCGCTACACCGATGCCGTGGACGAACTCTCGGCAAAGGCCGGCACGTTGCGGGGATTGTTCACCCTGCGCACCGGTGTGCGACCGGCCGTGCCGCTGGACGAGGTCGAGCCGGTCTCGGAGATCGTCCGCCGCTTCTCGACCGGCGCGATGAGCTATGGGTCGATCTCGGCCGAAGCCCACCAGACCCTGGCCATCGCCATGAACCGGCTGGGCGGCAAGTCCAACACCGGCGAAGGCGGTGAGGATGCCGACCGGTTCATCCCCGATGCCAACGGTGATCTGCGGCGTAGTGCGGTCAAGCAGGTGGCCAGCGGCCGATTCGGGGTGACCAGCGAATACCTGGTCAACGCCGACGACCTGCAGATCAAGATGGCCCAGGGCGCCAAGCCGGGGGAGGGCGGCCAACTTCCCGGTCACAAGGTCTACCCGTGGATCGCCCGCACCCGGCACTCGACGCCGGGCGTGGGGCTGATCTCGCCGCCGCCGCATCACGACATCTACTCGATCGAGGACCTGGCGCAGCTGATCCACGACCTGAAGAACGCCAACACCGAGGCTCGGGTGCACGTTAAGCTGGTGTCCGAGATCGGGGTCGGCACGGTTGCGGCCGGGGTGAGCAAGGCACACGCCGACGTGGTGCTGATCTCCGGGCACGACGGCGGCACCGGCGCGGCACCGCTGACCTCGCTCAAGCACGCTGGCGCGCCCTGGGAGCTGGGGCTGGCCGAAACCCAGCAGACGTTGTTGCTCAACGGCCTCCGCGATCGGATCACCGTGCAGTGCGACGGGCAACTCAAAACCGGTCGTGACGTGGTGATCGCTGCCCTGCTCGGTGCCGAGGAGTTCGGCTTCGCGACCGCACCACTGGTCGTCGCCGGGTGCGTGATGATGCGGGTCTGTCATCTCGACACCTGCCCAGTGGGAGTGGCCACGCAGAACCCGGAGTTGCGCAAGCGGTTCACCGGCCAGCCCGAGTTCGTGGTCACCTTCTTCACCTACCTCGCCGAGCAGATCCGGGGCTACCTCGCCGAGCTGGGCTTCCGGTCGATCGACGATGCAGTGGGGCACGCCGAGCTCCTCGACACCCGGGAGGCGTTGGCGCACTGGAAGACCGACGGCTTGGATCTTGCGCCACTCCTGGCTGTCCCCGAGCTGCCCGGGGGAACGCCGCGACGGCGGGTACGTCCCCAGGACCACGGATTGGACCGGGCGTTGGACAACACGCTGATCCAGCTGTGCGAAGGCGCGCTGCTCGACGGCCAGCCAGTGACGTTGGAGTTACCGGTTCGCAACGTCAACCGCACGGTGGGCACCATGCTGGGCTCGCTGGTGACCAAGCGGTACGGCGCAGAGGGGTTGCCCGACAACACCATCGACCTGAGGTTCACCGGCTCGGCAGGTCAGTCCTTCGGCGCATTCCTCCCGCGGGGGATCACCCTGCGACTGGTCGGCGATGCCAACGACTATCTGGCCAAGGGGCTATCCGGGGGCCGGATCGTGCTCCGCCCGGACCCCACCGCCCCGTTTCTGCCGGAGGCGAATGTGGTGGCCGGCAACGTCATCGCCTACGGCGCCACGTCAGGGGAGGTGTTCATCCGCGGACTCGTCGGTGAGCGGTTCTGTGTGCGCAACTCCGGTGCGACCGCTGTCGTCGAGGGAGTGGGCGACCACGCCTGCGAATACATGACCGGCGGTCGCGTGGTCATCTTGGGCCCCAATGGTCGCAACCTCGCCGCCGGCATGTCCGGCGGTGTCGCCTACGTTCTGGATCTGGACGAGAACCGGGTCAACACCGACATGGTCGCCGTCGAGGAGCTCTCCGATGCCGACCGGGACTGGCTTGGCCAGACCGTGGCCCGGCATTTCGAACTCACCGGCTCCACCATCGCGGGCGGTCTGCTCTCGGACTGGCCGCGCCGGGTCGAGGCGTTCTCCAAGATCATGCCGCTGGACTACAAGCGGGTCCTCGAGGCGTCCCGGGTCGCCGAGGCCGCTGGCCGCGACGTCGACACCGCTGTGATGGAGGCCGCGCGTGGCTGACCCATCCGGTTTCCTCAAACACGACCGCGCTCTGCCACCACGTCGCCCGGTGGACCTGCGACTCCAGGACTGGCGTGAGGTCTATGCGGGCAAGGACGCATTCGGGCCCACTCAGGTCCGTGAGCAGGCCGGCCGCTGCATGGATTGCGGCATTCCGTTCTGTCACCACGGCTGCCCGCTGGGCAACCTCATCCCGGAGTGGAACGACCTGGTTCGCCGCGACGACTGGCGCGAGGCCATCGAACGGTTGCACGCGACCAACAACTTCCCGGAGTTCACCGGACGGCTGTGCCCGGCCCCCTGTGAGGGCGCCTGTGTCCTGAACATCAGCGACGACGCCGTGACCATCAAGCAGGTCGAGGTAGAGATCATCGACCGGGCGTTCGAGGAGGGCTGGGTCACCCCTCAGCCGCCGGAAGTCACCAGCGGCAAGAGTGTCGCCGTCGTCGGATCGGGCCCGTCCGGCCTGGCGGCCGCTCAGCAGCTGAGCAGGGCCGGTCATCGGGTCACGGTCTTCGAACGTGCGGACCGGATCGGGGGGTTGCTGAGGTACGGCATTCCTGAGTTCAAGATGGAAAAGCGGCACCTCGAGCGCCGCCTGGACCAGATGCGGGCGGAGGGCACCCGGTTCGTGATCGGCTGCAACGTCGGAGTGGACCTGCCGGCCGGGCAGCTGCGCGCCGAATTCGACGCGGTGGTGCTCGCCGGCGGGGCGACCGTTGCCCGCGATCTGCTGATTCCGGGCCGGGAGTCCGGCGGCATCCACCTGGCCATGGACTACCTCCCGCTGGCCAACCGGGTCGTCAACGGCGACCTGGCGCAGTCACCGATCAGCGCGGATGGACGGCACGTCGTCATCATCGGAGGCGGGGACACCGGAGCGGACTGCCTCGGCACCGCCCACCGTCAACGGGCGGCTTCGGTCCTGCAGCTCGAGATCATGCCGACCCCTCCGGCGGGCCGTACCCAGGCGAACCCGTGGCCGACCTGGCCGCTGATCCTGCGAATAACCAGCGCACACGAGGAAGGGGGCCAGCGCGCATTCGCCGTGGAGACCGAGCAGTTCCTGGCCGACGACAACGGTCGGGTGCGGGCGCTGGTCCTGCACGAGGTCGTCATGGAGGGCGGGCGCTTTGCACCCGTCGAGGGCACGTCGCGGGAGATCCCGGCCGACCTAGTCCTTCTCGCGATGGGCTTCACCGGGGCGCAACGCACCGGGTTGATCGACGACCTAGGGGTGGCTGTCGACGGCAGGGGGAACGTCGTACGGGATGCTGATTGGCAGTCCACCGAGCCCGGGGTTTTCGTGGCCGGCGACATCGGCCGGGGCCAGTCGCTCATCGTCTGGGCGATCGCCGAAGGTCGCGCCGCGGCGGCTGCAGTCGACGGCTACCTCACTGGTCAATCGATGTTGCCCAAGCCGGTCTCGCCCACCAGCATGGCGCTGCGATGACCGACTCCACCGGACCCTAGGCTCAGCGCATGTCTCGCCGAGCCAAGATCGTTTGCACCATTGGGCCGGCAACGGCGAATGCCGAACGCATCCAAGCCCTCGTCGAGGCGGGCATGGACGTTGCGCGGTTGAATTTCAGTCACGGCACGCACGCCGACCACAAGGCCGCCTACGAGATGGTCCGGCAGGCATCCGATCGGACCGGCCACGCCGTCGGCATCCTGGCTGACCTGCAGGGGCCCAAGATCCGGCTCGGCCGGTTCGAGGGCGGACGGGCCGACTGGCCGGCCGGCTCAGAGGTCGTGATCACCAATGACCCGCTCCCGCTCGGCTCGGCTGCGCGGGTGGGTACCACCTATCCGCGACTGGCCGCCGAAGTCGAGATTGGCGAGCCCATGCTCGTCGACGACGGCAAGCTGTCACTGAAGATCATCGACGTCACCGGCAACGACGTGCGCTGCTTCGTGGTCGAGGGCGGCGAGGTCAGCGACCACAAGGGGCTGTCCTTACCCAACAGCTCGCTGAGCACCCAGTCCCTGTCGGACAAGGATGCTGCCGATCTGCGTTTCGCCCTCGGGTTGTCGGTCGACTTCGTGGCCCTGTCCTTCGTAAGAGACCCAGCCGACGTCGACCCCGTCCGCGCGATCATGGAGGAGGTCGGGGTCAAGGTTCCGGTCATCGCCAAGATCGAGAAGCCACAGGCAGTCGGCCGGCTGCGCGAGATCGTGCGCGCCTTCGATGCCCTGATGGTGGCGCGTGGGGATCTCGGCGTCGAACTGCCGCTCGAGCAGGTGCCGATGGTGCAGAAGCGAGCCATCCAGATCGCCCGGGAGAACGCGAAACCGGTCATCGTCGCGACCCAGATGCTCGAGTCCATGCTGACCGCGAGCCGGCCGACCCGGGCCGAGGCATCCGACGTGGCCAATGCGGTCCTCGACGGCGCCGACGCGTTGATGCTGTCCGGTGAGACCGGCGTCGGGCGCCATCCAGTCCTCGCGGTCGCCACGATGGCGCGGATCATCGACTCGGTCGAGAGCGACAGCACCGCCGTACCGTCACTGCTGGCCGCTCCGCGGACCACCGGCGGTGTGCTGACCAAGGCGGCCAAGGATGTCGGTGAGCTGACCGGGGCCAAGGCGCTGGCCGCCTTCACCCAGTCAGGGGACACCGTTCGCCGGCTCGCCCGGCTGCATACCCCCCTCGCCCTGCTGGCTTTCACCCCGGAGCCGCGGGTCCGCAGCCAGCTCGCTCTCACCTGGGGCGTGGAGACCTTTCTCGTCCCCGCGGTGCGCCACACCGACGAGATGGTGGCGGAGTTGGACAAGGCGCTGATCGACAGCGGCCGGCTCATCGAAGGCGACCTCGTGGTCATCGTGGCCGGTTCGCCACCCAACGTGCCGGGTACGACCAACCTGATCAGGTTGCACCGGGTAGGCGACTCATACTGATGCCTGCCGGGGACGAGACGATGTCGTCCACATCGCCGTTCTCGGCGCCATCTCCTGGGCCGATCACCGGGCAGCCGGCGGTGGACTCCCTGGTGGACCTGCTCGACCTCACGCTGGTCGATCAGGACGTCTACGAGGGCAGCAGCCCCGACGTGTCCCTGCAGCGGGTCTTCGGTGGTCAGGTTGCGGGCCAGGCGCTGGTCGCGGCCGTGCGTACGGTCGCCGACGAACGGCCGGTGAATTCGCTGCATGCCTACTTCCTGCGTCCAGGTGATCCCCGGGTGCCGATCCGCTACGAAGTGGACCGGATCCGCGACGGGTTGTCGTTCACGACCAGGCGGGTCGTGGCCAAGCAGGTCCGCCGCGGAGGGTCGTCCGAGGCGATCTTCCAGCTGTCTGCGTCCTTCCAGCGGGCCGAGGCACCGTTCATCGAGCACAGCCTCGCGATGCCGGACGGCCCGGGCCCGGACGCGCTGCCGGATTTCGCCGAACTCGTCGAACCGGTGGCCGACCAGATTGGGCATTTTGCCCGGATCCCGCGGCCCATCGACCGCCGGTACCGGACCAGCCCATGGCTGCCCAGCAGCCCCGCTGACTCCCTGACCGGGCCCGAGGACGCCGAGGGCTATGTCTGGATGCGGGCCGACGGCCGGCTGCCCGACGACCCGGCGATCCACGTCTGCGTGCTCACCTACGCCAGCGACATCTCGCTGCTCGAGGCGGCAGCACGCCGCGCCGGTGTCTCCTTCGCCGACCCGGA
>JAABUS010004100.1_pt1 | contig 21846 bp, 21 predicted proteins | sample 5560161 | NCBI WGS metagenome assembly JAABUS01 (sample SAMN10711885, study PRJNA513376) | rock metagenome | isolation source: Antarctica rocks | place: Antarctica: Victoria Land, Trio Nunatak nord | collected 2016-01-04
AGACCGTCCAGGCCCGGCGCGACCAGCTGCTCCTGGAGCCGAGCGTGACGCTCCCGGTGCATCCGGGGCACGTCGGGCCGTTCGGGCAACGCCGCTCCGTTGACGGTCACTGGCCTCCTAACTGACGTCCGCGTCAGATTAGTGGGCGCGGGACTAGCGTCGAACCGTGGATCTCGGCCTCGCCCACCGGGCGGCGATCGTGACCGGGGCCAGCCGGGGGATCGGTCGCCATGTGGCTCTCGGCCTGGCCGCGGAGGGTTGCCACGTGCTGCTGTGCGCGCGGGACCCCGCCGCGCTCGCCGTGGTGGTCGGTGAGATCGAGGCGGCCGGTGGAGCAGCCGCCGCCATGGCCGTGGACGTGACCGCGTCCGCCGCCACCGAGGTCGTCGTGGAACGGTGCCTCTCCACGTTCGGGCGCCTCGACGTGCTGGTCAACAACGCCGGCGGGGCCGAACCCCAGCGCCTCGAGCAGGTCACCGACGACGACTGGCGTGCGGGGTTCGAGCTGAACTTCCTCGCCGCCGCCCGCCTCGCGGTCGCCTGCGCGCCGGTCATGCGGGCCGCAGGATGGGGCCGGATGGTGCACGTCGCGTCGACCTACGGGCGTGAGCCCGACCCGTTGTTCGCGCCGTACAGCGCGGCCAAGGCCGCTCTCTTGAACCTGTCGACCTCGCTGTCGAAGGCGTTCTCGGCCGACGGCGTGTTGAGCAACTGCGTGGTCCCCGGCGTGACCATCACCGAGCTCGTCCGCGACAACGCCGCCACCACCGCAGCCCGCACGGGTTCGGACCCCGAGACGGTCATGGCCCGGCTCCTGGCCAAGCAGGGCGTGGCGGCCGGGCGCTTCGGCCGACCCGAGGAGGTCGCCGCCGCCGCCGTCTTCCTGGCCTCGGAGCAGGCGGGGTGGATCACCGGCGCCACCCTGGAGGTCGACGGCGGCACCCTCAGGGCGACGTGAGCAGGCCCGGCAGCTCTCGTCGGATGATCTTGCCCATTGCGTTGCGGGGCAGCGAGTCGACCACGATGAACCGCTCGGGCACCTTGTAGCGGGCCAGGTTGGCGAGGCAGTGCTCCCGCAGCTCCTCCTCGCCGACCGTGGCCCCGGGGGCCAGCTCGACGGCGGCGACCACCCGCTCCCCGAGCCGTTCGTCGGGCACACCGACCACCGCGCAGGAGCTCACCCCGGGCGCCTCGTGCAGCACCCGTTCGACCTCGGCCGGGTAGACGTTGGCGCCGCCCCGGAGGATGACGAGGCTCTTGCGGTCACGGACGTGGAGGTTGCCGTCGGCATCGAGGAACCCGAGGTCCCCGGTGCGGAGCTCGTCGCCGACCACGGCCTCGGCGGTGGCCTCGGGGCGTTCCCAGTAGCCGAGCATCGGCCGGTAGAGGTCGTCGGCCGGACCCACCCGGATCTCGCCGGTGTCCCCGGTCGGGAGCGATCCGCCGGCGTCGTCGGTGACGCGGACGGCGAGGTGGGGCAGGGGCTTCCCGCTGGAGCCGGCGACGTGGGGGCCTCCCCGGGGATCGATGCTCACGACGGTCGGCGCCTCGCTCAGCCCGTAGGTCGCCAAGACCACCTGATCGAACTTGTCCTCGAACATCACCCGCACCGCCTCCGGGCAGTCGGCGCCGCCCGTCCAGACCTCGTCGAGCGAGCGCAGGGCGTCGGCCGGGACGGCGTCGTCGGTGGCCAAACCGTGGAGGACGGCGGGCGGCCCGTTCCAGGTCGTGATCCGCTCGTCGCGCACCCAGTCGGCGATCCCCCGGGGGTCGATGCGGTCCATGACGATGCAGCACCCGCCCGCCTGGGCGACGAGCACGGTGGTGAGCACGACCATGTTGAGGATGGTGAGGGGCAGGCAGTCGCCCTTGCGCAGGTCGGGCCCGTAGCCCCTGTCCGAGACCAGGACGGCGCCGGGGACGAGCAGGTTCCACTGGCTGTGCACCGCCCCCTTGGGGTGACCGGTGGTGCCGCTGGTGTAGGCGATCCCGGCCGGGGCGTGGGGATCGAGCACGGCCCCGACGGGGTCGTCGGCGGCAGCGTCCACCGCCTGCCGCCACTCGGGCACCGGGACGACCCGGATCCCGACGCCGGGCACGTCGTCGTCGCAGAGGAGAAGCGACGCGCCGGCGTCGTCGAGGACGTAGGCCTTCTCCGGTGGCGCCAAGGCCCGGTTCACCCCCACCCAGACGGCGCCGAGGCGCATGGCCCCGTGGAACGCCACCACCACGTCGGCCTCGTTGGGGAGGGACGCCGCCACCCGGTCCCCCGGGTTCACACCCATCTCCCGGAGGGCCTGGGCGGCGCGGTCGGCCTGCCGGTCGAGCTCGGCGTAGGTCAGCCGCCGACTCCGGGTGACGAGCGCCTCCCGGTCGGGGGCGTCGGCCCGCGCCCGGTCGAGCACCGAAGCCACCGTGGCCGGCAGGGCGGGCGACACCTCCCGGAAGTTAGCCGACTAACGTTCCCGTCACCTTTGACGCGGGAGCACGATGGACTTCGACCTCGGCGAGCAGGCGGCTGAGCTCCGCCGCCGGCTGCGAGCCCTGATCGCCGCCCACATCGCCCCCGACTACCTGGGCGCCTTCACCGACGACCCGGCCGACCTCGAGGTAGCCCAGAAGTTCTGCAAGACGCTCGCCGACGAGGGCCTCCTCACCATCGCCTGGCCCACCGAGTACGGCGGCGGAGGCGGCTCGATGTGGGACCAGACCGTCGTCCGTGAGGAGATGTGGGCCCACCACGAGCCCCGTGGCGCCCAGTACATGGGGCTCAACTGGGTCGGTCCCGCCATCATGGCCTTCGGGACGGATGAGCAGAAGCAGCTCCACCTCTCGGCCATCGCCGCCGGCGACGTGATCTGGTGCCAGGGCTTCAGCGAGCCCGATGCCGGATCCGACCTCGCTGCGCTCGCCACCCGCGCGGTGCCCGACGGCGACGGGTGGCGCATCACCGGTCAGAAGATCTGGACGTCGTACGCAGGGATGGCGCAGTGGTGCGTGCTCGCCGCCCGCGTCGGGCCGGGCGAGCGCCACGAGGGCATCACCATGTTCCTCGTCCCCATGGGCGCCGAGGGCATCACCGTCCGCCCCATCGACAGCATGCTCGGCCCCCACCACCTCAACGAGGTGTTCCTCGACGACGTGTGGGCCGGTCCGGAGTCGGTCCTCGGCGGTGTCGGCGAGGGCTGGGCCGTGATCCGGCGGGCGCTGGCCCACGAGCGGGTCGGCATCGCCCGCTACGCCCGGTGCGAGCGGCTGCTCTCGGCCCTCCGTGCCGAGCTGGAGCCGGGATGGGACCGGCTGCCGCCCGCCGTCCACGCCTCGTGGGCCCGCGCCCTCGTTCAGGTGAGGGTGGCGCGCCTCCTCGCCTACCGGACGGTCCGGGCCCAGGAGGCCGGGGAGCCGCCCGACGTGCTGGCCAGCGCGGCCCGCATCGCCGTCACCTCGTGCGACCAGCAGGTGGCCGAGCTGCTGTTCCAGGCGGTGGGGCACGAGAGCCTGGAGGCGGGCCCCGGGGCACCGCTCCACGGTGCGGTCGAGGACCACTGGCGCTACGCCCAGGCCGCCACCGTCGCCTCCGGCACCATCGAGGTGCAGCGCATGATCGTGTCCAAGGCGTTGCTCGGCGGCCGCCGGTGAACCCGGTGCTGCCCGAGGCGGCGGCCGAGTTCGGGGCGACGGCGACACGAGCCTTCGCCGCCATCGGCGGCGTCGAGGCCGCTTGCCGAGCGGAGCGCGCGCCGGAGCACCGCCACACCGAGGTTGCCGGCACCTTGCGGGCGCTCGGGGTGGACGACCTCGACCCCCGCCAGGACGGCGACTCGTTGGCGGCGGCGGCTGCCCTGTGCGAGGCCGCCGGTCGGGTCGTCCTGCCCTACCCCGTGCCCGCCGTGCTGCTCCGCGGGGACGACCGCCTCCCCTTCGCGGTCGTGCCCGACGACCGCTGCCGCGTCGACCACGGCACGCTCTTCGACGAGTGGAGGGTCGCCACGTTCGACGGGCGGGCCGGCATCGCGTCGCCCGGCGGCCGGGCGCTCGGGTCGAGGCTCGGACCCTTCGTCGCCGACCTCGTCCTCGACCGTGACCTCGAGGAGCCGGCCGGCACGGACGCCAGGCTCCACCTCGCGCTCACCGCGTGGCAGGTGCTGGGCACGGCCGCCCGCGCCGTCGAGCTGGCCGTCGACCACGTCAGCGACCGCGTTCAGTTCGGCAAGCCGCTGTCGGCGTTCCAGGCGGTGCAGTTCCAGTTGGCCGACGCCGCCGTAGCCGTCGCCGGGCTCCGCGAGCTGGCCCACTTCACCGTGTGGCGGCTGGCGGTGGAGCCGACCGGGGCCACCGCCGACGTCCTCGCCCTCCGGGTCCACGCCCTCGACGTGGCCCGCGCCGTGCTGCGCACCTGCCAGCAGCTGTACGGAGCGGCCGGCGTGTGCGACGAGTACGACATCTCGGTGCTGGCCCGTCACGTGCAGCCGGCGTTGCGGCTGCCCTGGGGCGCCGAGCGCACCGCCGCCGCCCTGGCCGCAGCCATCAGCGAGGACGGCTTCGAAGGCCTGTTCGCGCACGGTCGGGCCGCCCGGTGACGACCCTGCACGGCCCTCCCCTCGCGGAGCACCCGGGGATCGGGGCGCTGACCCTGGGCGCCTTCCTGGACGAGGTGGGCGGGCGGTTCGCCACCAACGAGGCGCTGGTGTTCGACGACCCGCTCGGCGACAGTGCCACCACCCGGTGGTCCTACGCCGATCTGCGACGCGAGGCCCGCGCCGTGGCCCGGGCGCTCCTCGCCGCGGGCGTCCAGCGCGGCGACCGGGTCGGGGTGCTCATGGGCAGCCGCCCGGAGGCGGTCGCCGCCCTGTTCGGCGCGGCCATGGCCGGCGCCCTCGCCGTGCCGCTGTCGACCTTCGCCCCGGGCCCCGAGCTGGCCTTCATGCTCCGCGAGGCCGAGGTGTCGGTCGTGCTGACCCAGGCCCGGATGCTCGGGCGGCGCTACGCCGAGGACGTCGCCGCGCTCCAGGCCGACCTGCCCCGGCTGCGCGAGGTCGCCGCCGTGGGCGAACGCTCCTGGGACGAGCTCCTGGCCGCCGGGGAGGCCGTGGACGAGGCCGCCGTCGATGCCCGCATCGCCGAGACGGGGCCCTCGGATCCTGCCCTGGTCCTGTTCAGCTCGGGGACCACCAGCACGCCAAAGGGCATGGTCCACACGTCCCGTGCCCCCACGCTCCAGTTCTGGGTGCAGGCGCAGATCTTCCGCCGCCACGAGGCGACCCGCCTCTGGACGGCCCTGCCGATGTTCTGGACCGCGGGCCTCAACACGGCCATGGGCTCGACCCTCGCCGCCGGCGGCTGCTGGGTCATGCAGGAGACCTTCGAACCGGGCGAGGCGCTGGCCCTTATGGCGCGGGAGCGGGTCACCGAGCCCTACTGCCTGCCCCACCAGACGGCCGCCCTCGAGGAGCACCCCGACTGGGCCACCACCGACCTGTCGTCGCTCCGCTGCGTGTTCGGCAAGTCGGCCTTCGCCCGGCACCCGAGCGTCCACGGCGACACGACGTGGAACATGCCCGTCGGCTACGGGCTCTCCGAGACGTGCGCGTTCTTCGTGGCCCACCCCTCGGACACACCCCGCGAGCTGCTCAGGGCGAGCATGGGCCGGCTGCTCCCCGGGAACCGGCTGCGGGTGGTGGATCCGGCCGACGGGCGCGTGCTCGGCCCCGGCGAGGAGGGCGAGCTGGCCATCGCCGGTCCGACGCTCATGGCCCACTACCTCGGCCGCGAGCCCGAGGAGTGCTTCGACGACGACGGGTTCTTCCACACCGGCGACGCCGGCTTCGTCGACGACGACGGCTACGTCCACTTCACCGGACGGCGCACCGAGATGATCAAGACGGGCGGTGCCAACGTTTCCCCCGCCGAGCTCGAGGTCGCGCTCCGGGCGTGCCCGCCGGTGAAGCTGTCGCGCATCGTGGGCCTGCCCGATCCCCGCCTCGACCAGATCGTGGTGGCGTGCATCACGCTCAAGGACGGCGCCGACGCCACCGAGGCCGAGATCCAGGCGTTCCTGCGCGGCCGGGTCGCCTCCTACAAGGTGCCCAAGCGGGTGCTCTTCTTCGCCGAGGGCGAGATCCCCATGACCGCCAGCGACACCAAGGTCCGCGACGCCGACCTCGTCGCCCTGGCCACCGACCGCCTCGCCGAGGCGACCCCTGTCCCTTCGACCAGCGGAGACCGATGAACCAGCCCACGGCCGACGAGCAGACCCAGCCGCAGACCGACTCCCTCGACGTCTCGGACCTCGACCAGTACATGGGCGTGCCGATGGAGCCGGGTGAGCTGAAGGAGCCGGTCACCACGAACGACATCCGGCGGTGGGTGCAGGGCATGCACTACCCGAACCCGCTGCACTACGACGAGCGGTGGGCGGCCGAGAGCCGATTCGGGTCGATCGTGGCGCCGCAGTCCTTCACGGTGGCCTGCGACACCAGCCACGGTTGCTCACCGGCCCAGGTCGGGAAGATCCCGAGCTCGCACCTCATCTTCGGGGGCGACGACTGGTGGTTCTTCGGGCCGCGCATCGGGGCCGGCGACAAGCTGGTGTGCCACCGGATGCCGTATGACTACAAGGTCACCGAGACCAAGTTCGCCGGCCCGACGTGCTTCCAGCGGGGCGACACCCTCTACATCAACCAGCGGGGTGAGCGGGTCGCCCTCCAGCGGTCGACCGCCATCCGCTACCAGGTGCGGGAGGCCACCGAGAAGAAGCTCTTCTCCGAGCCGAAGGAGCCGGAGTGGACCGACGACCAGCTGGCCGAGCTCGAGGCCCGGAAGCTCGGGTTCATCGACCAGATCCAGACGCTGCGCCACGACCCCCGCCCCTTCGAGAGCGTGAAGGTGGGTGACCGGTTGGCCGGCAACGTCCTCGGCCCCCACAGCCTGGCCAGCTTCACCACCGAGTGGCGGGCCTACCCCATGACGACGTGGGGGGCGATGGCCAAGGGGCCGACGACGGTGCGGGCCGAGGCGCTCGGCTACACCAAGGAGATGGCCGGCTTCGAGGGCGACCGCCGGATGGAACGGGTGAACCCGGAGCTGACCGACGGCGCCTACTACGGCCCCTCGCGGGGTCACCTCCAGCCTCGCTGGGCCCAGCACGTCGGCATGCCCCGGGGCTACGGATACGGCGCCTCGATGGGCGCGTGGATCCTCGACTACGTGGCGGCGTGGGCCGGTGAGTGGGGCTTCGTCACGTTCGCCTCCGCCCAGTACCGCAACCCGGCCTTCACCGGCGACGCCACCTTCCTCGCCGGCGAGGTGGTCGACACGAGGGTCGAACGGCGCCGCCGCCACCTGGTGAGGGTGCGGGTCGAGCTGCGCAACCAGGACGACGCGGTGATGGCCAAGGCCGAGGTGGAGGTCGAGCTGCCCGCGGCGTGAGCCGAGTCAGGATCGGTGGATGAGGTTCATCCGCGCCGTCAGGACCGGCTCGTCGGAGCGGTCGCTGTAGGTCGTCTCGGTGACCAGGAACGTCATGGTGCGCTCGCCGGTCTCCTTGACGTAGTAGTCGACCACCGTGGTCTCGGCGGTGAGGCGGTCGCCGGCCACCACCGGCCGGTGGTAGGTGAAATCCTGCTCGCCGTGCAGGATCATGCCCCCACCGCTGATCAGCGCGCCCATGACCTCCGCCATGGGGTTGTCGGGCGGATCGGCGTCGGCCGGCTGCTCCTCGGCGAACGCGCCCCAGTACTGGGCGCCGGAGAAGAAGTACGTCGGCGGGGCCGGGATGTCGTCGAAGCCGGCCGCCTGCGCCGCGTCCCGCCGCTGGTAGACCGGGCTCGACTCGGTCACCGCCTCGGCGAAGCGGGTGAGCGGTCCCCGCTCCACGACCACCACGGCCTTGCCGGTCGATCGACCCACGACGTCCTCCCGCCGGATCGTCACCGCTCGGCCTTCGACGGCAGCGCGGCGGTGGCCTCGCCCGCCGCCTTGACCTGGCCCTCGCCGTTGGCGAGCTCGATGGCGAGGTCGACGAGGCACTCCCCTCCGGCCTGGCGGGTGGCGGTGACGGTGACCGTCGAGACGAGGACCTCGCCGGGCCAGGTCTGCTTGGTGAATCGCACCTTCAGGTGCCGCAGCGCGCCTACGCCGACCCAGTCGGTGGCCGACCGCGCCAGCAGGCCCATGGAGAACATGCCGTGCCCGAACACCGAGTCGAGGCCCACCTCGCGCGCCTGCACGTCGTCGTGGTGCATCGGGTTGAAGTCGCCGGACGCACCGGCGTAGCGCACGAGGTCGGTGCGGGTCAGGGTGTGCCGCACCTCGGGTGCGCTCGCGCCCACCTGCACGTCCTCGAACCAGAGCGTGTCGTCGGTCATGAGTGGGGGGCGCGGAGCCGGGGGATCACGTCGGTGGCGAAGCGTTTGAGGGTGCCGTCGCCGGGGGCGTCGCGCAGCCAGAGGATGAGCTCCCGGCAGCCGGCGTCGACGAAGGCCTGGGCCTTGGCCACGACCTGGTCGACGGTCCCCACCAGGTTTTCCTCCAGGTAGGAGTCGGTGTCGGCCCCACCCCACAGGTGACCTCCGCCGGGGGTCTCGCACCACGCCCGGGCGGCGGCGTCGGACTCGAAGAGGCGGCAGTCGGGCCCGTGCGTTCGGGTGATGCTTGCGAAGGGCCGCCCGATCTCCTCGCAATACCCCTCGAGCAGGGCCGACTTGCGCACGAACGACTCCAGACCGACCTGCCAGTTGGTGGCATCGGCGTGGCGCGCCGCGATCCGCAACGTGACCTTCTCCCCGCCGCCACCCACGAGGATCGGCGGCCGGGCCTGGATCGGCTTCGGATCGCAGTAGGCGCCATCCAGCCGGACGTGGTCACCGGCGAAGTCGACCGTCTCCTCCGACCACAGCCGGGGGATCACGGTGAGCGCCTCGTCGAGGAGGGCGAGGCGGTCCCGATCGCCGGGGTACTCATAGCCGTAGGCCTGGTACTCCCGATCGAACCAGCCGGCCCCCAGGCCGAGGATCAGCCGCCCACCCGAGTACACGTCGACGCACGCCGCCTCCTTGGCCAGCAGGCCGACGTTGCGGTACCCCACGCACGTCACGAGCTGGCCGAGACGGATGGTGGTGGTGTGCTGGGCCAGGGCCGCCAGCATGGTGAACGCCTCGAACATGTGCGTGGGCTCCCGCCGCGGCACGGTCTCGACGTGGTCGTAGACCCAGAGGTGGTCATAGCCCAGCTCCTCGGCCTGTCGGGCGAAGTCCACCGACCGGGCCCAGGCGTCGGCCGCCGACCACCCCGTGTACTCCAGCTTCCACCCCTGGGGCACGAACACGCCGAAGCGCAAGCCGTTCTGTCCACCTTCGACGGCATCGCTCACGCCGGGAACTCCCAGTACTGCACCTCGCACATCATGGGCAGCAGGTAGCCGAGGTAGATGGAGTGGATGTTGACCACCTCCTGGTCGTCGATCGACGGGTCGATGATGTCGACCCGCGGGTCCTGCTCGCGGAAGGCCACGGCCCGCTCCCACACCGCCTCGAGATCGGCACGGCTGGTGACGGAGAACCCGAAGTGGTCGAGCCGCGGGCAGCGCATCGGCTCGTCCTCGGCGATGAGGAAGATGAACTGGTCCCAGTGGCCGCAGCTGAAGATGAGCCGCTCCCGGTCGATCGTCATCATGTCGAGCTCCTCGAAGCCGAAGACCTCGCGGTAGAAGCGCACGAGGTCGGCCCGGTTGGTCTCGTCGAGCTGGTCGGCGGACACGCTCATCGCCACGTGGTTGAGGCGGGGCTTGCCCCCGGGATAGAAGGTGCTGGTCACGTCGCCTCCGGTGCGGCAGTGGGGGTCGGGTCGATCGGGTCGGTGGACAGGTTCGGGACGACGATGGCCTTGCCGGCGATGCGGCCGGTGGCAAGGCCCTGGAGGGCGTCTCCGAGGAGGTCCAGGGGCACGTCCTCGGGATCGATGAGGACGTCGGTCGGCAGGGTTCCCGACGCCAGGAGCTCGAGGGCCCGCTCGAAGCCGTCGGCGTCGTAGACGAAGGACCCGCACACCTGGAGCTCGTTGAGGATCATCCGGTTGGGGTCGAACGCCGGCGGCTCGATCCCGGCGCCCACCATCGTGAGCATCCCGCCCCGCTTCAGCTGGTGGAAGCCCGACTCGATGGCGGCCTTCTTGCCGGAGCACTCGAGCACCACGTCGACGGCGTCGGGCGAGATCCGCTCGGGGTCCCACATCGGGTACACCTCGAGCTCGTCGGGCTGGAACACCCGGGCGGCGCCGAGGTCGAGCGCCAGCTGGCGGCGAGCGGCGCCGGGTTCCACCGCGGTGACGGGCCCGATCCCCCGCGCCACCAGCGCGGCGATGGTCAGCGCGCCGATCGGGCCGGCCCCGATGACCATGGCGGTGTCGCCCTCGGCGATGCCCGAACGGGTGATGCCGTGCAGGGCCACCGCCAGCGGCTCGGCCAGCGCCGCATCCCGGCGGGACAAGCCCTCGGGCAGGCGGAGGAGGGCCCGGGCGTCGACGAGGATGTAGCGGGCGAAGGCGCCGTCGTGCTCGTCGGTGATCGAACCCTCACGGTCCTGGCACTGTGACGGCTTGCCCGCTCGGCAGCGCCGGCAACGGCCGCACGTGGGCGAAGCGCCACCGACGACCTCGTCACCAGGGGCCCAGTCGGTGACGTCGTCGCCGACGGCGGCGATGACCCCGGTCCACTCGTGGCCGCCCACCAGACCTGGCTTGCCCCACCCCTCCACCATCATGTGGAGGTCCGAGCCGCAGATGCCGCAGTGGCTGACCTCGACCAGCACGTCGCCCGGCCCGGGGACCGGCACCGCCCGGTGCTCGACGGCCACCTGGCCGTCACCGCGGTACACGGCGACGGCCATCTCGGCCGCTGCTGCCTCGGAGAAGACCTGGGTCATGGGTGGTGCTCGCTTTCGCTGAAGGCCGGGGCCGCTTCACGTTGGCCGAACACCGCCGCCAGGACGTCGTCCCGGCTCGGTTGCCCGGCGAGGACGACCTTGCCCCGCTCCAGCACCACCACCTGCTGGGCCAGCGCAAGGGCGTGGTCGATGTGCTGTTCCACCACCAGGAGGGCGGTGCCGGACTGCAGGATCCGCTCCAGCACCCGGTAGATGTCGGCGGTGATGATCGGGGCCAGGCCGAGCGAGAGCTCGTCGGCGATCAGCAGCCTCGGCTCCAGCACGAGCACGCGTGCGAGGGTCAGCATCCGCTGCTCGCCGCCCGACAACGAGCCGGCGTTCTGGCGCCGGCGGGAGCTGAGGGCGGGGAACAGCTCGTAGGCCCGGTCGACGGCGGCCCGCAGGCCGTTCCGCCCGAACTGGCGCCGGAAGGGCAGGACGAGGTTCTCCTCCACGGTGAGGGTGGCGAACACCGACCGGCCCTCCGGGGCGTGCGCGATCCCGGCGGTGGCGAACGCCTGGGCCGGCCGGGACGAGAAGTCCTGCCCGCCCACCTCCATCCGGCCCGAGGTGGGTGCGAGCATGCCCGAGGCGACGCGGGCCACGGTCGTCTTCCCGGCACCGTTCGGGCCGATGAGCGCGAGAGCCTCGGCCTCGTGGATCTCGAAGGACACGCCGAACAGGGCGTGGAAGGGCCCGTAGCCGGCGTGCACGTCGTCGAGCCGCAGCACGACCGGCCGATCGTCAGCGGTGCCCGGCTCCCGCTCAGCCACCGGTGCCCTGCCCCAGGTAGGCGGTGCGCACCTCGTCGCTGGCCAGCACCTCGGCGGTGGGCCCCTCGGCGATGAGCCGGCCGACGTCGAGCACGTAGGTCCGCGACGCCAGCCGCTCCACGAAGGCCACGTCGTGCTCGCACAGCAGGATGGTCGTGCCCCGCTCGCGCCGCACCTGTTCGAGGACGGTGGCCATCTCGTCGGTCTCCCGGTGGTCGAGCCCCGAAGACGGCTCGTCGAGGAACAGCAGGTCGGGCTCGCAGACGAGGGCGCGGGCCAACTCCACCACCCGGCCGGTCCCCAGAGTGAGCGAGTGGGCGGGCCGCTCGGCGTGCTCGCTCAGCCCCACCAGGTCGAGCACGGCATCACAGCGCTCCCGCTCCTGGAGGGTCGGGCGGGAGCGGCCGGTGAGGTCCCGCCAGAGGCTGGCCCCACCGTTCTGGGCCCGGTGGGCCACGAGCAGGTGGTCCCGGACGGTGAGGCTGCCGAACAGCTCGATGCGCTGGAACGTGCGGGCCAGGCCGAGCTGGGCCCGCTCGTGGGAGGCCAGGCCGGACAGGTCACGGCCCTTCAGCAGCACCTGGCCGGAGTTGGGGCGAAGCACACCCGAGAGGCAGTTGAACAGCGTGGTCTTGCCGGCTCCGTTGGGCCCGATCAGCGCCACCAGCTCCCCCGGCTCGAGGTGGAGCGACACGTCGGACAGCGCAGCGATCCCCTCGAACCGCTTGCCGACGTGGTTGGCCACCAGCACCGACCGGATCTGACCGTTCCCCTGCATCAGCGGCCCGACCCGACCGGGGTGACCAGCTGCTCGGCGGCCGGTGACGGCCCCTTGCCCCGCGCCTTGTCGATCCACCGGAGGATCCGCCGGATGCTCCTGGTGGTCTGCGCCTCGATGATGCCCTCCGGGTGCTTGGCGTAGGTGAGGGCGCCGAACCCGAAGAGGATGAACGCCACGCCGAGCGACCACTCCGGCTTGACGAACTCGAGCACCGACTTGGCGAACCCCGACACGTCGGGGTTGCTGGTCAGGTAGTTGCCCGGCCACCGGAACAGCCGGTCGAGGAGCTGGGGGAACGCGTAGAACGCGATGCCCGAGATGATCGCCGCCTGGACCGAACGGGACCCGGCGGTGATCACCAGCACGAGCCAGACCAGGCCCAGGTAGAAGGAGAAGCTGGCGGCGTAGTTGGCCTGGCCGTTGAAGCTGGCCACCAGGCCACCGCCGAACCCGGCGACTCCGGCGCCGGCCACGAAGGCGACCAGGCGGGGCCGGATCGGGTTGATCCCGACCGCGCTGGCCGCCGGTTCGCTCTCCCGGATGGCGTCGAGGAAGCGCCCGGTGGTGCCCTGGCGGATCAGGATGACGGCCACGCTGAGCACGGCCAGGAACGCCACCGACAGCAGCAGGAAGGCCCGGTTGCCGGCGAAGTCGACGGGGCCTATGAGCGGTCGGGGCACGGTCAGCGGGGTGGCGCCCCCCGACACCCAGCTCAGCGGCACGAGCACGTTCTCGAACATGAGGGCGAAGGCCAACGTGGCCAGGGCCGGGTAGATGCCGGCCAACCGGATGATGGGCAGGCTCAACGCCGCTCCCACGGCGGCCGCCATCAGCGCGCCGAGCACCATGGCCAGCAGCACCGACATGCCGAAGTTGGTCGTGAGCTGGGCGGTGGTGAACGCACCGATGGCGGCGAAGGCAGCCTGGGAGAGCGAGATGGTGCCGCCCACCCCGGTGGTGAGCACCACCGACAGGAGGACGACGCCCAGCACGACACCGCCGGTGACGATGCTCAGCCAGAACTCGTCGAGCACGAACAGGGCGACGACCAGGCCGAGGACGGCGACGGTGACGGCGAAGGCCCGGGTTCCCATGGTCATCCACGCCGGTCGCAGCGACGCCGCCGGCGGCGGTGGCGGTGGGTCGACGCCGGAGAGGGGATCGGTGATCTCGTGGCTGGTGCGCGCCGATCGCCGGAACAGCAACAGCACGAAGAGCACGAGGAAGGGCAGGCCCGGACGGAGCCCGGTGGCCAGCACGCTGTCGGTGGGGAGCAGGCCGGCCAGCTCGGCCTGGAGGATGCCGAGCCCGATGCCGCCGATGAAGGTGGCCACGATGTTGGTGAGGCTGCCGATGACGCAGGCGGCGATGGCCGCCACCAGCAGGGTGAAGAAGTCCAGCGAGCTGAGCTGGGCGAACAGCGGGGCGATGAGCACACCGGCCAGGCCGGCCAGCAGGCTCGACAGCATCCACGAGGCGAGCGAGACCCGGCTGGCGTCGATGCCCTGGAGCTGCACCAGCCGTGGGCTCTCCACCACGGCTCGCATGCGCAGCCCGATGCCGCCGCGGCCGAACATGACGGCCAGGGCGATGACGGCCACGGCGGTGAAGGCGAGGGTGGCGATCTGGCCGGCGTCGAGCACGAAGCGGCTTCCCTGGGGCCACAGGAAGTCGTCGGTGCGCTTCACCCACCAAAGCGCCGGCGGGTTCTTCTTCGATCCGCTCCCGAAGATCAGGCGCACGATCTCGGGGACGGCCACCAGCAGGCCGAGCGACGTGACCAGCTTGGCCAGCGAACCGGCCGTGCGTTGGTACCGGTACAGGAACCGGTCCAGGATCACGCCGATCAGCGGGCCGACCACCACGATGGCCAGCAGAGCGGCCGGCACGAGGGGCCAGTCGTGCTCCTTGCGGACCTCGTAGAACACCACCGCTGACGTGTAGGCCTGTGCCGCGAAGGCCAGGTTGAAGACACCCGAGGTCTTGTAGGTGAGCACCAGGCCGACGGCCAGCAGCGCGAACACGCAGCCGATGGGGATGCCCCGGACGGCGTACTCCAGCAGCTCGCCCATCACGCCGCTCGCCGCACGGGTCTACGCGTCGTACCGGGTGACGAGCTCGCCGCCCTTGTCCACCGCGCAGACGAAGGGCTTCCCGGGCTTGGCGAAGACCGGCTTGAACTCGCTGTCGACGATCTTGGACAGGAACTGGCAGGCCTCGCCCTCCCTCGCCAGGCTGGTGTGGGCGGTGGTCCAGTCCACCCCGGTGATAATCCCGCCGGCCTTGTAGTTCGTGAGCTTGTTCACGGCGTCGATCAGCTTCTCCCGGCTGAAGGCCGGGCCGGCCTCGCGCAGGCCGGTGACGAACAGGTCGGCGTTCAGCCAACCCACCAGGGAGTTCTCCGACGGCTCCTGGCCGGCCTCGTCGATCGCGTCGAGGTAGGTCTGGAGGCCCTCGGGCTTGTCCTCCACCTCCCACTGCACGAAGTCGGTGCGCACGTAGGAGCCCTCGAACAGGTCCCCGAACTCGTCGACGAACTCGTGGTCGTAGGCGTTGGGGAGGTAGGCGATGGCCTTCAGCTCCTGTTTCTTCATCTCCTTGGCCAGCGTGACGACACCGTTGAGGTCCAAGCAGGTGGTGACCAGGTCGACGCCGGCCTGCTTCATCTTCGAGACCTGGACCGAGAGGTCGGCGTTCCCGAAGGCCAGCGACTTGTCGATGAAGGCCAGCTCGGCATCGGCGGCCTCGCCGTACTTGTCGAAGGCGGCCTTCACGCCGTCGGCGCACTTAGCCGCCTGCTCGACGGCGTAGGACAGCACGGCGACCTTGTGGCGGTCCGTCTGCTTGGCCAGCCAGGGCAGGGTCGGCGACGGGCAGTCGAAGCACAGGAAGGACCCGGTCTGGCCGAACAGGTTGCTCTTGGGGTTGGCGTCAGAGCCCTGCCACTCGAGGTTGATGGTCCAGCCGAAGGTCGGGACGTTCTCTTTTACGAGGGTGTCGGCGCCGGTGAAGAGCAGGCTGGCCACCGGCAGGACGGCGAAGACCTTGTCCTGGGTTAGGAGACCCTCGACCTCGACCTTGTTGTTACCGAGCTTGTCGTCCCGTTCCGCGGCCAGGACGAGCTTGCGGCCGTAGATCCCGCCCGAGGCGTTCACCATGTCGAAGTAGGCCTTGACCCCTTCGAAGGCGTCGCCGTAGGTCCCGCCCAGAGGGTTGGTGACCGAGGCGACGCCGCCCACCCGGATCTCGGTGTCGGTGACCCCGGGGGCGTCGACGGGGACGTTCTTCCCCGGGTTCTCGACGTCGGCACCGCCAGAGCCGCCTGCCGTCGTGCTGCTGACGCCGGAAGCCTTGGTGTCGGAGTTCGAGCACGCTGCGGCCACGAGCGAGACGGCCAAGGCAAGGGCCAGCACCGGGACCCGTCGTCGGTTCCGCATGGGAACGCCCCCCTTTTCCGGCCAGGCCCGGCTGGCCGATCGCCAACCTGACGCCGGCGTCAGATGTCGAGCGTGACCATATGCCGAATTCGGGCGGCGCGCTGGCGCGGCCGTCGTGTGCCCCTGGTGGCGGCCCCTCACCTAACACCGGTGTCACCTTGCTGCTACGTTCGGCCCACCATGGGAGCGCTCGACGGCAAGGTCGCCATCGTGACCGGCGCCGGGCGGGGGATAGGGCGGGGCGAGGCCATGGCCCTCGCCGCCGAGGGTGCCGCCGTGGTGGTCAACGACCTCGGCGTCTCGGCCGACGGGACAGCCGTGGGCGCCAGCCCGGCCGAGCTGGTCGTCGAGGAGATCACCGCCGCCGGCGGCCGGGCGGTGGCCGACGCCAACGACGTAGCCTCCTGGGCTGGGGCGGAGGCGCTGGTGCAGGCGGCGGTCGGCACCTACGGTCGCCTGGACGTCCTCGTCAACAACGCCGGGTTCCTGCGCGACGCGATGAGCTTCAACATGGACGAGGCGGCGTGGGACGACGTCGTTCGCGTCCACCTCAAGGGCCACTTCGCTCCCACCCGGTTCGCCGCCGCGCACTGGCGCGAGCGGGCGAAGGCTGGCGACGACGCCGGTGGCGCGATCGTCAACACGGCTTCGGAGGCCGGGCTCTACGGCGGCACCGGTCAGGCCAACTACGTCGCCGCCAAGGCCGGCATCGCCGGCATGACCATCGGCCTCGCCCGCGAGCTCACCCGCTACGGGGTGCGGGTCAACGCGGTGGCGCCCCGGGCCCGGACGCGGATGACCGAGGCGCTGCTCGGTGAGATGGCCGCCGAGCAGCAGGACACCTTCGACGAGTGGGACCCGGACAACGTCGGGCCGGTGGTGGCGTGGCTGGCCAGCGACGCCGCCGCCGACGTGTCCGGTCAGGTCTTCGTCGTGGTCGGCGGCCGGGTGCACCGCTTCCGCGGCTGGGAGATGGTGGCTGAGATCGAGCAGGACGGCCGGTGGTCGGTGGAGGCCATCCAGGCTCGCCGGGCCGAGCTGTTCGGCGAGGACCGGCCCGGTCCGCCCACCATGGGCTTCGGACGCTGACCGTGGAGTGGAACGGCGCGGTCGCGATCGTCACCGGTGCCTCCCGCGGGATCGGCCGGGCGGTGGCCGTCGCCGCCGCCGAGCGGGGCGCACGCATGGGGCTCCTGGCCCGCGACGAAGGAGACCTGCGCAGCGTCCTGGCCGAGATCGGCGGTCGGGGCGCGGTCGCGGTGGCCGACGTGGCCGACCCGGACGCGCTTCGCGCCGCGACCGACGCTCTCGAGTCCGAGCTCGGTCCGGTGGACGTGCTCGTGGCCAACGCCGGCATCGGCGCGTACGGCGCGTTCGCCGATCTCGGCCGCGAGGAGCTCGAGCGAATCGTGCGGGTGAACGTGCTCGGCACCGCCCACGCCATCCGGGCGGTGGTGCCGGGGATGATCGAGCGCCGTCGTGGCCACATCGTGACCATCGGCTCCATCGCCGGCCGCATCGGCTCGCCGTTCGAGGCGATCTACTCGGCGACCAAGTTCGCCGGCGTCGGTCTGACCGAAGCCCTCGCCGTGGAGCTCGAGCCGTACGGCGTCGGGGTGTCGATCGTGAACCCGGGGCCGGTGGCCACCGCCTTCGGCGAGGCCCGCGGCCACCCCTATGACCGCGACCGACCCCGGCCGGTGCCGGCCGAGCAGGTGGCCGCGGCTGTCGTCAAGGCGGTCGAGGACGGTGTCGCCGAGCAGTACGTGCCCGGCTCGTTCCGCCCGGCGGTCGTGGTCCGCCACCTGGTGCCGCCCCTCTTCCGGCGGGGCCTGAAGCGCAACTTCACCCGCGAGCTGGCCCGGGACCGGGCGACGCGGTGAAATCGCCGTCGCGGTGGGGGACGTGACCGTCCACCCGCTCGACCCCCTAGGGGCGGAGGAGATCACCGCCGCGGTTGCAGCCGTCCGGGGCACCGGCCGCCTTTCCGACTCCGCCCGGTTCTCGACCATCACGCTGGACGAGCCGGCCAAGGACGAGCTCGACCGGGTCGGACGGCAGGCTCGGCTGGTGATCGTGCCCGGACCCGAGGCCTCGCTCGTCGAAGCTGTCGTCGACGTCGGCACCGGGGAGGTCCTCAGCTGGGTCGAGGGTGACGACCTGCGCCCCGCCCTCGGCTTCGAGGAGTCCTTCAACGCCATCGTCGCCCTCCACGGACACGACGGCTTTCGGGCGGCGATGGCGGCGCGGGGCATCACCGACCTCGACAAGGTGCAGATCGACCCGTGGCCCACCGGCGCCTTCGGCGTGGCCGCCGAGGCGGGGCGGCGGGTCGTCCGTTGCATCTTCTTCTACCGGGAGCAGCCCGAGGACAACGGCTACGCCCGACCGATCGAGGGCCTGATCGTCACCGTGGACATGGCCCGGGGCGAGGTGCTCGACCTCGTCGACCATGGTGCCGTGCCCATCCCGGAGGGAACCGGGAGCTACTACCCCGAGGACAACGGCCCCCTCCGTGAGGACCTCCGGCCCGTGTCCATCACCCAGCCCGAAGGCGTCAGCTTCACCGTCGACGGCCACCTGGTCTCCTGGCAGCGGTGGTCGATGCGGGTGGGGCTCGATCCGCTCGAGGGCATCGTGCTGCACAACGTCGGCTACGAGGACGGCGGCCGGACCCGCCCGATCCTGCACCGGGCGTCGATCAGCGAGATGGTCGTGCCCTACGGCGATCCCGGCCCGGTGCACGGCTGGAAGAACGCGTTCGACGCCGGCGAGTGGGGGCTAGGCCGCATGGCCGGCTCCCTCGCCCTCGGCTGTGACTGCCTCGGCGAGATCCGCTACCTCGACGCCGTGGTCGCCGACGAGCAGGGCAACCCGGAGACCAAGGCCAACGCCATCTGCATCCACGAGGAGGACCACGGGATGCTCTGGAAGCACGTCGACCTGCTGAGCGGGCGGGGCGAGGTCCGGCGGTCCCGGCGACTCGTCATCTCGTCGATCGCCACGGTCGGCAACTACGAGTACGGCTTCTACTGGTACTTCTACCAGGACGGCTCCCTGGAGCTGGAGGTGAAGCTCACCGGCATCATGTCCACCAAGGCGGTGGGCCCCGGCGAGCCCGCCGCTCACGCGCCCGTGGTCGCGCCCGGCCTGGCCGCGCCGGTCCACCAGCACCTGTTCTGCGCCCGGCTCGACCTGGACGTGGACGGTCCGGTCAACGAGGTGCACGAGGTCGACGTCGAGCCGATGCCCGCCGGCCAGGACAACCCGTGGGCCAACGGCTTCGCACCGGTGGAGACCCGCCTCGAGCGTGAGCAGCAGGCCCGCCGCCGAGTCGATCCGGCCCGCAGCCGCTGCTGGAAGATCGTGAACCCCGAGGTCCGCAACGGCGTGGGCCAAGCGGTGGCCTACAAGCTCGTCCCCGGACCGACGCCCACGCTGCTCGCCGGCGAGGGCTCCAGCGTCGCCTCCCGGGCGGGGTTCGCGGCGTACAACCTGTGGGTCACGCCCTACGCCGCCGCCGAGCGGCGGGCCGCCGGTGACCACCCCAACCAGCACGCCGGGGGCGACGGGTTGCCCCGGTGGACGGCAGCGAACCGTTCGGTGGTCGGCACCGATGTCGTGGTGTGGCACACCTTCGGGGTCACCCACGTCCCCCGGCCGGAGGACTGGCCGGTCATGCCGGTCGGGCGCTGCGGGTTCCAGCTCTCCCCCGCCGGCTTCTTCGACGCCAACCCTGCGCTCGACGTGCCGCCACCGGACCACTGCGGCTGACCGTGGGAACCGTCGCCTTCGTCTGTGCCATGCCGATGGAGCTGCGCCCGTTGGCCAAGCGGCTCGGCCTTCAGAAGGGCGACGTCGGCGGGTTGAGGGCTCGGACCGGTCGCCTCGACGGTCGCGACGTCGTGGCCATCGTGACGGGCATGGGCACGGAGCTGGCCACGACGGCCACCGACCGGCTCCTCGACGCGATCACGCCCGAGCGCGTCGTCGTGGTCGGCATCACCGGTGCGGTGGAGGACGAGACGCCGATCGGGACGCTCGTCGTCCCCGAGGTGGTGGTACACGGTGCGACCGGCTGTGAGCACCGCCCCCACCCGCTGGGGACGGTCACGCCGCATGGGGCCATGTGGACCACCGACGTGATCACCCCACCAGACGAGCTGGCCGCGCTCCGGGCCAGGGGTGTCGTCTCGCTGGACATGGAGACGGCCGCCGTCGCCGCCTGCTGCGAGGACCGGGGCATCCCGTGGTCGGTGTTCCGCGTGATCAGCGACCGGGCCAGCGACGGCAGCGTGGACGACGAGATCTTCCGGCTCAGCAACCAGGACGGGACGCCGAACGGCCCTGCCGTGCTGCGCTACTTCCTCCGCCACCCCGGCCGGATCCCGGCCATGGTCACGCTGGCCAAGGGGTCCAAGCTGGCGAGCGAGCGGGCGGCCGCGGCGGCCGTGGACGCCGTTCGTCACGCCGCCTGACGGTCGGGCCGCTCAGCTCTCGATGACGGCGATGGCGCGCTCGGGACAGTTCCGGGCACCGAGGCGCGCCGCCTCTTCGAGTTCGGGCGGGACCTCCAACGACCGGGTGGCGCAGTAGCCCTCGTCGTCGGACTCGTAGATCTCGGGGACGAGCGTGTAGCAGCGGCCGTGCCCGGTGCAGGCCTCGGCGTCCACCTCGATCCTCATCGCCGGCATGGTAGGTCTGCGGTGACACCGGCGCGACGGTTGGGTAGGACGGTTCCATGATCTTGGCCGAGGAGTTCGTTCTCCTCGCTCTCGATGCCGACGGTCGGGTCGCCCAGGGGATGTCGAACCAGCCGGCGGCCGCCGTGGGCGTGACCGGAGCGCTTCTCACCGAGCTGGCCCAGCAGGGCCACGTCGACCTCACCGACGGTCGCATCCGACTGGCCGGCTCGACCCCCAGCCACCCGGTGCTCGCCTCGGTGCTCGAGAACCTCGTTCCCCACGACGGCAAGAAGCTGAAGAACCGGCTCGGGTCGGTGAGACACGCCGGCTGGAGCGAGGTCGTCGACGCCATGGTGGCCAACGGGGTGCTCGGGCGGGAGAAGCACCCGCTGCACCCGACCCGCCACCCGGCGAGCGACCCGGCCGCCCACCAGGCCCTCATCGAGGAGATGAGGGCCGCGGCCACCGGCGATGACCCCCTCGATGCCCGCACGGCCACCCTCCTTGCCCTCGCCGGGCCGTGCCAGATGCTCGAGGTGGTCGCGCCCGACCGTTCTGATCGCCCCACCGCGAAGCGGCGCATCGCGGAGGCGGCGGAGCAGGTGCCGGCGGCGGCGGCCGTGAAGTACGTCGTCGACACCGTGCTGGCGGAGGGCTAGGGCGGCGGTCGCCAGCTCCTCCAGGCTGAGCTGTGTCGCAGGCTGCCCACCGAAGCCCAGCCGAGGCGGGGTCTACCCGGCCGCCACCAGGCGCGGGCCGGCCCATGGCGCGGGATGCGACACGTTGTCCTGCACCGACCACCCCGGGCACCCGTCGGCCGCTTCTGTCAAGGCCCTGTCTCGTCCTCCCCTACGGTGACGCCATCGGACGCGTCCAGGTGTTCACGAGCCTCACATGAGGGCCCGGCCGGCCGGCTTCGTGCTCATCGCAGGGGCAGCCGTGTACGCGGTCCTCGTCGGGGCCGCGGGGGTCACGTTCAACTGCACACCGCTCGTCATCGGCGTCTCGGCTTGCGCCGCAGGCCTGCTCGGCCGAAGTCGCCGGCTGGTGCCCATCGGGCTGACCCTGGTGGGATGGGGGGCCGCGATCCTGCTGGTACGCGACGGGCCTCTGCCCGACGACCGTGTCGCCCCGGCCTACCTCGTCGGGGCGGCGATCGGGCTTCTGGCCGCCCACGCGGTGGCCCGCCCCTGGCACCTCTCCCTGACCGGTGCGCTGATGACCGCTCTGATCAGCGGCACCGTGTTCTAC
>JAABUS010004103.1_pt1 | contig 21826 bp, 18 predicted proteins | sample 5560161 | NCBI WGS metagenome assembly JAABUS01 (sample SAMN10711885, study PRJNA513376) | rock metagenome | isolation source: Antarctica rocks | place: Antarctica: Victoria Land, Trio Nunatak nord | collected 2016-01-04
AAGCTCGGCCGCGTCCTCGTGCAATATTTCGGGCTTGGCGAGGTCACCGGCAACATCACCGTGTTGCCAACCTACCTGCACTCGCTGGGGGACGAGCCGGATATCCCGGCCGGCACCTGCGGCCAGGCGCGCACCGGCATGGAGATCGCAATCCTCGGCTCCGACGGTGCGCGGCTGCTTCCCGGGCGGACCGGGGAGATCGGCGTGCGCGGCCCGGCCGTGTTCCTCGGCTATGCCGACAACCCCGAGGCCGATGCGTAGGCGTTCCGGCACGGCTGGTTCCATACCGGGGACCTCGGCCACCTGGACGACCGCGGCTTCCTGTTCATCACCGGGCGCGCGTCCGACATGTATATTTCCGGCGGCAGCAACGTCTATCCGCGCGAGGTGGAGGAGCTGCTGATGCTCGATCCGGCCGTCGCCGAGGCCTGCGTCGTCGGCATGCCGCACGAGAAATGGGGAGAAACCGGCGTGGCCGTCCTGGTGCCGCGCGACGGCGCCCGGATCGACGCCGCCGCAACGATGGCCCAACTCGACGGGCGCCTCGCCAAGTACAAGTGGCCCGCCCGGATTGAGGTATGGGACGCGCTGCCGAAGTCCGGCTACGGCAAGGTGGTCAAGGCCGACGTGAAACGGCTGCTTGCCGAGCAGCCTCGACCACCCCAGGCTTAAACGCCGCTATGCCGCCGCGCGTACCGTGACCGCATCCAGCGCCTGGCCGAGGTCGGCCAGGATGTCGTCGATATGCTCGATCCCGATCGACAGCCGCACATAGCCGGGGCTGACTCCCGCCGCCATCTGCTCCTCGGCTTCGAGTTGCGAGTGCGTCGTGCTGGCGGGATGGATGGCGAGCGTCCGCGCGTCGCCGATGTTGGCCACGTGCAGCACCATCTGCAGCCGGTCGATGAATGCCCGGCCCGCGTCGGCGCCGCCCGCAAGCTCCAGCCCCACCAGGCCGCCATGGCCGCCGCGCATGTAGTGCGCTGCCCGGGCCGCCGCGACGCCGGTCTGCTGCGACGGGTGGATGACCCGCGCCACCTCCGGCCGGCCGACCAGGAAATCAACGACGGCCTGCGCGTTGCTGCAGTGCCGCTCCATCCGCAGCGCCACCGTCTCGATCCCCTGCAGCACCAGGAACGCGTTGAACGGGCTGAGCGCCGGGCCGAGGTCGCGCAGCAGCGTCACTCGCGCCTTCAGCACATACGCCACTGGCCCGATCGGCTTGGCCGCCTCAACCCACACCGCGCCGTGATAGCTCGCATCTGGCTGATGCAGCGCCGGCTGGCGGTCCGGATGCGCCGCCCAGTCGAAGTTGCCGCCATCGACGATCAGCCCGGCGATCGACGTGCCGTGCCCGCCGAGATACTTGGTTGCCGAGTAGATCACGACGGCCGCCCCATGGTCGAACGGACGCACCAGCAGCGGCGCCGCCGTGTTGTCCATGATCAGCGGAATGCCGAACCGCCGGCCAATTGCCGCGACCTCGCCGATCGGGAACACCTCAAGCTTCGGGTTCGGCAGCGTCTCGGCGTAGTAGGCCCGGGTGCGGTCGTCGGTGGCGCGGGCGAACGCCTCGGGATCGCTCGGGTCCACGAAACGCACCTCGATCCCCTGGTCGCGGAACGTGTTGGCGAACAGGTTCCAGGTGCCGCCGTACAGGTTGGTCGAGCTGACGATGTTGTCGCCGACCCGCGCCAGGTTCTGCACCGCGATCGCCGACGCGGCCTGCCCGGACGATACCGCCAGCGCCGCGGCACCGCCCTCCAGCGCCGCCACGCGCTTTTCCAGCACGTCCGCGGTCGGGTTCATGATCCGGGTGTAGATGTTGCCGAGCTGTTTCAGCGCGAACAGGTCGGAGGCGTGCTCGGCGCTGTCGAACTGAAAGCTGGTGGTTTGGTAGATCGGCACCGCGACCGCGTTGGTGGCGGGGTCGTGGCGCCAGCCGGCGTGCAGGGCCAGGGTCTCGGGGTGCTTGGAGTCCATCGTATCGGTCCCTTATTGCTTGTTCTGCCCATGATAGCCGCGCGCATGCCCCGCACGGAAGCACGAACCCGGCGTGCCGCCCTGCGTTGGCTCCGGCAATAAAGGAGAAGCGACCATGGACACAGAAACGATCAAGCTCGCTGCCGCTGATATTGAGGCGACCCCGTTCAAGATCCCCGGCGCCCAGGGCGAGTTCCGCATCCAGATCCTGAATGAGGATCAGGCCCGCGGCGTCGTGACCACCATCGTGCACCTGCCGCCCGGCGGAATGATTCCTGCCCACCGTCACAAGGCCGGCGCCGAGATGCACTACGTGCTCGAAGGCGACCTGATCGACGCCGGGCAGGAACTGGGAGTGGGTAACTTCCTGACCCACGCGGCGGGCCAGGTGCACGGACCGCATGAGAGCCGTGGCGGCGCCAAGGTGCTGACCGTGCAGCAATGGCAGTCGAAGGACGGCAGCTTCGACTTCGAGCCGGCCTGACCCGGATGGACCAGGCTTTCCCCGAGCTTCCCGCCGGCGCCTTCGCCAAGGCCGACTCATCCCCGGATACCCGGTTCTATACTCAGGCGCGTCTGGTGACGCATATCGACGAGGCCGCCATCGCTGCGGTCACGACGCTCTATCGCGAGTGGTTGCCGTCGGGTGGCGTCGTGCTTGACCTCATGTCCAGTTGGGTGAGCCACCTGCCGGACGACGTCGCCTATGCCGAGGTGATCGGCCACGGCATGAACGCCGCCGAACTCGCGGCAAACCGGCGATTGGACCGCTGGTTCATCCAGGACCTCAACGCCGATCCGGCATTGCCGCTGCCGCCCGCCAGCATCGACGCCGCGTGCATGTGCGTGTCCGTCCAATACCTCCAGCATCCGGCCGAGGTGTTCGCAAGCCTGGCCCAGGCGCTTCGCCCTGGCAGTCCCGTAGTGGTCACCTTCTCGAACCGCTGCTTTCCGACCAAGGCGGTGGCGATCTGGCAGGCGCTAGACGGCCGGGACCAGTGCCGCCTGGTCGAACTCTATCTGCAACGCGCGGGCTTCCAGTCGGTCGAGAGCCGCGAGCTGCGGGACGGCCACCGCAGCGACCCACTTTGGGCTGTCTTCGGACGTGCATCGGCGTGATCTGGATGGTGGGCGCCGTTGGGTTCGAACCAACGACCCGCTGATTAAGAGTGCGTTCGCGGTTAGTCAGATGCGGAAACAGATGAATTCTAGCTCTGGACGTAACAACTCCCGCATGATGGTAAATAGAAATTTCAAGCACAACACTAATTACAGGATGCAGGCTTAAGTATTAATAATAATTTTTAGGCATGAATGCAAGTAGCATCCTATCAGGGCCAAGGTGGCGTGTCTAAGCGTGGTTTGGGCAAGTGAGTTAGCATATAGAGGTCGTATCGATAGTACGCTGGAAGCTAGGCTGGTAAATCCATCCACGATGCTGGATTTCGGCCTAGCCCGGCCATGTTTTTGAGACTGTACCTTCCCCTGGAAGTCTAGCCCGCAACATTACATTCCTATCTAATGGAGATGAGCGCATGCCGTGGTGGATAATCGCAGTCGCGATTGTTATGATAACTATTGCGCTTCGCCTTTGGTGGTGGTTTCCAAAGTGGCAGACAAAACAGTCGTCCCTGGAAAGCGTTGGGCCGAAGGATCGTGCCGATGTCGAGGACAATTTTCGCAAGACGTTTGGCCAGCTCATTGGAGGCATTGCAGTGCTGGCCGCTGCGGGCCTTGCCTACTATCAGACCCAGCAAACCTTACAGGCGCAGAGTGAACAGACGCGGCGGACTTTGCAGGAACAGGATAATCAATCAAAGCGCAGCGTTTACAGTCAGCAACTTTCAAAGGGCTTCGAAAACCTTGGTAGCGACCGAATCATAGTGCGCGTCGGTGGTATCTATATCCTGCGAAATATTTTATATACGGAAGAGTATCATAAGCCTATTCTTGAAGCACTCTGCGATTTCGTGCGTGATAGCACTATGAATTTTGAGGGAGACGTTCCCCCCAACAGAGACATTCAAGCTGCACTGACGGCAATCGGAGGGGCAGCGATAGCTAAAGATAACTACGATAATGTCAATCTAGCGAATGTGCGCCTTCCACGTGCCAACCTGTCCAACGCCCGTCTGGGAAACGCTAATCTGACTGGCGCTAACCTGACCAATGCTGACCTGACCGGTGCTGAGTTGATGGGCGCTAACCTGACCGGCGCCAATCTAACCGGCGCCAACCTAACCAGAGCGGAAATTTCTCAGAAGCAGTTGGACGCTGCTTGCGGCACCGGAGCGATACCTCCAACTCTGATCATCAAGCCGTGCCTCTAGACGTTTCTAGGCGCAGCCCTTATTTTTTTGGCAGACGCTGAGGCTGCCTTCCCCCTCAATAATGCCTTGCTTCAACCGTTTTGTGGCGCCATCAGCGCCATATCTTGACGGTGACGCAGTGCATAGAAACCATTAATTACTAACCTCGACTCACGCTAGAATTTCGTCACGATTACAACATGGTCTCGAAGAGATGCCTATAATTGCTTAGGCGTTCGACTTTTTGGCTCTATCGCCGTCGGCTGACAGCAAAGCCCATTTGTCGTTCCAGCGAACATTACGGGTTCCTGATACCGGGCTAACGTAGTCCCAGTCGCTTCCGACGTCTTTCTCGGAAACCTTATAAACTTCACAGATGTTGGTGGGCGCCGTTGGGTTCGAACCAACGACCCGCTGATTAAGAGTCAGCTGCTCTACCAACTGAGCTAGGCGCCCACTGAAACCGGCTATAGCAGCGCCGCCGGCTCTTGCAAAGTCACGCCCGCATCATCGCTTGCATAGCAGTCCAGCCCCGTGTTTCCTGCAAGGGCGGCTTGACGCAAGCCGCTGTGATTTTTGGAGGTCCGGTGGCGTACGCGTTGCAGCAGCTTATCAACGGCGTGACGCTGGGCATGATCTATGGGCTGATCGCTGTAGGCTACACGATGGTCTATGGCATCATTGGCATGATCAACTTCGCGCATGGCGACGTGTTCATGATCGGCGCCTTCCTGTCGCTGATCTCGTTGACCCTGCTGTCCGCCCTCGGCATCTCCTCGGTCCCGCTCGCACTCGCACTCACGCTGGTGTTCGCCGCCGCCATCGCCGCGCTGTATGGCTGGACCATTGAGCGGGTCGCCTACCGTCCGTTGCGCGGCAGCTTCCGCCTGGCGCCGCTGATCAGCGCGATCGGCATGTCGATCGTGCTGCAGAACTTCGCCCAGGTCAGCCAGGGCGCCCGGGTCAAGCCGATCGCGCCGCTGATCCCGGGCGGCATCCAATTGATGAACGTGGACGGGTTCGCGGTGCAGCTTTCCTGGATGCAGATGGTCATCGTCGTCACGACGCTCATCGTGCTCGGCATCTTCACCTACCTGGTCTCGGCGACGCCGCTCGGCCGGGCGATGCGGGCCTGCGAGCAGGACCAGAAAATGGCGGGCCTGCTGGGCATCGACACCGACCGCACCATCAGCCTCACCTTCGTCATCGGCGCGGCGCTCGCCGCCGTCGCCGGGCTGCTGTTCCTGCTGTATTACGGCGTGATCGACTTCTTCATCGGCTTCGTCGCCGGGGTGAAGGCGTTCACTGCGGCCGTGCTGGGCGGCATCGGCTCGCTGCCGGGCGCGGTGCTCGGCGGCCTCGCCATCGGCCTGATCGAGACGTTCTGGTCCGCCTATTTCAGCGTGCAGTACAAGGATGTGGCGGCATTCAGCATCCTGGTCATCGTGCTGATCTTCATGCCGACCGGACTGCTGGGCCGCACGGACGTCGAGAAGGTATGAACCCCAATCTGAAGGACGCTGGCATCTCGGCGCTGGTGGCGTTGGGACTGTTCGGGCCGATGATCGGGCTGAAAACGGAGTCCGGACCTACGGGCCTCTTCCTGGTGCCCCGGCCCCTGGCGCTCGCCGCCGCGGTCGCCGCCGTATTCTTCGGCCGACTGTTGTTATTGACCTGGCGCGGACAGCGGCCCAGCGGCGCCCAGGCAAACCGCAAGCTCGCCGAAACCTTGAAGCGGTCAGGCCGGTTCCTCACCCCGGCGCTGCTGGCCCTCGCCGTCGTGCTGCCGTTCATCTCCGGCCGCTACGGCATCGACCTCGGCATCCTCGTGCTGACCTACGTCATGCTCGGCTGGGGCCTCAACATCGTCGTCGGGCTGGCCGGGCTGCTCGACCTCGGCTACGTCGCGTTCTACGCGGTCGGCGCATACTCCTTCGCGCTGCTGGCCCAGACCTTTGGCCTGGGCTTCTGGACCTGTCTGCCGCTCGCCGGGCTGTTCGCGGCGACCTGGGGCGTCATGCTCGGCTTCCCCGTGCTGCGGCTGCGCGGCGACTACCTGGCCATCGTGACCCTCGCGTTCGGCGAGATCATCCGCATCGTCCTATTGAACGCCGCCAGCATCACCGGCGGCCCGAACGGCATCAGCGGCATCCCGCGCCCCACGCTGTTCGGCCTGCAGTTCACCGCCGCGGGCGGACCCGGCACATTCACCGGCTTCTTTGAAAGCCTCGGCTATCCCATCGAGTATAGCCCTACCCAGCGGGTCGCCTTCCTCTATTACGTCATCCTGGGTCTCGCCTTGCTGACCAACTGGGTCACCCTCCGCCTCCGCCGGGTCGCGCTCGGCCGCGCCTGGGAAGCATTGCGCGAAGACGAGGTCGCCTGCCGCTCGCTCGGCATCAACGTCACCGTCACCAAGCTCACCGCCTTCGCCATCGGCGCCACCTTCGGCGGCCTGGCTGGCGCGTTCTTCGCCACCCGCAACGCATTCATCAGCCCTGAGAGCTTCACCTTCATCGAGAGCGCCATCGTGCTCGCCATCGTCGTGCTGGGCGGTCTCGGCAGCCAGCTCGGCACGGCGCTGGCGGCGATCGTAATGATCGGCGGCTTCGAGGTGTTCCGCGACCTCGCCGAGTACCGCATGCTGCTGTTCGGCTTGGCGCTGGTGCTGATCATGGTGCTGCGTCCGCGCGGCTTGGTGTCCGGCCGCACCCCCAGCGTGGCGCTCGGCCGCCGCCGCGAGATTTCGGCCGAACTGGTGGCCGAAGGCCGTGGATAGCACCCTGCTGCGGGTCACCGATCTCACGATGCGCTTCGGCGGGCTGACGGCGGTGAATGCCCTGTCGTTCAAGGCCCGCCGCGGCGAGATCACCTCGGTGATCGGTCCCAACGGCGCCGGCAAGACGACCGTGTTCAACTGCATCACCGGCTTCTACCGGCCCACCTCCGGCAGCATCGCGCTGACGCATCCGGATGGCGCTGCGTTCCAGTTGCAGACCCTGCCGGGCCACCGCATCGCCCGCCGCGCCCGCGTCGCCCGCACCTTCCAGAATATCCGCCTGTTCGCCGGCATGACCGTGCTGGAGAACCTGCTGGTCGCGCAGCACAACGCGCTGATGCCCAACGTCGGCTCCGGCCTGCTTGCCGTATTTGGCCTGGGCGGGCATCATGCCGCCGAGATTGTCGCCATCGACCGCGCCCGCGGCTGGCTCGACCGGATCAACTTGCTGCCCCGCGCCGACGACCCGGCCGGCGCGCTACCCTATGGCGACCAGCGCCGGCTCGAAATCGCCCGCGCCATGTGTACGCAGCCGGTGCTGCTGTGCCTCGACGAGCCAGCCGCCGGGCTCAACCCGCGGGAGAGCGACGCGCTCGCGGCGCTGCTCAAGACCATCCAGGCCGACGGCTGCTCGGTGCTGCTGATCGAGCACGACATGGGCGTCGTCATGCGCATCTCGGACCACATCGTCGTGCTCGACCACGGCAAGCGCATCAGCGACGGCGACCCGGCCCATGTCCGCGCCGACCCGAACGTGATTGCCGCCTATCTCGGCGAGGGCGACGAGGACGACCCCGACGTGCCCTTGGCCGCCGCGTCGTGAGCGTGCCTTTGCTCAAGCTGACGGGCGTCACCGCGTTCTACGGCGCGATCCAGGCACTGAAGGGCGTGGACCTCGAGGTGGCGCCGGGCGAGATCGTCACCCTGATCGGCGCGAACGGCGCGGGCAAGAGCACGCTGATGATGACGATCTGCGGCAGCCCGCACGCGCGCCACGGCCAGATCGTCTATGACGGCCGCGACATCACCGCCCTGCCGACGCACGAGATCATGCACATGGGCCTCGCCCAGTCCCCCGAGGGCCGCCGCATCTTCGGCCGCATGACCGTGCACGAGAACCTGCTGATGGGCGCCCAGGTCGTCGCCATGCGCAACTACGCTGCAACCCGGGACCTCGTATTCGGATTGTTCCCCCGCCTGAAGGAGCGCCTGACCCAGCGCGGCGGCACCTTGTCGGGCGGCGAGCAGCAAATGCTGGCGATCGGCCGCGCCTTGATGAGCCAGCCGCGCCTGCTATTGCTCGACGAGCCGAGCCTTGGCCTTGCGCCGCTGGTGGTGCGGCAGATTTTCGGCGCGATCCGGCAGTTGAACCAGGAGACCGGATTAACGGTGCTGCTGGTCGAACAGAACGCGTTCCAGGCGCTTCGCCTGGCGCATCGCGGCTATGTTCTGGTCAACGGCGCCGTCACCATGGCCGGACCCGGCGCCGAACTGCTGGCCCGGCCGGAGATCCGCGCCGCCTATCTCGAAGGCGGGCACTAGCACCCTTCCCCGCCTTGCCAGTTCCGCATAGGCTCCATCACGTTAACACGAAGGAACGTTCTCATGCTCCGTAGGACTCTGTTCGCCAGCGCCGCCGTGCTGGCCGTCATCCTCGCCGGCGCCGCAGCGCAGGCGCAGGTTCGGATTGCCACCGTGGGGCCGATGACCGGCAGCAACGCCTCGTTCGGCGGGCAGATGAAAGCGGGCGCCGAGCAGGCCGTTGCCGACATCAACAAGGCTGGCGGGGTCAACGGCCAGCAGATCGTGCTCGAGATCGGCGACGACGCCTGCGACCCGAAGCAAGCGGTATCGGTCGCCAACCAAATGGCGAGCCGCAAGGTCGTTTTCGTCGCCGGGCACTTTTGCTCCAGCAGTTCGATCCCGGCTAATAAAGTGTATGCTGAAGAGAGCATGCTGCAGATAAGCCCGGCCAGCACGAACCCAAAGCTTACGGATGATGGCGGCTGGAACACGTTCCGCGTTTGCGGCCGCGATGACCAGCAGGGAATTGTCGCCGGCAAGTATCTGGCGACCGAGTTTAAATCCCACAAGATCGCTATCCTGCATGACAACTCGGCCTACGGCAAAGGTCTGGCCGACGAAACTAAAAAGTCATTGAACGCCAATGGCGTGACCGAGACGATGTATGCCGCCTATACCCCAGGAGAACGCGACTACTCGGCGATTGTTAGCCGAATGAAGCAGGCTGGGGTCGACGTCATGTATATCGGCGGCTACCACACCGAAACCGGGCTGATTGCGCGCCAGGCGCAAGAGCAGGGCATGAAAGTGACGATCGTCGGCGGCGACGCGCTGGCGACCAATGAGTTCTGGCAGATCGCTGGTCCTGCTGGAGAAAACACGATGATGACCTTCCCATCCGATCCGCGGAAACGCCCGACTGCGGCCGCGGCGGTGGCGGCCTTTAAGGCCAAGGGCATCGATCCCGAGGGCTATACGCTCTATACCTATGCCGCCATCCAGGTGTGGGCGGAGGCTGCGAAGAAGGCCGGGAGCACCGACGCCAAGAAGGTTGCCGATGCTATGCATAGCGGCACTTGGAGCACCGTGCTGGGCGACATTACCTTCGACAAGAAGGGTGACATCACCAAGTCCGACTACGTCTTTTATGTTTGGAAGAACGGCGGCTACTCCGAGATGTAGCCTGCCGGACGGGATGTTCATAAAAGGCCCGGGCGCGTCCCGGGCCTTTTTGCAGTTAGGCCGCGACGGTGATGCGGTGATAGGACCGGCCAAAATAAATTAGGCCCTCATGCGCCGTGCTGACCTGGATCGCATCAACCTCGCAGAAGAACACGTTATGCGTGCCGACCTCAGAGACCTGTGCAATCCGGCAGTCAAACGATACAACGGCGTCCGCCAGCACCGGCGCCCCGGTCGCCAGCGTAATCCAGTCTGCCTGAGCAAACCGCTCGGCCATGGTATGATGCGTGAAACCGGCGAAGATTGGCGAGAGCGGCTCCTGAATCGCCGCAAGCGTGTTCACGCACAAGACAGTATTGGCCTTAAATGCCTCGTTGGAGTCGCTGCCGCGGTTCATGCAGACCAGCAACGTCGGAGGGTCGTCGGTGACGCTGCACACCGCCGATGCGGTAAACGCGCAACGTCCAGCGGGGCCATCCGAGGTAATGACGCTGACCGCTGCTCCAAGCCGGGCCATCGCATCGTGGTAGATTTCCCGGTCAACCAATCCTGCACCTCGTCTATCTAAGCCAGAATATGGCGTATCGCAGGTGGAAACAGGAGGGGTTTAAATGAAAACGGGCGCCCGTATAGGGCGCCCGCTCCGTAAATTCTAGCTTGACGAGTTTAGATTTTGTCAGCGGCGTCGCGGACCGTATCCTTTGCACCGCCGACGGCGCTCTCGGTCTTGCCGGCAACCTTGTCGGCCTTGCCCTCAGCCTCCAGCTTCTCGTCGCCGGTCACCTTGCCAGCGCCTTCTTTGACAGCGCCCTTAACCTTGTCCCACGCACCCTGCACTCGGTTTTCATCAACCATGTGTTTGCTCCCTAACGGCTCCCTGCCGTTACGTAATAAACGCTGTGCCTGCCGCTGAGTTCCAACAGCCAGCATTGTCACGCTGCCGAGAGCGGCGGCGCGACCTCTTCCAGCGAACGCTTCTCTGCGTCAACACCCAGGAACGCCTCAACGATCGCGGCCCCGACCATCAGGCCCCCGCCTAGCAAATAGCCCAGCATCACCTCGTCTCGCGATCCCGTCTGGATCAGCGCGCCAAACAGAGTCGGCCCGGCAATGCCGCCAACTGCGGTGCCCAGCGCATAGAACACCGAGATCGCGACGGCACGGACCTCCAGCGGGAACGTCTCGCCGACCGTCAGATAGGCCGACGAGGCTGCCGCCGATGCGAAGAAGAAGATGACGGTCCAGGCGATCGTCTGCTGCGTCGCATCCAGCAGGCCGCGGGCAAATGCCACGCCGACCCCGGCCATCAATATGCCGGCCAGCGCATAGGTCGCGGTGATCATCGTCCGTCGCCCCAAAGTGTCGAACAGATGGCCCAGCAACAACGGACCGGCAAAATTGCCCAACGCAAAAGGCAGCATGAACCAGCCAACCTGCTGCGACGGCACGTCATAGAACCGGGTCAGCACCAGCGCGTAGGTGAACAGCACGGCGTTGTAGCAAAACGCCTGCGACCCCATAAGCGCTACGCCCAGCACCGTGCGGCTGCGGTAATCCACCGCCAGCACCCGCAGGCTTGGCAGGAACCAGCCGCCCTGATGCCGACGCAGCCGCAGGCGCCCCGGCGGGACCGACGGCAGAGGCACCCCGGTCTCATGCTCTACTCGTGCCTCGATCTGCCCAACGACGCGGCTCGCCTCCTCGGGCTGCCCGTGCGTCATAAGCCAACGCGGGCTTTCGGGGATGAAGCGACGTAAAAACAGCACGCCGATGCCGATCACGCCGCCGATGACGAAGGCCAGGCGCCAGCCGATCTCGGGATCGATCACCGCGGGATCAAGCACGACCACCGCGGCCAGTGCGCCGATCGCTGCACCGATCCAGAAGCTGCCGTTGATCACGAGGTCGGTGAAGCCGCGCTTGCGGGCTGGAATCAATTCCTGGATGGTGGCGTTCACCGCTGCATATTCGCCGCCGATGCCCATGCCAGTGATGAAGCGGAAAATGGCGAAAGACCAGAAATTCCACGAAAATCCGGTTGCGATGGTAGCGACCAAGTAGATCAGCACGGTAATCGTGAACAGCTTCTTACGGCCCAGCCGATCGGTGAGCCACCCGAAGAACAACGCGCCCAGCACGGCGCCGCCAAGATAGGCGCTGGCAGTCAAGCCGACCTCGGTGCCGGTCAACTGCAAACGTGGACTTTCGGAAATGGTGCCGGAGAGCGAACCCACCAGCGTCACTTCCAGCCCATCCAGGATCCAGGTGATCCCAAGCGCAATCACCACCAGCCAGTGAAACCGCGCGAACGGCAATCGGTCGAGACGATTGGGAACGTCGGTCTCGAAAAACTCGGCGCCGCCCCGGCCCGGATCATGTCGGTCTGTGCTGCTCTGGTCCATTGGGCCGCAACGACGCAACACGGCCCGGGTTGCAGATTATTGCGCCGTGGCGCTCGCCTCGCTGCGCGTCGCACCGACGCGGGCGGCCAGGGCAGCGGCCATGAACTCGTCCAACGCCCCGTCCAGCACCGCGCCGGGGTTGCCGGTTTCGACGCCGGTGCGCAGGTCCTTCACCAACTGATACGGCGCCAGCACATAGCTGCGTATCTGATGACCCCAGCCGATCTCGGTCTTGGCGTTTTCCTGCGCCGTCGCGGCAGCCTCGCGCCGTTGCAGCTCGGCCTCGTACATCCGCGCTTTCAGCATGCCCATCGCCGTCGCCCGGTTGCGGTGCTGGCTGCGGTCGGTCTGGCAGGCGACGACGATGCCGGTCGGGAGATGGGTGATGCGGATGGCGCTTTCCGTCTTGTTCACGTGCTGCCCGCCCGCCCCGCTCGCCCGGAAAGTGTCAATGCGCAGGTCGCTCTCGTTCACCTCGATCTCGATCGTGTCGTCCACCACGGGATAGACCCAAACGCTGGCAAAACTGGTTTGCCGCCGCGCCGCGCTATCGAATGGGCTGATGCGCACCAGGCGATGCACCCCGGCCTCGGTCTTCAGCCAGCCATAGGCATTGAGCCCGCTGACCTGCATGGTCGCCGACTTGATGCCCGCCTGCTCGCCCTCGCTCTGCTCCATAAGCTGCACCTTGTAGCCGTGCTGCTCGGCCCAGCGGGAGTACATGCGGGCCAGCATCTCGGCCCAGTCCTGCGCCTCGGTGCCGCCGGCGCCGGAGTTGACCTCCAGGAACGCGTCGTTGGCGTCGGCCTCGCCGGACAGTAGGCTCTCGATCTCGCGCCGCTTCGCCTCCTCTTGCAGGGTGCGCAGCGTCGCCATGCCGTCCGCGACCATGGCCTGGTCGCCTTCCGCGTCGGCCATGTCGATCAGGTCGAGCGTGTCGGCCGCCTCGCCCTCAAGCTTCTGCAAGCCCTCGATGGCGCTGGCCAGCCGGTTGCGCTCGCGCATCAGCGCCTGGGCCGCCGCGGCGTCGTTCCATAGCGCCGGGTCTTCGGAAAGCGCGTTAAGCTCTTCTAAACGCGCGATGGAGGCATCCCAGTCAAAGATGCCTCCTCAGCAGCGCGAAAGTCTGCTTGAGTTGCTGGTTGAACGCCTCGGATTCAGTCGTCATCCGCCTATCGCCTGGTGCAAAGCTGCCTCTAGTACAACCCGCCCACGCCGCTGTCGATGCCGAGCCCTGAGCCTTCGCTGACCGCGACACCGCTCGATGTCTCGCCGCCGCCCACCGTGCCCTGGGAGGCGCCGGGCTCCTGGCCAGGCTTCCACGCATCGGTTACCCGGCCGCTGCCGCTGTCCCACGCCGCCATCCGCACCCCATCCGGAACCCGGAAGGCAAGCGAGGGCCGGTTCTTCAGCGCAGCCGCCATGTAGTCGTGCCAGATCGGCGCGGAGATCAAGCCGCCCGTCTCCTTTTCGCCCAGGCTCGTATTGTCGTCGAACCCGACCCACACGGCGGTGACCAGGTCGGGGGTGAAACCGACGAACCAGGCGTCATTGAAGTCCTGGCTGGTCCCGGTCTTGCCGGCGATCGCGCGGTTCAGCCCGGCGCCGGCCGCTACCCCGCTTCCGCGTGAAACAACGCCCTGCATCATCGTCACAAGCTGGAACGTGCTGGCCGGGTCGGCGATCTGTTTACGCGCGTCGATCACGCCCGGCGGCTTGCCCGGCTCATTGCAGCCGTGGCACTCCAGGCCGCTGGCCCGCCAGATCACCTTGCCGTTGCGGTCCTGCACGCTATCCACCAGCGACGGGAACACCTCCCGTCCACCCATCGCGAGCCCGGCGTAGGCTGCCGCCTGCCGCAGCACCGTCGACTCCACGGCGCCAAGCGCCGCAGGCAGCACGAGCGGCATGCCGTCCACGACATGGAAGGCCACCGCTGTCTGCGCCACCGCCTCCATGCCCACCTTCTCCGCCAGCCGGACGGTCACGAGGTTCAATGACCGCTCCAGCGCGATCCGCATCGGCGTCGGGCCGTTGAAAGTCAGGCCATAGTTGTTGGGCTTCCACAGCCCTTGAGCTCCCATATTCTGCACAAATGGCGCATCGAGCACCTTCTGGCTGGGCGACAGGCCGGCCTCCAGCGCCGTCAGATAGACGAAGGGCTTGAACGAGCTGCCGGGCTGCCGTTGCGCCTGGGTCGCGCGGTTGAACTGGCTGGTCTCGAAGCTCCAGCCGCCCGACATCGCCACCACGCGGCCGGTCGTGGGATCGAGCGACACCAGCGCACCCTGCACGGCCGGGACCTGGCGCAACTGCAGACGCTCCGGCCGCGCCAAGCTGCGCCCCTGCGCGGCGCTGGCGGTCGCGAGTTCCGTCATGACGACATCGCCGACCTGCACCACGTCGGCCATGCGCCGCGGCACCGGGCCCAGCCCATTGGCCCGCACCTCCCGGGCCCATGCGACATCGGACAGCAGCATGGAGGAGACGTGCGGCGCATTGTCGGCGGCCGGGTCGAGCCAGCCAAGCTTCGCTTCGTCGTTCGTGGTCTCCAGCACCACCGCCAGCGTCCACTCCGGCAGCATGCCCGGCGGATGCGGCAGCTTGGCGAGCCGGCTGGTCCAGCCAAGCTTCATGCCGGGACCGCCCTCCAAATGCGCGACGGCGCCGCGCCAGCCGCCGCGGGTGCGGTCATAGGCCACCAAGCCACGGCGCAGCGCCCGATCGGCGGCCGCCTGCAGCACGGGATCGAGGCTGGTGCGGACCACGTAGCCGCCCTGGGTCGTCGCGTCGGCGCCGAAGCGCTCGACCAACTGGCGGCGCACCTCCTCGCCGAACCAGTCGGCGCCGGCGACGGTCTCGGGCCGGCGGAACGCGGCGGGGCGGATCGGGGCCGCCTTGGCGTCGCGGGCCTGCTCGGCGGTGATGGCGCGGTCGTCGGCCATGCGGTCGATGACCCAGTCGCGCCGGGCCTTGGCGGCCTCGGGAAAGCGGAAGGGGTTGTAGTTGTTGGGCGCCTTGGGAAGCACCGCGAGGAAAGCCGCCTCCGGCAAGGTCAGCTCGTCCAGGCCCTTGTTGAAATAGCCCTGCGCCGCGGCGGCGACGCCATAGGTCTGCAGGCCCAGGTAGATCTCGTTCAGATAGAGTTCGAGCACGTGCTCCTTGCTCATCGACTGGTCGATGCGCACCGCTAGGATCAGCTCCTTCACCTTGCGGGCGACCGAGACCTCGTTGCCAAGCAGCATGTTCTTGGCGACCTGCTGCGTGATGGTCGAGGCGCCGATCGGCCGCCGGCCCTGGCCGTACTGCATCAGGTCCATCCAGCCGGCGCGGGCGATCGCCATGGGATCGACGCCGCGATGGCTCCAGAACTTCTGGTCCTCGGCAGAAATGAAAGCCTGCTTCACCACGTCCGGGACGGCGCTGATGGGCACGAAGATGCGGCGCTCGGTGGCGAGCTCGGCGATCAGGCGGCTATCCCCGGCATAGACCCGGCTCATCACGCGCGGCTGGTAATGGCGCAAACCGTCGAGCGTCGGCAAGTCGGCAGAGTAGCGCTCATAGGTCTGCCATGCGAACAGCCCGCCTGCGACGCCCGTCAGCGTCCCGAGCGCGAACAGGCCGGCCGCCACCCGGCGGAGCCAGCGGAAACGCGGACGCCGCGCCTTTGCCACCGGAGCATCCTCAATCGGCGCCCGGCCCCGATCCTCGTTCTGACCGCTCATCGACGTTCCTCTGTTTTAGCCGCTGATCCGCGCGCCGTGCTCGGCACCGCCCAGGAAATTCTCTACCGCGCGTTGCAGCGCGACCGCCACGCGCACGCGATGGTCCGGACGGCGCAGCGCCGCCTCGTCTTGCGGGTTCGACATGAAACCCATTTCGACCAGCACGCTCGGGATATCCGCCGCACGCAGCACCATGAACCCGGCCTGACGCGACGGATGCGTCAGCATGCCGACCTCGGGCTGCAGCGTGCCGACCAGGCGACGCGCCATCCGCGCCGAGCCGGCCCGCGTCTCCTGCCGCACCAGGCTGCCCAGGATATTGGCGATGGCGGGCGGCATACCACGGAAATTCGGGCCGCCAAAGCGGTCGGCGCTGTTCTCGCGCTGTGCGAGTGCCGCGGTCTGCGCGTCGGACGCCGTGTCGGACAGGGTATAGACGCTGGCGCCGCGCACCCGGGAGTCGGTTAGCGCATCCGCGTGCAGCGACATGAACAGCGCGGCGCCGCGTTGTTGGGCGAACCCGACGCGGTCGTGCAGCGGGATGAACACGTCGCGCCCGCGCGTCAGCTCCACCCGGCACCGACCGCCGCGTTCAAGCTGCCGCCGCAGTTCCAGCGCGGCCGCGAACGCCACGTACTTCTCATAAGTGCCAGAGACCCCGATCGCGCCGGGATCCTTCCCGCCATGGCCGGGGTCCAACACCACGAGCGGCAAAGGCCGGGCGGCGCGCGATGGACCCGGCACGATGCGGCCGACCGCAGCCAGGCTTGGCGCGCTGGACATGGCGGCCAGGGCGGCAAGCAAAGCGCGACGGGACAGGGTAAACACTTCAGCCATCGGCCTGACGTATCACATGAGATCGGTTGCCCGCACACAGTACTTATGCACGTCAGAGCGATCAGCCTTGCGAACGTGACCGGATTGCGCCATGTTCGTAACGCTCCGGTGGTGCGACGCCGGCGAGCCAGCCTGTTTGCGGCCCCGTCCGAATGGACCCGGTTGCAATCCCCGTGGTAAGCTCGCTTTTTCGCACCCCCGCCCGCGCCGCGCGACCTCGCGCGCCGGGTCCGTCCAGCAGGCCCCTCGCCGATCGGCACCGGGTTCATGGATGAGGGCTAATGCCTCACCTGGGCAGCGCCGCCGGCCGACGGCAGTGCTGACCCGCTTGCCAGGAACCTCATGCTGCTCGTCGTGCCCGTCCAATCTCAATCCGGACTGAACACGTGGCAGCCTGCGCCCGGCCGCAGCGGGACCTCGACCCCTTCTCGCCCTTTCTGCCGCCGCCGCGCCGTGCCCCGCACGCGTGTGCCCTCGGCGCACCGGAGTTCAACACACGATGACGAAACGCATGCTGATCGACAGCACCCACGCCGAAGAGACCCGCGTGGTAGTACTGGACGGTAACCGCCTTGAGGACTTCGACGTCGAGACCTCCACCAAGCAGCAACTCAAGGGCAACATCTATCTCGCCAAGGTCGTCCGCGTAGAGCCCAGCCTGCAGGCGGCGTTCGTCGAGTATGGCGGCGGCCGGCACGGTTTCCTGGCCTTTGGCGAGATCCATCCGGACTACTATCAGATTCCTGTCGCCGACCGGCAGCGCCTGCTGGAACTGCAGGAGGCCGAGGCCCGCGAGGACGAGGACGCCGAGGACCGCGCCGCCGCGCGCGACGCCAGCTCGGCGGCCCGGCGGCCCGCCTCCGAGGTGACGCAGGTCGGCGGCGTTGTCGAAATCCCCGGCGCAGCCGAGGCTTCCGACGTGGTCGAGGTTTCCAACGGGCCCGACATGATGGATGCGATCATGGAGGCATCCTACGCAACGCAGGCTGACCCCGAAGCGGCCGAGGACGCGCTGCCGCGTGCCGATCAGGTCGCCCAGGCCGCGGCGGTCAGCCAAGACATCCTGGTCGCGCCGCATGAGGCCGAAACGCTGTTTCCCGACAGCGCGCCGCTTCCGGAATTCGACGTCGCAGAGCCGCCGGAGCCCGAGGCAGCACCGCCTGACGAGATGGGCATCGACATGGCGCCCGAGGGCGCCGCGGAACCCGAAGCCAATAGTGGCCAGCCGCTGCTGCACGAGCCAGTGGAGCACGGGGCAGTCGCCAACGGCGCAGCCGCAACGGAAGCCGTGGAGCCTGATGCCAGCCCGCTGAATGGGTCTGCCCCGGACCAGCCGTCCGAGAACGGCTTCGAGGCTATCGAGCCGCCGCCGGAGTCGATGGGCGGCGAGGTCGAGGAACCGCGCGAGCAGCGGGCGCCGCCGCGTTTCCTGCGCAACTACAAGATCCAGGAGGTGATCCGCCGCCGGCAGATCCTGCTGATCCAGGTCGTGAAGGAGGAGCGCGGCACCAAGGGCGCGGCACTCACGACGTACATCTCGCTCGCCGGGCGTTTTTCGGTGCTGATGCCGAACTCGCCCCGGGGCGGCGGCATCTCGCGCAAGATCACCTCCGCCGCCGACCGCCGCCGGCTGAAGGAGGTCACGGCCGAGCTCGACCTGCCGCGCGGCATGGGCCTGATCGTCCGCACCGCCGGGGCCAACCGGCCGAAGCCCGAGATCATCCGGGATTGCGAGTACCTGCTGAACCAGTGGGACCAGATCCGCGACCTGACGATGAAGTCGGTCGCGCCAGCGCTGATCTACGAGGAGGCGAGCCTCATCAAGCGCGCCATCCGCGACGTGTATTCCCGCGACGTGGACGATATCCTGGTCGATGGCGAGCAGGGCTGGCGGGCGGCGCGCGACTTCATGCGCATGCTGATGCCGACCCACGCCCGCAAGGTGCAGCTGTGGAAGGACCCGCAGCCGCTGTTCGTCAAGGCGCAGGTCGAGGCGCAGCTCGACGCCATGCTGTCGCCAACCGTGCAGCTCAAGTCCGGCGGCTACTTGGTCATCAACCAGACCGAGGCGCTGGTGGCGATCGACGTGAACTCGGGCCGCAGCACGCGGGAGCGGGGCATCGAGGAGACCGCGCTCAAGACCAATATGGAGGCGGCGGAGGAGGCGGCGCGCCAGCTTCGGCTGCGCGACCTGGCCGGGCTGATCGTCATCGACTTCATCGACATGGAGAGCCGGCGCAACATCGCTTCGGTGGAGAAGCGGCTGAAGGACGCGCTGAAGGTTGACCGCGCGCGCATCCAGGTGGGTTCCATCAGCCATTTCGGCCTGATGGAAATGAGCCGGCAGCGCCTGCGCCCGTCGCTTGCCGAAACCAGCCTGGTGATGTGCACCCATTGCGCCGGGACCGGCCAGGTGCGCAGCACCGAGAGCGCCGCGCTGCATGTGCTGCGCGCGGTCGAGGAGGAGGGCGCCAAGCGCCGCGCGGCCGAGGTGATCGTATACGTGGCCGGGTCGATCGCGCTGTATGTGCTGAACCACAAGCGGGTGCGGCTGTCGGAGATCGAGGCGCGCTATGGCATGAGTGTGGCGTTCGCGGCGGATGACACCCTGCTGGCGCCGAACACCCGAATCGAGCGCGTGCGGGCGCAGTTGGCGTCGGAGTTGCCGGCGCCGATCTCGCAGTTGGCGCCGCCCGAGCCGTTCGAGGACCCGGACGAGGAGGCGATGGACCGCACGGCCGACCCGGTGGCGGCCAGCGACGACGGGGACGACGACGATGCGCCCCGCCCGGGCGAGACGGCCGAGGAGGGCGAGCAGCGCAGCAAGCGACGCCGCCGCCGTCGCCGTGGCGGACGCCGGGAGGACGGGACGGAGGACGCCGCCGCCGCCAGCACGAGCGCGGTCGAACCCGACGGCGAGCCAACTGTGGGCATTGAGCCGTCGGTAAGCCTAGCGGATGCGCCATCGGCGGACCTAGCGGATGCGCCGGCGGTCGAGAGTGCAGTGATGGAGGCGCTGACCGTCGCACCCGGGGAGGACGACGCGCCTGCCGTCGCCGAAGTCGCCGCGCCAGAGGCTGCCGATGCCGCAGGCGACGACGCCGATCGCGGTAAGCGACGCGGTCGCCGCGGTGGACGCCGGCGCCGGCGTGAGCCTGGCGAGGCTGAGGCGACGACCGAAGCCCCGGAAGCGGTGCCGGCGGAGCCCAGCGTCGCCGCCCATGTTGCACCGGCCTACATGGCACCGGTCTATGCCGGACCGACTCCGGCCAATCCGTTCGGCGGCAGCTCGGCATTTGACATTTTCGACGCGATTGAACAGGCCGAACAGGAGCGCGCCCTCGCTGCCACCGCCCCGGTGCGCCGGATGTCGGAGCCCGCGGCCTCCGAGCTGCCCGCTTCCGAACCGCTGGTGTCCGAGCCGCCAATCCCCGAGCCGTCATTGTCAGAACTGCCCGTTTTCGAGGCATCCGTGCCTCCGGAGCAGGACAAGCCGGAGCCGGTCATCGCCGAACCTGTTGCGTTGGCGCCTGAAACGGTATCGCTGGCCGACTCGGACCCGATCGCCGAGTCGCCGGCGCAGCTTGCGCCGAGTGAGCCGGAGCCGGTCCCCGAGCCGCCTGCGGCCGAGCCCGATGTCGAGCCGGCATCCGAGCCGTTCGTCGCACCGCTGATCGTTCCGACGTTGATCGACGGCACCGGGTCGCTGGCCGAAAAGCGGCGCGGCTGGTGGCGCCGCTGACGCCTCATACGCGACCGGGCTGAACTGCCGGCGGGGCGCCGAAACAGCGTCCCGCCGCAGGATTCACTCAGCGAAAGCGCGCCAACCGAGCCGCCGCCTCGACCATGTCGGCCTCAGGCCCGCAGTAGCTGAACCGCATCGTCCGGGTGCCGCGGGCCCGATCGAAATCGACGCCGGGGCTCGCGGCCACGCCGGCCTCGGTCAGCATGCGGGCGCAGAATGCCACGCTGTCATTGGTCCGCGCGCTGACATCGGCATAGATGTAGAAGGCTCCATCCGGAGCCGCGATGTCCGGGAACCCGGCGTCTGGCAACGCTGCCAACAGATGGTCCCGCGCCCGGCGGTAGCGCGCGACATTGGCTTCCAGCTCGGCCGTGCAGTCGAACGCGGCCTCCGCCGCCACCTGGCAGACATGCGGCGCCGAGATGAACAGGTTCTGCGCCAGGCACTCGACCGGCCGCACCAGATCGTCCGGCAGCACCATCCAGCCGACCCGCCATCCCGTCATGCTGAAATACTTGGAAAAGCTGTTGATGACGATGGCATTCGGGCTGAACGCGGCGGCCGTGGCGATCGGGCGGTCGTAGTGCAGCCCGTGATAGATCTCGTCGGAGATCAGCCGTACTCCACGCGCGTCGCACCATGCGGCGATGGCTGCGAGTTCGTCCGGCATCAGCATCGTGCCGGCGGGGTTGCAGGGGCTGGCGACGATGAGGCCGTCCGGCACCGGGTCCAGCCGCTCCAGCAGCGCGACGGTCGGCTGATAGCGGGTCGCGGGCCCGGTCTCGATGATGACCGGCTGCAAGCCGAGCGCGCTCAGGATATTGACGTAGGGTGGGTAAAACGGCGCGGCCAGCGCCACGCGGTCACCGGGGTCGAAAGCCGCGAGGAACGCCAATGGGAACGCGGCGCTCGCGCCCATCGTCACCGCAATTCGCCGGGCGGGCACCGCGGCGCCATACCAATCCTGGTAGTGCGCCGCGAGCCGGGCGCGCAGCGATGGCCGGCCCAGTGCCTCGGTATAGCCCAACGGATCGACGCCGCGCAGCGCGGCCGTGACCGCCGCGATGGCGCCGGCCGGCGCCCCGGTGCCGGGCTGGCCGACCTCCATGCGGATCACCCGCGGGTCGGACGGCGCCAGCGCTGCCTGCCGGGCATTGGCGGCGGCAATCACGTCCATCACCAGGAACCCCGGGGCATGCGCACCCCGGCCGATCTTCAGCGCCATGCTAGCCGCTATTATTCATCAGCCCGAAGCGATCTCCTGCGGAGACAGGCGTTTCTCGCGTGATGGTTGTGCGGGCGTGCGGATACGCGGCCACCTCGGGGATGACATGCTGGCG
>JAABUS010004104.1_pt1 | contig 21815 bp, 26 predicted proteins | sample 5560161 | NCBI WGS metagenome assembly JAABUS01 (sample SAMN10711885, study PRJNA513376) | rock metagenome | isolation source: Antarctica rocks | place: Antarctica: Victoria Land, Trio Nunatak nord | collected 2016-01-04
CTGTCGTCATGAGATGGAGAGATTGGTCTACGAAGTCGGTAGAGACAAACAGCTGCGAAATGGGTTGACTTGGTTGGATGATCTAACACGACGGTCACCCTATTTTAATTAAAAAGCGTTATATATAGGTTACCACTAAACGTACACCCCTTTTTACTACATATACGTCCCCCCCAGATAGGTTTAGCGGTTACCCAACTAGGTTTAGCGGCTCAATAATCATGACAACGCGCACACGTTCTTTCATCAACCAACTATTTTACCTACCTACCACCCACCCTACCTCATCGCCGCCATGGATCTTGCACCCCCTCCGGTGGGTGAGCTCTATGTGAGTCACGAGGAGCCAATTTGAACGCGTTGAAGCGCATCTGCAGCAACGGGGTGAGCAAGAGCTAGGGTAAACACAAGCGAGGGGTAGGGATAGAGATAGAGGTAGAGGGCTAGGTCGAGGAGATGAAGGGGGTGAAGGGGGTGAAGCTTCGGCTGAGCCTCTATCCGAACATCAGCAGGAAGCTTCAAACGGTGGAGGCTTCTACGAAGTGTTTCAAATTTGATATGAATTTGATATGTAGTTGCAAATGTAAATCAGCTTCGAAAAACATATCGATCTCAAAGATACTTCCATTTTGGTGAGCCGCTCAAAAAAAATCAAGTATCTGTATGGTGTTCGTCTGTTGTAACCGCTAAACCTATCTGGGGGGGGCGTAGCTGTAGTAAAAAGGGGTGTACGTTTAGTGGTAACCTATATATATCAAGTATGACATTTGAAGATATTCATAGACGAAAAAATAAAACTGCGTTAAACATCATTCAACAACTGTTGGTTGTTACGAAGCAGTAGCTCCGGAAATATTCGTAGGTACCCGTACCTTACATAATTACCTCTTATATCGTAGGGGAAAGTTACCTCAGATCTCAGACGTGTCGCTAACCCCTAACGGGGTTAGCCGATGCTTACTATGCATGTATACGGTGACACGTCTGAGTCCAGGACGGGGGTACAGCTGGTCGGGGGGTTGGAAAAGTTGAGCCGGGGTCGGAAAAAATTCTTGGCGTCGGATTGGACTTTAAAATTGGCATATGCCCCGCACATTCAAGACTTGGCGACGGGTTGAAAAAGCTTCGAACCCTATGCGAAGCATATGCCAAGAGCATTAAGCGAAGCCACAATAAAATACACATCTGATCATCAAAGCCTCGTCGATGCATATGCGCAGCATCACTGAGCACAAAGAAACATCAATGAACGACTTGAAGATGAGTGTCGCACTTCGCATATGCTGCGCATATACTAAGAAGAAACTCAGCTCGCTCAAGATTCATTCAATGCAAATGTTGAAAACAACGAGAAAAGCGATGATGCAAATCATGAGCTGAACAACGAGAATGAAGAAGAAAATGCACGAGAAAGATCTGATGAGCTTGTTGAATAACATGTTACAAATTTAGTTCATGATTTCGCATGTTTTGTGCATATGCTAAGCATATGTAGAAGAATCTTCGCTCGTCTTGCTATTCATGATATATACATGATCTGTGATTGTGCTGTTTTCTCGATGCTTCGCTCAAGCTGTGCATATGCACGACTTCAATACTTCGCTCTTGCTGTTTATCATCTAGCTACTTTAGCTATATAACATTAATTCTTGAGCTCATGATTAGCATATGCAAAAAGCTGAGTCGAGATTGAAATAATTTTGAACTCATGATTAGCATATGCAGAAAGTAGAGTCGAAGTCGAAATCAAAAAAAAAAGTTTCGACTCTGACTCAACTTTTTCAACCTCTCACTAACTGTAAGTTCATTCAGAATTCTGTATTTTTCTTTGATTTGAGTTAACTACGCGAACACGTTAGCAAATAGTGATCTAGTGTCGTAATTTTGTAATATTGAGCTTTTCAAGCGAAGTTTTCTACTCATCATTTTATCTACTCATCATTTTACTCATTATTCTATCTACTCGTCTATCTACATGTTCAGCTATCAACTTAGCTATCTACTCGTTTATTTACTCATCAGTCTACTCACTTCAAAACATGCTTCAAAACATGTTTTATGCAACGCGTTTGAATACGCTTCATGATCTACTTCATAGTATGCTTCATAAATGCTTCATAACACATGCTAATTAGCTCAATAGAGAGCATTCTTCATGACTCGATATCAAACTTTCTATCAAATTTTCTACTGAGCTTTCTATTGAGCTTTCTATCAAGCTTTCTGTTGAACTCTCTATCAAACTTTCTATCAAACGCTTTATCAAACGCTTTATCGAGCTTTCTATCGAGCTTTCTATTGAGCTCTCTGTCAAACTTTCTACCAAACTTTCTATCAAGCTTTCTATTGAGCTTTCTATCAAACGCTCTATCAAACTCTCTATCAAACACTCTATTGAAATCTCTATCAAACTCTCTACATGCTTCAAAATACACTTTGATCAAGCACATAACATATGTCAAACAGTGCTTCAAACTCTTTCTTGCAACTTTTCATATCAAAAAGTCATAAGAGTGAAATCTAAATCTGTCGTCGAGTTCAAGTTGCTCAATTCAACTCAAGTTGAGTTTCAGAGTTGAGTTGAGTTGAGAGAGATCAATTCAACTCAATCGAGTTGAGTCAGACTCTCAACTCAACTCGATTAACTCAACTCATTGATTCAAACTTGACAACATGTCTAGACATTTTACTTATTTAAAATAAGTACTAGTAGAATGATATTATAAAACTTTAAAATGTGTGTGTATGAATGATCTTTATTTACATGTCGAAAAGAAATTTATATGTATGTAAAGAAATGTCTTCAACTTCTTTATTGTTGACTCAAACTTCAGTCACTGTTTTTAACTAAACTGCTTGAAAAATGCGCAAGCAATTTCATGAAAACAGTAGATTGCAAAATGAATTGCAAAACTATTTACATAAGCTTTCTATTGATGTCTTCTTGTCTTTTTTGCTCAGACAATGCATTCAATTTAGCTTTACTCTTAAATGATGATTTCTTCTGAAAATTAGTCATTTCAAAGCTACGTTTACATGTTGAAATAGAACTCGACTTCAAAGAAGAAGTCATCTTGCGCTGTTCTTTTTTCACTGCTAAAGATGATAACTTAGATTCTTCATTCAATTTAAAGACTGCAACGAATTTTATCAAATTTCTTTGATTCATTATTTTTTATAATGATTGATCATTTTTCTTCAATCTGTTTCTCTCAGTCAAGTGTGATGTAACTCGATCAAAATGAGCAAACGTTGAAAATCAAGCATTCAAAAGTGAAGTTGTCATAGATCTTGCTGTCATAGATCTTGCTGTCGTAGATCTTGCTGTCGTAGATCTTGCTGTATTAAATAACGTAGATAACGAGAGTTTTTTAAAGTTTGAGAATCTAGATTACGAAGATGATATGAAAAGATCAACATCAAGTGTATCATCATTCTTCAGCTCTGATATTGTTAATTAAATGTCTGATGATGAACAATATAACATTACTTATCATGCTCGTTATCATCAACATCATCATCTGATGATGCATCGCTGATATACTCTAAATCTTCATTAACGTTGATGATGAAGACTAAATCTTTGTTCTTTTCTTGTTTCTGTGCATCGAAAGCTCTTTTCTCTTTGATAAGCTTGTGAGACTTGAATTCTGCTTTCAACTTCACAGCATCTGCATGCTTAATCATCATGATATTTGATATGATGTTGACAACAAGAGAGCTGCGACAATAAGATAATAAGTCTCGTTTCAAATTGAAAACTCTTTCAACATCTGTTGAGATAGCTGAAATTGCTAAAATATCTCGAGTCATTCTGCTTAAATGAACAAAGTCTCTGAAATGATTTCTTCAAAACTTAATGAGATCAATGTCTTGAACAATGTTTAAAGCTTATTAGAATTTGATATTTCAAACTATGTGACTGCAAAATCAATTGCAAAATCGATTGCAAAATTGATTGCAAAATTGATTGCAAAGAAATTATGAGACAACATTAATTGTGCAACGAACGAAACAAAGAGAAGAAAAACTAACTCTGATTCAAATATCGTTTCGCTTCGTTTGTTGAAACAAGTGATGACAAATTGTGATATCTGAAATTTCGTTTAGCAACTATATCTGCAATGAAAGATGATTGTTGCAAGACTCTTTCTTGAAGTTGATCTTGCAATGTAGTTGAGTCAAGAGCGTAGTGTTTAGCATAATAATTTATAAACTTTCGTTTGTATCTTTGTTTATAGTCGCTGTCTTGTCATGTAAATCGCTTGTATGAATTTAGTTTCTGATGAGAATCTATAATATTTTCAAGATTGTACATTAGCTTTCAATCATGACTGACATCTGCATAATATTCAAATAATTTGATTCAAGCTTGCATTAAGACTTTCAAAAGCAAATGCTTTCAAGAACGCTGCTTTCTCTTCAGAGCTGTCATGTGATCTTCGATATAAAAGAACAAAACATCATAAACGATGTAAATTGCATTGATGCTGAGTTCGTGATTACGTTCAAGTAAATCAATGAATATCGCGAATGATTTGAGTAGTTCTACAAGATATCGAACATATGTTCATTTTTTATTATTGAAAGATAGCTTTTGAAGAGTAGTATTTTCATTTTCGTGAGTAGAAATATAACTCTTGATGAAGACTTGAAGACGAAGTGCTCTCAAAAGCATGAGACAGATGAAATTTCAGCGAGTTTTAACGTTTTGTATCATCTTGAGATAAAGTTTGAAATTGCGTTGAGACTTGTGAAAGTTCTCTATTCTCTGAGAACTTTCGTTCATATAAACAGAAAGCTTTCAAATTTAATTAAACATTACTATAATGTCATGAATAAGAGTGTACTTTGTATTTTCGATCGCGATTGCAAAATCGATTGCAAAAATAATAGCAAAGCAAACTAACATAATAAATAAAAATTATTAATTATCTTAAACAGTGTTTGAGATAAACTCTCTTGTATAAATATGCTTTGAAGACTAATCTTGAGTATTCAATACTTTTTCTCATTCTCATTCTTGTTATGAGTGTATCAAGACTGATTAAAACTAGTTAATGATTTAGTCGAGATCTGACTCAGATCTAGCTCAGATTTGACTCAGATATGACTCAACACTCTTTTTCTTTCTTAACACTCTTTTTCTTCATCAACATCTTGTTCATTTACATCATCTTCTTTTCATGTTACAAACACATTTCTTTCAAGTCTAGCACAGTCTCTGAACATTACATAAATAAAAGCTTTTGTATCAATCTTCTTCTGTATTCTTAATATTCAGTTATAGCTATCTTTAAAGATCAAGCACTATCAATTCTGATCTTCATCGATTGTATCATCTAGACACGATTCTGACATTATATTAAGAATTCGTTAATCACACGATACTGATCTCATTACTCATTCAACATACTCGTACAGACAGAACAAGTCTAAAGAAATTCATTTATCTGATGATTGATGCAATTGAAAGACTGAACAACATTAAAGAGTTTGATAGAATCAACGACAAGACTGTTTGAATCGCTAAACAACTTATTGCTCACTAAGTACGCACAGTTCAAATCGATCAAGAGAATCAACTCATTCTCATGAAATAGACGAGTGAAAATAAGCTGTTCAACTCGATTAAGAGAATCAACGATAAAGAATCTTCGTGAATTGCTCAAGAATCAAATCAATCAACAAACAAATCTCATTTTCTTTGTTGAAGATTAAACATCATTCTATACATTTTTCTTCTTCAATCATCAAGCATCATCATTTATTCAACTCTTCTTTCAAACAAATCTCATCATGTCTAGTCATTCATTTACTGAAGAGCGTTCTGAGAAATTTCGAAATCGTTTCTCTCAAATCTTTGATACTGATTCATTGAAATCACGAACGAGATCATCAAGTGCTGCGTCATTCATTCATAAAGATGACGAATCATTCGCTGAAATGATAATATCTCTCATGTTTTACGAAATTTGAAAAGCTTGAAGTCTAGTTCTTGATAAAGAAACAGATCAACTTTACAAGTTAAATAAATAACAAGAAGACGAAATCAAAGAGTTGAAGACAAGACTTCAAACTAAAGAAAACACTTCTTCTGATTTCATCTACTCTGAGCGTTCTAGATCTCAAAAAATACCTGATTCTTCGCTGTTTACTGATGAAAAGAACTCTACTTGAAAGAACTGATACGAAAAAATTCAGAATAAACTAGAGATCAACGTCGATCTCTTTTCTAATGAACGAGTCAAATTGAGCTATATACATTCTAGATTATTCGATGACGCAGCTGAGATCACTCAAGCTAGACGCGAACGTGACTGTGTCAACTTCTATAGAATTGTCGAAGATCTTTTGAAAGAGCTAGCTCAGTTGTTTGATGATTCGAATAAGAAAGTTAACTTTCATAGAGAATACTACAACTTGATTCAAGAATCAAAGAAATTCAGCGAGTTCTATACTCAGTTTCAACGACTATTTTTCTATCTAGACTATCACGAAAAGCAACTGATTGTTGATTTGAAAGATAAAATCAATTCTCGTCTTCGATTCGTTTGAATAGATCAACTAGTTCAATCTGATTTTCTAAAAGAAATTCATTTCTATCTGATTCATTTGAATAATGATCAGCGAGTCATTCAAGAGATCAAGAACAAGCTCAAACATGTCAATGATCTTTCAAAAACTATCTTTCATAGAGTGACTGTTGTCACTCAGTCAGTCGATCATTCGAAGTCTGATCAGCTAAAGTCGTGCGACGCGATTTTAACTAGCGTCAAAGAAGCAGACATTCTATTCGAAAGCTGTTTCATATGTCATAAATCAGGTCATAGCTCTAAGAAGTGTCTTGATCGACCTACTAGAATCAATGCAGTGAACAAAGAATATGATCGCTTCGATTTCGATTCGAATTTCGATTCAAAAAACTAGTCATCTCTTCAAAAGTCATCAAAGAAATAAAGATTATATCTTTGTGCAAACTAGACGAATTTCTATCGAAAGAGAATTACTTTGAAAAGTCGTTTCTAATTGATGCTCATCTCATCTCTCAGAAATGATCTTTCAGCCTTCGTCTTCTAATAGACAGTGATTCAGCCGTCTACATGATCATACATTTCAACCTAGTCGATAAAGTATGCGAGAAACTGAAAATTCAATCTATATCACTGACAAAAGAGAAGCTAATAAGAGATTATGATGAAAAGATATTTAAGAAGACAATCACTCATAAAATTCTACTCAATCTCATCATCGAAAGTCATAAGAAATTGACTGTATTAATGTTGATAACTGATATCAATCATCATGAAGTCATATTGAGTAAGCTCTGAATGAATAAAAACAAAATATTACTGAATATGCAAAACGACGTCATTATTTTTTGAATCAATTGAATACTTCTATTTTGATTTTTTCGATTTCGCTCAATTCAAAGCACTCAAGTTGATCGCGATCAACTTCGCTTTCTTCAATCACTCAGACTAAGATCTTTACAATGCTCAAACGACTCATTTCAATCACTGTTCAGAAAGAGTCATTAATTTGACTCAGATTTGATCATATATGAGTCAAATTTGAGTCAGATCTGAGTCAGATTTCGACTAAATTATTGACTAGCTCTAATCAATCTTGATACACTTGTAATATTATTTTTCTCTTCGAAAATTCATGTTTGCATGAATGTAGTTCTCTTACTCACTTTTGTTGATAGTTATTTCAATATTTAGCGCGATTTGCTTGAATATAACTTATGAAATTCATTCAAAACTTTCTCTGAGTTATTGAATTTTCCTTTATTGACATAGTATCATTTGTTGTTTCTATCTAGATCTTTTCATTTGACTTTGTACTGTATTCAACCTCGATAACGTTTGAAGTTCAATATATCATCTATCTCTCAATGTTCATCATCTTCAATAATGATTGATTTAAGTGATTCTGAATGTTGTTCTGATAAAAAGTCTTCTGAATATAATCGTAGTAGCTTCGAGCTGAATATCGAATGCAGATGCTTCATGCTGACTGATAGATGAAGATGATAGAAGATATCTATTTTAGCAGTGATTTAATAGAGATTTAGCTGTTTATCTTTCAAATCTTTGCAGAGTCTTGTTGTTTTGATGTTTCTGAAAGATAGTCAAATTCAGTCATCTACTACATATGTGACGTTTTGTCTATGTTTATTGATCTGAACTTTGATGATCAGCTTCGTCTTTTTCAACTGTTGATGATTGAAGCTCAGTAGCTCTTTCATTTGAATGACAATATCATTTGTCTTTCTAGCTTCAAGTTGTTCATGAGTCATTTCATAGTCAGTCGTATCTGAATCGAAACTCATTCAAGAGTGAAATTCTTTATTGAAGTAGAAGAGAATCATTAAAGTGATCGAGAAGATATTGAAATTGTCGCTGAATTTCATCATAGATATTCATTTGACTTAGTCGTTCTGCATGTAATTGCAGTAGATTCTAAGTTCGCGTTCAACATCTTGATTGACTCATTTTGATTGATTGTCAATCTCAGAATGATAGACTGTGAATAAACTAGCTGTGATTCTCAGTCTTTTGCAAAGACTCTTTCACATAGTTGATATGAATTGAGAGTCTCTGTTTGAAACAATAGAATTGAGTAGATCATGCAGTCAATAGACGTTTCATAACATGATTCAAATTGAAGTATATTCTTAATGAAAAACATGATGCTGTGATTTGTTAATCTTTTGCAATCTCTTTTGCAATCTATTTTGCAATCTGCAGCTAAGAAGTAATTTATCAAAGCTTTAACTCTAACAAAGTTATGAATGTCTTAAACTTTCGTGATCTTAGTTGCTAAGTTTGTGCATCTATCACAATCTTTGCTATTCAGATGATGTTTCATGATGCTGTTATTGATGCTTCTATTGTTAGAATGCTCATAGACATGCAAATACAAATGACAAATGAGTTTGAATCTTTCGCTTTTGACTAAAGCTGTCTGATAAAAGTTATTTCATATCTCATCTGTTCATGTCTATGAGATTCACTTTGAATGATGATAGTCTGATACTTTTCGTTCTACTTGCATTGCATATTGAGTTTGCTTTCATCAATTCAGAAATATATGTTGATATTCTTGCTCATGATCATATAGCACATATCATTCATCGTGTAATGACTGCAGTTCAATGAGCACGACAGAAGTAACGTTAGAAGAAGAAGATTGAGCACTATCATGCTCGCTGTTGTCAAGATTCTCTGAAGATATATTTATAAAACTGAATAAACTGTTTATACTTGCTTGCAATTTCAATGTTTTGTTTCAAGAAGATGACATGATAAGTAAGTTAAATGAAAAAGAAACTGCAAAAAGAGTTGCAAAAAGAATTGCTAAGAAAGTTGCAAAAAGAATCAAAAACAAGTTTGATCTTTCAAGCATCATTAAGCTTAAAGTTCAAAGATCAATGCAAATCATGCATCATTGTTGACTTGTGACTGATTAATTCTTATCTTTTAAATTAACTGTTAATTATTCTAAAAACTAGCACATTTTAATAGATTTCAAACATCATGATTGACTAAGAAGCTTATTACAAATACAAGAAAATAATTATACAGAGACAAATTGAAGTACGAAATAATCGTTGCATAAAATTATGCGAAAAGAATGTTTAATTCTTCTGTTCACTTCTGTTATTTAATTATTACATGAGAGTATGATGTGATGCTGCATGCAATAAATGATTCTATCTATCAGCTTGTGATTGCAAAACTAGCTAGATCATTGATTTAAAAATGCTTGATTTCTAAGATATGAGCATTAAAAGAATCAAAAAGATTACTTGACTTCTTAATTTTGAATATTACTTTTCAGATTTCACGTGTCAATTTGTGTGAAATATTTGATGTTCATTCATACTTGTTGTAGTCAAAATTTGTTGATCAATTCTCAGTCTGATCTGATAATACAATTCACTTGCATGACTTGTTCTTAATCGTCTTTCTTCTTGATCATACTACACGTCATAGAGTTTTCTCAGATGTGATGAATGATTCTTGAAAGTGCTTTAATGTTAATTTGCAATCTCGAGAAATATGATAATTTCTGAAGAAGACTCAATGATACTGATCACTCTTTGCTTTTTTATATGTCACAATGTTAGTATAAATATATTATGAACATGTCTGAATCAATCAGAATTCAGATTTAATTCTAATCAATTTGATTAAAGCAAGTCATGATGCTATGTTTAGTTTGAATTTAGCACATCTCTGTTGAACTCTTCAAGTCATTCTCAGCACTTCTTCTCATTGTTCAGCACTTTCTTCATTCATTTCTTTCATCATTCTTTTAAGCAAACACATCTGACTTATTACATTACATCTGTATTGAGTCTAGCGCAGTCTCAAGTCATTATTTATAGAAGAGCTTGCACTCTTTCTTTTCTGTATTCTTAATGTCTTGTTATAGCTATCTCTAAAGAGCAATACATACATATCAGCTTCGAGTCTCTTTGATTGAATGATCTAGACATAATCTCAACATTACATTAAGAATCTCATTTATCATATGATACAGATACTTATTACTTGTTCAATATACTCATTCAAACAGATCAAGTCTAAAGAAATTCATTTATCTGATGATTGATGCAATCGAAAGACAGAACAACACTAGAGAATCTATAGAATTAACAGCGAAACTGATTGAATTGCTAAACGACTTACAGCTCATTAAGTACACATCGTTCATTTCAATTAATAGAATCAGCAATAAAGAATCTTCGTTAATTGCTAGAGAATCAAATTGATCAAGAGAATCAATCAATTTTCAAATCAAACAACAAAAATGACTTTATCTTTTATTGTTGAGCATCACTCTTCGCTCGATTTCTTTCTTTTAAAACATTCATTCAATTCAATCTCTTCTTTCTTTCTCATCATGTTTTATCTCTTCAAAGAGCATTTCAAAGCTTCATTCTTCATTGTTGAAGATAATGACTCATTCGCTGAAATCATAACATCATCTATGACTATGAAAGCTTTGAAGAAACGATGCAAAGAGCTGAAAGCTAGACTACAAGTGTCACGATTCTAGTCTTGTCAGACTCAGTCTTCTAGTTTTGTCAGATCTATTCTAGCTTCGTCATCTTGACTAGTCTCTATTGAGTCTAGCGTCGACTGAGAAATACACATATGTAGTCAGCTTCTTTTCTGTAGCTATCTTTCTTTCTTAGCATTTATCTTCTAGTTAAATGACACTCATATTGACTCGCTCTATGCTGACTTCTAACATTAGATAAATGCTCATCAACTACTCTGCTATCGATGAATAGATGATACAAAACAATCTATTCAGTAAGAAAAATTTGCAAGAAATTCTTCAAATTTGCATCATCATCATTTTAGATTGCAAGAAATTCTTCGATTCTACATTCATTTTCATCATTCTATTTGCAAGAAATTCTTCGAATATTACAATCAGCTATTATCAGAAAATTCACAAGAGCTTCTTTGAATTTGCATTAAATCAAAATATCAATTTCTCATCTATCTTTATCTCAACAACTTCTACCTACTATCATCATGACATGTGACGTCAAGTCAGTTGAGTCTTGAACAGCTCGTCTGCTTAGAAGCACTGTCAATAGAAGAGTCTCACTTCTATCTCTTGATGTCTCAGTCGAGATTGAAGAAGCTACAACATCATGAAACATAAAGAACAAGAAACAATTGTGTCAATGAGTTGCAAATCAGCTTGATCAGATTATTGATATGCTGAACGAGTTTCAAAGTCAGTGAGATCTGACTCTACAGCTCAACGAGCACTGACTTCTTGTACAAGACAATCACAAAAAGAGAGCGAAACAACTAGAAGTCGCTTTTGATAAGAATGATGAGCTAGAGAAAAAGATCAGTCAGCTACAAGACGAGCGATTGAACTTCAGAGCGAAACAACGTCAAGTCGATCGATCTATGTCTCGTCAAGAGACTCAGTCAGTCGAGCATTGAGTCAATCAGAAAGAGATCTCATCGATTTCTGAAGTCGATCAATGCTCTCGAAGCTCACGAGAGTCATTCACTCTATTTGATAACGAGAATGATCATCACAAGTTCATCAAGCTTTCGAATTCACTCATCTTCATCGAAACAGATGATTCTATCTGAGAGACATGAAACATCAAAATAGCTGACAAGCTCGATGTCAACGCGAATCATTACTCTACTGAAAAGATTCGTATTGTCTATGTGATTTTCAGACTAGAAAACGATGCTGATCAGCAAATCTATGCAAAGCGTTGTGTTGATGCTTTCTCATTCTATCAGTCACTATCAGAGCTACTGAAACATCTGAAAGAAATTTACGAAGATCAGAATCTGATTCGAAAGTGTCGTTGCAAATACGTCGTTCTGAAGCAGCTCAACAAGTCTTTCAGCTCTTTTTATTTGAAATTCACTAGAATATTCAGCTTTCTGAACTACGATGATATCACTCTGATGAACGACATTCAGAATAAAATCAACAATCGTCTTCAGAACGCATTGTCAGTTTGTCTCATAAAGTTTAACTCGCTTGATAAGCTCAAGATCTTTCTTCAAGATGTGAATAACAAACAACGAGTCAATTATCAGCTACGTGACGAGCAATGAACAGTCAAATTGATAGCAGCTTCGAAAAAACGTTTTGTTTCTTCATCAACATCAGTCTCGACTGCTATCTATGTTCAACTCGCTACTTTTTTCATTCTTGAATCTGAATGATCAAGAATGTCAATCATCTGCTTTAACTGCAAAGTATCGAATCATCTTTCAAAGAACTGCTCTCAGCTGAAGACTAGTACTTCGACATCTTGTGCATTCATTTCTCGCCTCAATGAGATCATCATGTCGAAAGAAGAGAAGAAATTATTTACAGAGAAATCGAAGAATGAGACAAAAAACTAGTGACTTTCATCAAAGATGCAATGAAAAATGTGTTAATTTCTTCAACAACGAGCAGCTCAAATGACTTCTTTGCTTCAAAATCTTTGACTATTGAATGTGTACTATCTAGCAATGAAATTAGTTACTCATTAAAGTCATTGATTGACACTGAAGCAGCTGACTATTCGTTCATTGATGAATTAATCGCGCAGAATGTTTGTGATCATTTGCAAATTGAATCGTTATCTTTAATCAAGCTCAAGTCAATAAGAGAATTCGATGATCATTATGCAAAAAAGCTCATTACTCATGCGATTTATTCAAATCTGACTGTTCAAGATCATATGAAACGTTTCGTTTCTATGCTGATTACTTGATTGAGTCAGCATCAGATGATTCTTGAAAAAACATGAATGAATAAGATTGAGATAATGATTGATATGAGAAACGATCGTCTTCAATTTTCTGATTCAAAGACTCATATTGATGCTAGCTCAATCTCTCTTTCTGTTCTCAAGAAAATCACGATAGAACAGAGAAGTTCAATCTCTACTCAAATACTAAAGAGATTTATCTCTTCTGTTGTCACTCGACTCAGCGAGAAGTTATCTTCATTCAGTAAAATCGTGAAATCATTTAATTCAGTCAACTTCGCTTCGTCTTTCAATTCAATGAACATAGCAATGATAAAGACTGCAGCATATAGATCACTAGTCAAATGATTGAATGTGACTACTTTCGCGATCATCATCACGAAAATCGATTGACTTCTAAAAACAGCTAGAAATAAACTCGAAGATGTAAATATACAAGAGCTTTCACACGAAGAGATTTTGAAAGAAGTCAAAGCTAAGCTTTCTTTGAAATATCATGACTATCTAGATGTGTTTAATCGAGCTATGACTGATCAACTACTTTCTCATTGCTTCTATGATCATAAAATTGAGTTGATCAACGAGAAAACATCTTCTTGAAGTCATCTCTATCATATGTCTGATTACAAACTTTAAAAGATGAAGAACTATCTGATCAAGCATCTGAATAAAGACTTCATATCGTCTAGCTCAGCTTCATACGCTTCGCTCATACTATTCATCGAAAAGAAAGACGATAGCTTGCGTTTCTGCATTGATTACAGAAAGCTCAATGCTTTGATCAAACGAAATCACTATTCTTTGTCATTAATAGACGAGACTTTCGCTCGTATACAAGAAAGCAAATATCTGACTCGATTGAACATCATCGTCACGTTCAATAAACTGCAAATGCACTCAGATAGCGAAGATTTGACTATCTTTATCATCTCTTTTGATTTCTACAAATATCACGTGATGTCTTTTGAATTAATCAACGACTCGACTTTCTATCAACACTATATGAACGACGTGCTATTTGACTATCTTTATCAGTTTTGTCAGATCTATTTAGATGACATTATCATCTACAGCAAAACACTGAAGAAACATAAGCGACACGTACGATTGATTCTACATAAACTACGAGAGACTGATCTTCAGATGAATATAAACAAGTGCGAGTTTCATGTTCAGAAGATCTTCTTTCTGAAACTATTGCTATTCATTGAAGAACTAAAGATGAATCTCAGAAAAGTACAAGCAGTAGTTGAATAATCTACTTCTACAAATCTCATTCAGATGCAGTTCTTCATCGACTTCTGCAACTTCTATCAACGTTTTATAAAGAACTTTTCAAAGATTGTTTGTTCTCTGATTCAACTCACTCAAAAAGAGATGATATTTGAATGAGATCACGCTTGTCAAATGATCTTTGATCATATGAAGAAATGAATAACTGAAGCATCTATTCTTCGTCATTTTGATCAGAATAAAGAGACTATTCTTGAAACAGACTCATTCAACTACGTCAATGATGACATACTTTCTCAATATGATGACGAAGAAATCTTGCATTTGATGATCTACTACAGCAAGAATCTGAGTCTCGCTGAGTGCAATTACAAGATTTATGACAAAAAGTTACTAGCAATCATTCAAGCATTCAAGCATTGACGATCTGAGCTGAAATTGACTGAGTTATCAATCAAGATGTTCATCGATCATCAAGCTCTGATGTCATTAATGAAGAATAAAGAGCTGAGTAGACATCAGATGCGCTGAGTTCAGAAGTTAACTGACTTCAACTTCAAGATAATGTATCAATCTGACAAACAGAACATTAAGATTGATGCATTAACTCGTTGAGCTGACTTCGTGCTCAGAGATTTCGATGATGAACGCGTTCGTTATCAATGAATCACTATTCTGACGTTGAATCGAATGAAGATTGCTGATCTAGAGAAGAACGTCAGCGAGTCAATTTATAAACAAGTTCTTGATGCAAATGAAATTGATGAGAATTGTACTTTACTTCGCGAAGCAATAGAAAGAGACGAAGCACAATGCAAAGACATCAAGCTGAAGAATTGTCGAATTCAGAATGAAATCTTATACAAAGACAGTCAGCTATGAGTTTCGTTCAATGAACTTTTGCAAATGAAACTGATTCGTGAGATACACAATCAACTCTCAATAGATCACTTTGATATTCTTAGAACGATGAAGATCATCAAACGAAACTACTATTGATCATTCATGTGAAAGACAGTAGATTGATATATTTGAAACTGCTATGTTTGTCAACGATCAAAGACATCTAGAAATAAATCAAATGACTTGCTTCAATCTCTATTAATATCTGAACAGCGATGACAGAACATAGTCATGAACTTCATTATTGATCTATTTGATTCGTACGACTACAACGTTATTCTGACTGTCATCTGCAGATTGTTGAAAGAAAGACATTATATTTCTTGCATCATTGATGAGAAAGATACCACAGTCGAAAAGACAGCTGAGATGTTGCTTCAATGAGTATATTGAACTCACGATTTATCAAGCTTCATTGTATTCGATCAAGATTCTCAGTTCATCTTCATTCTTTGAAAGTCTCTTTGCAAACGACTGAGCATTTCTCTTTGATTATTCATCGTCTATCACTCTCAGATCGACGATCAAAGCGAATGAGTCAATCAGAATGTTGAGCGATATCTTCGTTTCTTCTGTTTGTACATGCAGAATGACTGATTCAAGTGACTATTCATGATCGAGTTTATCAACAATAACGTCTTGTCTTCAGTCATCTTCTTGATTTTCTTCTTCATGAACAAGAGCTTTCATTCTCATATGAGCTTCAACTCTGACATCATTGAGTATGAAAGCATTCGCGAACGTCTGCAGATCACTCGAATCGAAGATATATTCAATCACATGAATAGAACACTGATCTTCGCTCGCGAAGCTCTGATCAAAACACGAGAGCAAATGATGAATTAAACTAACAAGCATAGAAAGAAGATCAATTATAAGATTGAATCAAAGATGTTTCTGAATGAAAGAAACATCGTTACAGCGAGATCTTTCAAGAAGCTAGATGACAAAATGCTCGATTCTTTCATCAATCTAGATCTTGTCGACTCTTCATATAAACTGAAATTATCAAAGTCTATGCATGTTCATGATGTATTTCATTCTGATCTACTTCGCTCTGTCGTCGATGATTCTCTGCCTGATCAAAAGAATGAATCTTCGAGATTAATAGTGATAAAAGATGAAGACGAATGAGAAATCGATGATATACTGAACTTTCAACACTATAGAAGATGACTTCAATATTGAGTCAAATGAAAGAGCTATGACAACGATCTCAACTGATATAACGCTGACGACGACGAATTTATGAACGCTCAAGAGATGATTGACGACTTTCATATCAAATATTCAACAAAAGCGCACTAAGAAACAACATTCATGTAAACATGAATAGTCAAGAAGAAAGAATAATGTCACAATTCTAGTCTTGTCAGACTCAGTTTTCTAGTCTTGTCAGATTTATTCTAACTTCATCATCTTGACTAGTCTCTATTGAGTCTAGCGTCGACTGAGAAACACACATATGTAGTCAACTTCTTTTCTGTAACTATCTTTCTTTCTTAGCATTTATCTTCTAGTTAAATGATACTCATATTGACTCGCTCTATGCTGATTTCTAACAACAAGTTAAAGAGATTATCTCGTCATCATTAATCTACTTTAAGCGTTCTAGATTTCAGAAAATACTCAATTCTTCATTGTTCACTGATGAAAAGAACTCTATTTGAGAGAACTGATATGAAAAAGTTCAGAACAAGCTGAAAATCAACGCTGATCTCTTTTCAAGTGAATGAGTCAAGCTGAGCTACATACATTTCAGATTATTCAATGATGTAGCTGAAATCACTCAGTCAAGACGTGAACGTGACTGTTTCAACTTATACAAGATTGTCGATGAGCTTTTGAAAGAGCTATCTCAGTTGTTTAATGATTCAGATAAAGAAGTCAACTTTCATAGAAACTACTACAACTTAATTCAAGAACAGAAGAAATTCAGCGAGTTTTATACTCAATTTCAACGATTATTCTTTTATCTAGACTATCAAGAAAAACAGCTGATCATTGATCTAAAGAATAAAATAAACTCTCGACTTCAATTCACTTAAGTAACTCAATTGATTCAATTCAATACTCTGAAAGAAATTCGTTTCTATCTCATTTGATTGAATAATGATCAACAAGCTATTCAAGAGATCAAGAATAGAGAAGCAATGATCAAAGTTAAAACAATTAAACAGATCATCTTTGCTGAAGAATCAGTCAAAGCTACTCGTAGAATCATAGAAATGAAAATGACTGATCAGTCAAAATCACGTGATGCTGTTTTGACTAACATCAAAGAAAATGACTTACTAATTGAAAACTGCTTTCTATGTCATAAGTCTGATCATACTTCTAAAGAGTGCTCAAATAAATCTTTCAGAATTAATGCATTAAATGATGAGTTTGATCATTTTTTGAACTTCAATTCAGAGTCTGATTCAAAAAACTAGTCATTTCTTTCAGAATCATCAAAAAGATAAAGATCATTTCTTTGTGCAATTTAATCAACGAAATTTCATCTATCAAAAAGAACTACTTCGAAAAGTTATTTCTAGTTGATATCACTTTATTCTCGCAAGACGAATTCTTCAAGCTACGATCTTTGATAGATAGTGACTCAGCGATCTACATCTTGATTCATACAAAGTTAGTCAATCAAATATGTCAGAAGTTCGAAATTCAACTCATATGACTAGTTAAAGAGAAGTTAATAAGAGAATATTGTTAGAAATCTGTCTAAAGCGAGTTGAATAGAAATGTCATTTAACTAGAAGATAAATGCTAAGAAAGAAAGATAGCTACAGAAAAAAAGCTGACTACATATGTGTTTCTCAGTCAACGCTAGACTCAATAGAAACTAGTCAAGATGATGAAGTGAGAATAGATTTGACAAGACTAGAAGACTGAGTCTGACAAGACTAGAATTGTGACATTACTTCTCTCTCTTCAACGATTCATGTTTGCATGAATGTATTTTCTGCTCGATTCTGTTGATTGACTGAATAGTCGAAAGCACTTCTAACACAATTTGTTCAAATATTGAATATAAAAATCGTCAACTATCTTCTGAGCGTTCATAAATTCGTCGTCATCAGCGTTGTATCAATTGAGATCATTGTCATAGTCATTTCATTTGACTTTATACTGAAGTCGTCTTCGATATCGACGAAAATTCAATATATCATCAATTTTTCATTCATCTTCATCGTTTATCACTATTGATTCGAAGAGCTTGTTCTTTTGACCAGGCAAGAGATCGTCAACGACGAAGCAAAGCATGTCAGAATGAAATATGTCATGAACATGCATAGTCTCTGATAATTTCAACTTATATGACGAGTCAATGAAATCTAGATTGATGAAGAAATCGAGCATTTTGTCATCTAGCTTCTTGAAAGATCTTGCTGTAACGATGTTTCATTCATTCAGAAACATCTTTGATTCGATCTTGTAATTGATCTTCTTTCTATGCTTGTTAGTTTGATTCATCATTTGTTCTCATGTTTTGATCAAAGCTTCACGAGCGAAGATCAATGTCTTGTTCATTTGTTCAGATATATTCTTGACTCGATTGATCTGCAAGCGTTCGCGAGTGCTTTCATACTTGATGATGTCAGAGTCGAAGCTTCTACAAGAATGAAAGATCTTGTTCATAAAGAAGAAAGTCAAGAAGATGATTGAGAACAAGACGTTATTGTTGACAAACTCAATTATGAGTAGTCACTTAAATCAATCATCTTGCATATATGAACAGAAGAATCAAAGATATCTTTCGACGTTCTGATTGACTCGTTTACTTTGATCGTTGATCTGAAGATGATAGACTGTAGAGAGTCGAAGATTAATGTCTAGTCTTTTGCAAAGCGACTTTCATAAAATGAAGGTAAATTGCGAATCTCGATCAGATACTATGAAGCTTGATAGATCATGAGTTCAATATACTCATTGAATCAGCATTTCAGCTGTCTTTTCGACAATGATATCTTCATTCTCAGTGATGCAAGAAATATAATGTCTTTCTTTTGACAATCTGCAGATGATCATCAGAATAGCGTTGTACTCGCTTGAATCAGATAGATCGATAATGAAGTTCATTGCTATGTCTTGTCATCGCTGTTCAGATATCGATAGAGATTGAAGCAAGTCGTTTGATTTATTTCTAGATGTCTTTGAACGTTGACAGATATAGCAGTTTTGAATATATCAATCTATCGTTTTTCGCATGAATGATCAATAGTAGTTTCGCTTTATGATCTTCACAGTTCTAAGAATATCAGAATGATCAACTGATGATTGATCGTGTATCTCACGAATCAGATTCATTTGTAAAAGCTCGTTGAAAGAGACTCATAGCTGACTATCATGATACAAGATTTCATTCTGAGTTCAACAATTCTTCAATTTGATATCTTCATATTGTGTCTCGTCTCTTGCTATTGCTTCGCGAAGTAGTGTACAATTCTCGTCGATCTCATTAGTTTCAAGAATCTGTTTATAAATTGATTTCTCGATGTTCTTCTTTAGATCAGCAATTTTCATTCAATTCAAAGTCAGAATAATGATTCATTGATAGCAAATGCACTCATCTTCTGAACTTCTAGAAACTGAATCGACTTGACGAGTCAATGCATCGACTTTGATGTTTTATTTGTCTGAACGATACATGATTTTAAAGTTGAAGTCAACAAGCTTTTGTACTCAGCGCATTTGACGTCTACTTAGCTCTTTATCTTTCATTAATGACGTTAAAGCTTGATGATCAGTGAACATCTTGATGAGTAGCTCAGTCAATTTCAGTTCAGATCATCAATGTGTTGAGATCATGTCTAGATCATTCAATCAAAGAGACTCAGAGCTGATATGTATGTATTGTTCTTTAGAGATAGTTATAACAAGACATTAAGAATACAGAAGAGAAAGAGTGCAAGCTCTTTTATAAATAATGACTTGAGACTGCGCTAGACTCAATACAGATGTGATGTAATAGATCAGATGTGTTTGTCTAAAAGAATGATGAAAGAGATGAATGAAGAAAGTGCTGAACAATGAGAAGAAGTGCTGAGAATGATTCAAAGAAGTGCGCTAGATTCAAACTAGACATAGCATCATGACTTGCTTTAATCAAATTGATTAGAGTTAGAATGCTTGAAGACATGAATGATTGCTAGTAATTTCTTGTCATAGATCTCGTAATTGCACTCAGCGAGACTCAGATTCTTGCTGTAGTAGATCATCGAATGCAATGTTTCTTCGTCATCGTACTGAGAAAGTATGTCATCGTTGACGTAGTCAAATGAGTCTGTTTCAAGAATAGTCTCTTTATTCTGATCAAAATGACGAAGAATAGAGACTTCAGTCATTCGTTTCTTCATATGATCAAAGATTGTTTGACAAGCTTGATTTCATTCAAATATCACCTCTTTTTGAGTTAGTTGAATCAGAGAATGAACAATCTTCGAAAAGTTCTTTATAAAACGTCGATAGAAGTTGCAGAAGTCAACGAAGAACTGCATCTGAGTGAGATTTGTAGAAGTAGATCATTCGACTACTGCTTGTACTTTTCTGAGATTCATCTTTAGTTCTTCAATAAATAGCAATAGTCTCAGAAAGAAGATCTTCTGAACGTGAAACTTGCATTTGTTTATATTCATCTGTAGATCGATCTCTCATAATTTATGTAGAACTAGTCGTACGTGTTTCTTATGTTTCTTCAGTGTTTTGCTGTAGATGATAATGTCATCTAGATAGATCTGACAAAACTGATGTAGATAATCAAACAGCACGTCGTTCATATAGTGTTGATAGAAAAAGAGATTGTTGATTAATTTGAAAGACATCACGTGATATTTGTAGAAGTCAAAAGAGGTAATAAAGATAGTCAAATCTTCGCTATTCAAATGCATGTATAGTTTGTTGAAGACAACTATTATATTCAATCGAGTCAGATATTTGCTATCTTGAATATGAGCGAGAGTTTCGTCTATTAAGAGTAGAGAGTAGCGATTTCGTTTGATCAAAGCATTGAGCTTTCTATAGTCGATGCAGAAACGCAGACTATCATCTTTCTTTTCGACGAATAGTATGAGCGAAGCGTATGAGATTGAGCTGAAAGATATAAAGTTCTTATTCAGATGTTCAATCAGATAATTTTTCATCTTTTGAAGCTTGTAATCAGACATATGATAGAGATGACTTCGAGAAGATGTTCTCTCGTCTGTCAACTTGATTTTGTGATCGTAGAAGCGATGAGAAGATAGTTGATCAGTCATAGCTCGATCAAACACATCTAGATAGTTGTAACGGTTGTCCCTTTAACAACACAAGGTATATACAGAGACCAAACAGTAATCACTATTACTAGACTTGAGGTCTGGAGATAGCTGAGACAATAATACGTATTGACTACTTACATGAGTTGAGC
>JAABUS010004105.1_pt1 | contig 21815 bp, 18 predicted proteins | sample 5560161 | NCBI WGS metagenome assembly JAABUS01 (sample SAMN10711885, study PRJNA513376) | rock metagenome | isolation source: Antarctica rocks | place: Antarctica: Victoria Land, Trio Nunatak nord | collected 2016-01-04
TCAAAATGTATGATTTTAAACATGAATCAGAGAATCATATTAATTGATAGCTGCAGAAATATCACGATCAAAATTAATGTTATGTTCAAAAAGAACTCAAATGCTAAGCGAGTTGTTCTTGCAAAATTTAAGATTGTGATTTCATCTCAGACTTTAATGAATATATTTATTCTAGTTCAACAAGCGAATCAATTGTTTAATGATTGAAAACTCATCTTTGAACTCTGCTATAATCATGATTTAAATCAAAGTAACGACTTGTACACTTATATAGTCAATGCTAATTTGAGTTTCGTTCAACTCAAAAATGTCACAGATCGACACATCATCATTCAACATCACGCTAGACTTAAAAAGATAGTAAAATTCAGCGAGAAAGAATGCTTTCTAGTCAACTTAATTTATCACTCTCTGACAATCACTGACTGAAGAACTAGTCAAATGACAAGTAAGAAACGTGAAGAAGTTACTTTGATAATCACAATCACTGTAATCTTGACACAGAGTCAAAACATGTTCAATTAAAACGTGTTTTTTAATACAAAACAAGTTTTATCAAACAACATCATTGTTTACAATCAATCAAGAGCAGTCACTCAGATAGTTGCTGTAACTTCGTGATATTTTAGTTTATAAAAAGATCAAAGACTGATCATCAACATTCTCAAGCAGAATTGAATGTTAATCGATTTAGTCTTAAACACTATCTCAAGAATTAAGTCTTCTTAAGTTTATTCACTGAGTACTAAAGATAAGCAAGTAATAGATGAAACTTTTGATAAGCTTCAACTGAATGAAAAACTGAATTATGTCATTGAGACTACGTCGTTCAATTATTCAATATTCATTGTTTAATGAATCTTAGCAAATGATCAGCGTACAAAATGAGTAGTCATAAATATTAAAGAACTTAATAAAATCATCTTGTAATCTTGTTGAACAGTTATCTCATGTCTCTTCAGATCGACATAATCAATGTCGTGATTGATGCTATTTATATATTCATAATGAACGTCAAAAAATACTTTCATTAGTGAAATGTATGAAGAAAAGATCATCATAAGCTCATAATGATCAGTCATTGAGATCAAGAGCAGTTCAATGTAACAGTGATGAGTTTCAAAAACTCTTCGTCATATGTTCAACGTCAGACTGACAGAATTCTGCGCTCACATTGAGATTATGCAAAAGTTTACATGAACAATATAATCATTTTCTCACGCAGTTTAAAAGATCATTTTAATCATTTGAAAGTCATCTTTGAACTTTTCGCTTCGCTTTGAATTTCATTGTCATCAAGCAAGACATTTTTAAATTACTCATTTGTTATCTTACTAAAACAAAAGATGAACGATTTTGATCTTGTTACAACGATTGAAAAACTAAAGACAATTACTAAACTTTGATTTTCTGCAACTTTAAATGAACTGAACATTTATCTTGATCTTATCAAGTGATTACAAAACTACGTTCAATCTTATGCGCAAATCATAAAATCTTTACAACGACGCAAGATTCTTTTGTTAAAACAAGTTCTCAAAGAATTGAGTAAGTTCAGAAAAAGAACTACAACTAAGATATGTTTCGTCTCAACAATCTTTGAAATGAACGTGTTTGAGTATCTTAAAGAAATATTTAATAAATCAAGCATGCTGATTCATTTTGTGTTGAACTCATAACTTTACATGAACATAAATTCGTTTAAAGTCTTCAACTTCGCTGAAATAATTTATCATATGATTAATGACAAAATCAAATCAATATTGTTTCTCAGCAAAGAGTTAAACTCAGCAAAGAAGAACTATTAATCAACTGAATTAAAAGTAGCTGATTTGATTTAAGTTTTATGCAGAGTGAAAAACATGATTGAATTAATCAAAAGATCATTGATCATAGTTTACATCAATCATTTCATGATTATGTTCATAGTGAAGCAGTATTCTCTTACATTTACTGACATGAACAAGTTAAATCTGCAACTTGTTTAAGTTTTTCAATATTTATTCACTTTGAAGTTGAACGTTCATCACAAATCAAAGAATCAAAACATAGTCTTGAACGTCTTATTTCAACTTCTTCGAAATTGATTCAAGTATCAACTTGAACGAGAAAACATCTTAAATATGCTGCATGCTGACTCAACGATAAAATATTTGAATCGTACAATTTATGTTTTCGCTGCGTTCTTGATAAAGATGTTTTCAAAATTCAAAACAAGACTTACTTCAACAATTAAAGAAAACAAGAAGTAAGAAGATCTTTTGATCATTGCATTTAAGAAAACAGACGAGAAAAGTAATGATATTATCAAGAGACTCAAAGATGAAAGCTTTGTTCTCAGCAACAATCTGTTGCATCATAAAGAACTCGATTTCAAGCTTTGATTAATAATTTCAAAAGTCATGAAAACTGAGATTTTCAATCTTGCACACTTCTCTCATCATGCAAGCTTTCTGTTAGAAGTCGATTTAGAGCGAGTCATAAAGATGTAATATAATGAATAAATAAATACTAAGAAAGAAAAGTATCTACAGAAAAGAACTCGCTATTATATGTGTGCATTTTAGCTCTGTGCTAAACTCGATCAGAATGAAATCAGATGAAGACTAAACAAAGAATAGATGAAGATTGAGACGAAGACTGAGCGAAGAATAGACAAAGAATAGACGAAGATTAAAATCATAACAATATCTTCTTTTTCTTGACTATTCATGTTTGCATGAATGTTATTTCGTTAAGTCTTTTCATCAATCTTTCTATTAACTTTATATCATTAAAAATGTCTATTGTAGTCGACTCGCTATGTAGAGAATCGAAAAATAGAATGATGATCTTTTGTAGCAAACTCACTGTGAAAGCATCATTGAAGCAGACTTACTAGAAGAAAATCAACTAGCTCATCAAAAAGATCAATTCAGATTGCGTCATTGAAGCAGATTCACTAGTTGCATGTGAACATAGTAGTTTGATTCACTGATGAGTAAAATGATGTGAGTAGATAAATCATTGCATTGACGAAGAGTATCATTGAAGCAGACTCACTATTTGATTTCTATTTACTACACGTGTGTAGCAAGACTTGTTTTCAATGTCGTTCAAGCAGACTCACTATCAAATGACTGACTTTGTTGATGAGATCAATCATTATCTGTTCTTGTAGCAGATTCACTATCGAACGTGTCATTAAAGCAAACTCACTATTTGACACAGAAACTCAAGATAGATCGATTCACTGATAAATAAAGCGATGTGCTTGTAAATCATTGCATTGACGACGTCATTGTAGCAGACTCACTATGAGATTTGCTTCTGAAGTAAAGACTTCGATGCAGTTCTATGACTGACTTCGTTGCTTTCGCTGATCTTCTGATCTAGTTGAAAAGAGTTTTGATCTTTTATTTATACTCGCTGATCAGTTCATAAGAGAAGAAGAGTGAGTACTGTTGCATGATGAGTCAACTAGATTAAACTGATTATTGAGTCAAGTTTCGAGTTGATATTTTGAACTTGAATCGAGATCAAGTTGAATTGCTCACATTTTCAACTTGATTCAAGTCGAGTTGCTCATATTGTCAACTTGATGCAACTCGACTCGACTGAAAATTGAGTCAATTCAACTTAACTCATCAAGAACTCAAGCTTGATGTCAAAAGAGTTAAATATAGAAAATTTTTCGGTTTTTGACTTTTGCATTATCTTTTTGCATTATTCTTTTAATAGAAAGTCATGAAGAAAAACATGAAGATCATTTGATAAAGAGTTATAAAGAGAAACATGAAGATCATTTGATAGAAAGTCATGAAGAGAAACATGAAGAGAAACATGAAGAGAGTTATAATGAAGAACATAAAGAAAAACATGAAGAAAAAACATGAAGATCATTTGACTTTGATAGAAAGTCATAACGAGAAAACATAATAGAAAGTCATAAAGAAAATCATGAAGACTGTTTAATTAAGCTATTTACATTTATCTAATATCTTGTCGAGTTGAGTTGAGTTTTTGAGTCAAGTTATCAAATCAAGCTTCTCAACTCAACTCAAGTGCTTGAATTCAACTTCTCAATTCAACTCGACACTTTTTCAAAAAAATTTCAACTCAACTTAACACTTTTCAAGTCAAGTACTTGACTTGACGTGATCAGTCTAGTTTGCAACTATAATTATCTTTGATAACTCTGATCAGAAAGTTGCTGTGTAAAGATGACTTCGATTCATTTTCGTCTGCTTGAGTATTTCTTTCATTCACTTTCGCTTCAGCTGTAGAGATGTTTTATACAGCTTTGATTTTCAATCTCTTTTGAGTATCAAGTTGTTACGAATTGAACGCATTATCATCTCAATAACTTCGTCTGATTTTCAAGAGTTCATGTTTGTTATTGATCTTTGTATCAACTTTCATAAGTGAATATTTATTAACATCATGTTCATTTTCATCTGTAAAGTTTCTGTTGATGTTGCTCAATAAATGTTGATGATTTGTCATAATGCTCTTTCTTGCACTGATTTCAGCTTGATGCTCAGACTCTTTCAATAATCTTTTATCTTCTATGATGTATATCATATAATGATTTCGTGACTAAGCAAAGAATGCATCATCACGAAGTATATTTGCTTATTCATCATCATTGATGAGTCTCAAGTAGATTTAATGATTGTCTGCATGATTTTTTGTTTAATCACTAGTTTTGCTTTGACATGATGCATGTAAGTTACTTATTTCAGCTTGAAGTTCAGTTGAACTTTCAAGACTTTGATATTTGATTTTGAATTAATCTGATGTTTCATTAGCTTTACATCAACTTTCATATTGAATCATTTAGAAATTCTTGTAAAGTGAATCAACTCATGCTTTGTTATTAAGAATTTGATGTCATGCGTTTTTGATCACTGTTCACATTTATCATAAATCTCGTTAAGAACTCTGCAGTTGCATTTCATAAACTCTTCATATATCAAAATATTGATGTCATTCACGAAGTTTATGAAGTTAATTTTCAGCTTGATGTCATCACATGCTTCTAACAAGTTCGCATTGTAGAACAGATATAATATCAATGATAGCAAAAAGTCTTGTAATATATTAATGTTCACGCTGCAATTCATCATTATGTAATCATCAATTATGATCGTGATGCATCAATCTTTCAGAAAGTTCTTCACAAACTCAAGAAGCAGTTTAGAAACTTTTCTCTTCTTTATGTCATGTAAAAGTTTGCTGTGCATCACATTGTTAAACGCATTCTTCTCATTCAGATTCAGCAGTGAAACTACTCTTCTTCTTATGTCACTTCACACAGTATATATTTTTTCTTTAATTAGTTGCAAAGTTGTATCTGTTAATCTGTGCTTGTGAACTTTCATCTGAATGTTCAATATTGAGTTGCAAGCTTCTATGATATTTTGCAGATGTTTGAATATGATGAACTTTAATACTTTATTCAATGTGTTAAATAACACAATTAATTTATATATTTTTGCATTAAAGTAATTTTTCTTGTCTGACTTTTGCATCACTATTGTGACTGCGCTCTTGAACTGAGTTAATTGTAGTCTCTTCTGTAAACATCTTTCAAAGAAAAAGCATATTTATTCTGACATGTTGTTGATGAGTCTGCGTATTATTTTATTTATGTATCTCATGTGTCTTGATGTTTTATCAAATGTCACTTTGTAAATAATTCTTTTAATTTTATAATGCATCAGCGAAGCATCATCTTCAATCAAGAATGAGTACTTGAAGTTTATTGTATTCAGCATAAAAATCTTTGAAGATAATGAAAAGTGAGTTTAAAACATCATTTTCACTTTATTTTGCATTGTTGTGATGATGTCAGAGCATTTTGACTTGATCAGAAGAAGAATTGTTGTTTGAATCAATGTATCTGCAATTGCATTTCTTGCTCATTTCGCAGTTTTGAACAGTTTTCTTGAGAATTGTTTAATGTTCTGCATGATCTTTTAATATTCACTGCATTTCTATTTTCTGATGATCTTACTTTTCTTGTCACATGCTTGAATGTACTTTGTTCAATCATCAATGATTTGACAGCTTCTTTTCATTCATTGCATGCTTTTGATGATCTTTGTACACTTCTTCATTCATTTTGCTTTGATCATTTCATGTGATCTCACTCAAAAAGTGAAAATCTTGATTATCTTCTTCAGTGCATTCAGCAGTTACTTGATGTATTTATTTATGCATCAACATCTCATTTCATGATTTAACAATGATTTTAACATTTGTTCTTTCAGAATATTAATGAACTTCTCTTCATTTATTATCTTTCAATTACAGCGCGATTTTTATGCTGATTCTTTGCAGACTTTGAGATTTATAATTGTCTGTATCAACAGATGATCTGAAAAGTTTTTCATTTCTTTATTGATTTTGCATTGTATTAATCAATTCATAATGTTATCTGTCGTGAAAATCAAATTTATTGTCATTTAAGATTCTTGATAATTTCTTGTAATTGTGTCTTAAGATAATGTTAGCGATGTATCAATGTTTATGATCATTTTAATTAACTCATTTGATAGTAAATATTGTCTTGAATAGAATGATTCTTCTCATGTGAAGTGATGCAGATTGAAGTTTTTTACAAGAATGCTTTCTTTTGACATGTGCAGCATCTTTTCAATGTCTGAAAGATTTTCTTTTTCATGAATAATTTTATGATTTCTGAGTGATGAATTGTATACTTCATGAATGTGTATAACTTTCTGAATCATCTGTGCATCATCTGTTAGTATTTGTAACGTAATTGTATCTACATCTTTGAAGTATCATGTTGAATATCAGATGTTGTTGTTGATTTTCTTGTTTATATAGAAACAGATTTTATCTTCATTATTCTTCAGTGTGAAGTTGACAGTTGCTGAGCAGTATGCTCTGAAAATGTCATCAAATTATCAGAGTTCTTAAAGAATCAGAATGTCATAGTTTTTTATCTTTTTCTCATGTAGTAGTGTTATCATCATCTTGTTTCTGAACTTGTAAACGTTGTACTGTAGTATTCAAAGCTTCTTTTGCTGAAACATTAAAGTTCATCTTTCAAACTGTTTTATGTTTTCTTGAGTGTTTGCAAAGTGCTTACTTCACTTGTAAGATTCTCAATAAAAGATGACATTGATAACAATGTGATTAATGTTGACTTTGATTCATTTGATCTTAACTTTTTGATCAAGTGATTCATTATAGTATTTTCTGATGTGATGACTGTGCTGAGTAAATGACTTTCATTCATTGAGCGTCTCTGCTTTCTCTTCAAATCATTGTTTATCAGCGATTTCAGATTGATAAATGTTTCTGTGAATGTCTTTGACATCGCTGTCTTGAGTTCTTTCTGTCTTTGTACAACATGATATAAAGATCTGTGCTTTGTGACTCTCTTTATTCTTTCTTTTTCAGCTTGTCATTTATGACATTGAGAGTCAAAGACTCTGTGTGTGTCTTAACATGCTTTACATTTTCACATATTTCAAGTCTGTTTGTAAAAACAGTGCTTCGAGCGATGATTCAACATACAGTAAATGCATTTTTATTTATTTTTGCATTCATACATCTTGTGATCATATTCTTGACACTTTAGACATTGATGCACTCTGCAGCTTAAGTCATAAAACTATGTGATCTTTATGTTGATTTCATGACATACTTTCTCATTGATTAGCTTGTTCATCATCTCAACGCTGACTATGCATATTATCAGTAAGATGTATCTTTTTTGCTCACTTTTCTTTGTGAATCACTTAATCTTCTTGATCATCATTTCTGAATGTATATCTTTGTTGATTTTAATGAGCATCTTCATTTCTTTCTTCTCTATGTTTTTAGACATTTCTTCAATTCTAATCTCATGTATTACTACTTTAAAACTAACTTCGCACAGACATGCATTCAACAATATCTCTTTGATTCAAAAATCGTTTTTCTTCAATGTTTTTTTGCTGCTTTTCATCTTGACTTAAAATATCAGCAGTTTTGATCATTTCTTCATCATCTTTATGTTTTTGCACATCAATAGCGTCTTGTCAACGTTAATCTCTTTCACTCATTTCACTATGTTCTTTGTTGTTATCATCATGATTCTCTTTACTTCTTCTTTCTCTTTGATGAAAATCTTTACTTTAAATTTCTTACAATGATTTTGCACTGATAATGATATGTTAATGTTGAACACAAGATGACTCTCAATTGATGTTGTCAACTTCATGCTCACTTCTGTCAATGTGTTCTCTCTTCTTCACAAACTCTTTTTTGAGTCTGCTCATTATCTTTTTCAATCTCTTCAACTGATTCTTCATGCGCTGATTGACAGTCAATGCAACAACATGTTGATGCATCAGCTTTTCTATCATTTCTGTCAAACTTCTCATCTTCTTTCAAAGCATCAGCTCATTGTTTCTACATTTATTGAGCTCATAGAGTATTTGCAGCTTGTGTAATTTCTTCTGTATATCTTTCGTCTTGACTGAATTCTTCTGCAAGATAGCAATAATTGTCTCTTGTTCATTTGTTAACATCACGTCAACAATGCTTCTCATCTGTTCTTGATAATCAGAATGAAGTGCAAGCATCATGTTAATGATGTGCTTTGTCTTTAGATAGTTTAAGTAATTCATTTTCGTGATTCAATTTGTTTAATTTCATAATAATTTCAGCAAAATAGTTGATAGAAAGTTTAATAAAGCATTTGATAAAGAATTTGACAGAGTGTTTGATAAAGTATTTAATAGAAAATTTGATAAAGCATTTAATAAAGAATTTAACAGAGTGTTTAATAGAGAATTTGACAAAGAATTCAATAAAGCGTTTGATAGAGAAATTGATAAAGTGAGTAGATGAGTGAGTAAATGAGCGAGTAAATGAATGAGTAAATGAGTGAGTAAATGAATGAGTAGATGAGCGAGTAAATGAGCGAGTAGATGAGCGAGTAAATGAGCAAGTAAATGAGTGAGTAGATGAGTGAGTAAATGAGTGAGTAAATGAGTTGAACTTCATTGAAAATTGAACAATTAACTGTAATAAATTTAGCTTTTGCAACTTTAATAAAAGAATCAATCATTTTACAGATTAAATAATTAAGATTAACTCAACATCGACGTTTTGACAAATTCAGCTAAAATTGACTACAAGCTCACCAAGCTAGCATCAGTCAAAAACATATGTTTAGTCGAGCTTCTAGCTTGCAAGCTTCAACAGCACACTCATCAACGACTAATAGCTAGCTACAAGCGCTTGTATCTTTTGATGACAGTCATTTGCTCAAAAGACATCAATTGCTCAAAAGATATAATGCGCAATACATGTTCGCTTTTCATATGTTTCTACATTCAAGATTCGTATGTAATCAAATAAATCATTTGATGAATTGATTATTTAAGTAGCTATTTAACCATCTATTTAAACATGAAGAATGCTTGGTAGAAAAACATGAAGAGCGCTTGGTAGGAAAACATGAAGAGTGCTTGGTAGAGTGCTTGGTAGAGAAACATGAAGAGTGTTTGATAGAATGCTTGATAGAGAAACATGAAGAATGCTTGGTAGGAAAACATGAAGAGCGCTTGGTAGGGAAACATAAAGAGCGCTTGGTAGGGAAACATGAAGGGTGCTTGGTAGAGAGTCATGAAGAATGCTTGATAGAGAGTCATGTAGAAAGTCATGTAGAAAGCATTGTTTGATTCGTGTTATGCGCTCGATCGACGCGTATTTTGAAGCATGTAGAATGTTTGATAGAGCGTTTGATAGAAAGCTCAGTCGATAGCTCAATAGATAGCTCAGTAGAAAGGTCGATAGAAAGATTGATAGAAAGATTGATAGAAAGATTGATAGAAAGATCAGTAGAAAGATTGGTCGAAAGGTCAGTAGAAAGCTCATCAGTAGAAAGATCAATAGAAAGATCGATCGAAAGATCAGTAGAAAGCTCACTAGATGACTCAATCAAAAGATCAGTAGAAAGATCGATCGAAAGATCAGTAGAAAGCTCAGTGAAAAGCTCAGTAGAAAGCATTGTTTGAAGCATTGTTTGACTCATGTTATGCGCTTGATTAACGCGTCTTTTGAAGCATGTTTTGAAACGAGTAGACTGACTAGTAGACGAACGAGTAGATAGCTGAGTTAATAGCTGAACATGTTGATATTTTGATTGTTGTTGTTCTAGAAAGTAGAAACTATGAAGGGAAAAAGAAGGTGAAAACTTCGAGCTTTCTAGCGTCAGTTTTATAAAGCTCGAAGCGAAGATTATCGAGTAGATAGCTGAGCATGTAAAGTGACGAGTAGATAGAAAGTCATGTAGAAAGCATTGTTTGAAGCACTGTTTGACGTGTTTTATGCGCTTGATCGACGCGTTTGATAGAGAGTAGAATGAAGAGTAGATAGGCAAGTAGGGTAAAAAGTAGATGAGCGAGTAGATAGACGAGTAAAGTAAAGAGTAGGTGAGCGAGTAGGTAGACGAGTAGAGTGAAGAGTAGATGAGCGAGTAGATAGACGAGTAGAATGAAGAGTAGTGCTAAATCAGCTAAATCAGCTTGTAGCTGATCTATGTAGCATGTAAGCTAATCAACGATGCAAACTCAGCTGACAGCTAGCTTGTAGCAAACGTCTCATCTAGTAGCTAGCATATGCGTCTCGAGCGCATTAGTATTGAATGAATTCTGCTCACTAGCTCACAAGCTATCTAAGCTCTTTGTCGAAATGTCGAAGAAGCTAGTGATATGACATCAAAATCAGTTGATAGAAGCAACTGCATTACTAATCAGCAGATGCAGAACAAAGTGACAAAGTCAACAAAAAGTGTGTTTACTTAAAAGCATATTGCAGAATATCAGCAACAGAGAATTAAAAGAGTTAAAGATATTGTATTCTTAAAAACAGTTACTCATAATATTATAACTTCAGCAAACATTTACATAGAATAATAATTTAAACTATCATATCTGATATGATCATCAACACATGCTTCAATGCAAGTTGATTTGTGCAATGAAGCATGAACATGCTACAAAAATAATGTTATAGACATTGTCATAATATTTCTCAAAAGTCAAAGTTAATCTTATTGTAAAGCTATATTTAGTTCATTTAAACTCTTTATACTACACATAAACATGTTGATGTTTTTAATTATTTCAAGTTATTGTCAAGCTTTTAACATGTTGCATGTCAACAGAATTCTTCTTTCAATAATATGCAATATATTCAAGAGCTTATTTCATTTCAGTTATTTATTTAATTATTGCTTCATTTTGCGCTCATTGCTTCTGATTTTCTTCAACAATTTATTCATATGAAGTTTATTACATCTGAATTAATTTTGCATGCAGTATTGCAATGTATAGCAACTTTGACAATGATGTTCTTGATGATGAACACTTTCAATGAAATGAATGTTGCAGTTGAATTGTATCAACATGAACAGACTGCATTGATCTTGAAATGTATGAATGTTTCAATCAATACAATCAGAAACTACAAGTCAAAGTAGAAGAAATGATGAGTAAGATCTTCTTCAATGTCTTTGTATAACATACATTGAGTGAAGTAGAAGTTTTATATGAAACATGAATTCATGAATAATTAAATAGTGATGAAAGATAAATTCATCATGTTTTTGAACAAGAAAGTTCTATTGCAAAAACTTCATACAAATCATTACAAGCAGTCTTGTATAACTGCTATGAGAAAGAAAGTGCAACAGACGTTGAAATTTGATTCAATTGACAATTATGTTTCTGTTATCATTTCTTTGTACAATTATCAGCAATCTTTCGATCATGCTACATCTTTTCATTCATGAGAGATTAAGATAAAAGTTCTTTTGAAAGATTGTATGAAGAAGAAGCATGCGAGAAGAAAAGCTCAATATCTTGATCGCGATGTCAATACTTTGCGAAATAAATATGAGTAACGACAAATGATTGATGTTGTACGAAGCTGTTGAACTCATGAGCTCTCTCAAAAATGAGTCACGACTCAAACTGTGAAATTCACTCATCATACAACGCTTGATTTTTTGATGAATCATATGATGTTGATGCGTGAAGAAAATCATCATCATCTGTAGTTGACTGATTTGTTTTCTTTGAACTTGAAGAATAAAAATCTCATTTCTTATACAATGCACGTTTGCATCTTGAACAATGAAAAAATGAATCAGACTGAGTGAATTGAATACAAGACAGTTGTACAATATAAGAATTCATTGCTGTGCATCATCTTGCAGCTTGCTTTTTGTTACGAGCGTATCAAGATTGAATAAAGCTAGTCAATGTCTTTAGTTAAAATCTGACTCAATCTCAATTTTCTTTTCTCAACATCTTTTTGTTCAACATTTCTTTGTTCAACATCTTTTTATTCAACATCATCTTTCTTTCTACATCACATTCTACTCATGTCACAAACATATTTTCTTCAAGCTTAACACAGTTTCTGAATATTACTTAAATAAAAGTTCTTGTACTCATCTTCTTCTGTATTCTTAATATTCAGTTATAGCTATTTCTAAAGATCAAGCACTATCAATTCTGATCTTCATTGATTGTATCATTTAGACATGATTCTGACATTATATTAAGAATTCATTAATCACATGATACTGATCTCATTACTCATTTAACATACTCGTCTAAACAGAATGAGTTTAAAGAAATTCATTTACCTGATGATCAACGATAATTGAAAGATAAAACAACACTAGAAAGTTTAATAAAATCAACAACAAGACTGTTTGAATTGCTAAACAACTTATTGCTCACTAAGTACACAAAGTTCACTTGATCAAGAGAATCAACTCATTCTCATGAAGCAGATGAGTGAAAATAAGCTGTTCAACTAAATTAAAAGAATCACGATAAAGAATCTTCGTGAATTGCTTAAGAATCAAATCAATTGATAGATTCAATGATAAAGAATCTTCGTTGTTTGCTAGAGAATCAATTAAATCAATTAACAAACAAATCTCATCTTTTTTGTTGAAGATTAAACATCACTTTATACATCTTTCTTCTTCAATCGTTGAGCATCATCATTCATTCAATCTTTCTTTTCAAACAAATCTCATCATGTCTAGTTGTTCATTTATTGAAGAGCATTTCGAAGAATTTCAAAATCATTTCTCTCAGATCTCTGATGCTGATTCATCAGAATCATGAACGAAATCATCAAGTGCTGCATCATTCATTCATGAAGATGATGAATCATTTGCTGAAACAATGATACTCTTCATGTTTTATGAAATCTGAAAGACTTGAAGTCTAGCTCTTGATGAGAAAACAGATCAACTTTACGAGTTAAATAAACAACAAGAAGACGAAATTAAAGAGTTGAAGACTAGACTTCAAGCTAAAGAAAATACTTCTTCTGATTTCATCTACTTTAAGCGTTCTAGATCTCAAAAAATACTCGATTCTTCGCTGTTTACTGATGAAAAGAACTCTACTTGAAAGAATTGATACGAAAAAATTTAGAATAAACTAAAGATCAACATTGATCTCTTTTCTAATAAATGAGTCAAACTGAGCTATGTACATTTCAGATTATTCAATGACGCAGCTGAAGTCATTCAATCTAGATGTGAACGTGACTATGTCAATTTCTATAAGATTGTCAATGATCTTTTGAAAAAACTAGCTGAGTTATTCAATGATTCAGATAAGAAAGTTAACTTTCATAAAAAATACTACAACTTGATTCAAGAATTCAAGAAATTGAATGAATTTTATACTCAGTTTCAACGTTTATCTTTTTATTTAAACTATCACAAGAAGCAACTGATTGCTGATCTGAAAGATAAAATACATTCTCATCTTTAATTCATTTAAGTAAATCAACTAGTTCAATCTGATTTTCTAAAAGAAATTCATTTCTATCTGATTTGTTTGAATAATGATCAGCGAGTCATTCAAGAGATCAAGAACAAGATCAAATGCATTGATGATTTTTCTAAAACTATCTTTCATAAAGTGACTGTTATCACTCAATCAGTTGATCACTTGAAGTCTGATCATTTAAAGTCACGTGACGTGATTTTAACTAACATCAAAGAAGCAGACATTCTAGTTGAAAGCTGTTTCATTTATCATAAATCAGATCATAGTTCTAAAGAGTGCTTCAATCAACTCACTAGAATTAATACAGTGAACAATGAATATGATTGCTTCAATTTTGATTCAAATTTTGATTTAAAAAACTAGTTATCTCTTCGAAAGTCATTGAAGAGATAAAGATTATATTTTTGTGCAAACTAGATGAAATTTTATTAAAAGAGAATTACTTTGAAAAGTCATTTTTAATTGATGCTCATTTCATCTTGCAGAATCAATTCTTCAGTCTTCATTCACTAATAAACAGTGATTCAATTGCTCATATGCTCATACACGTTAATTTAGTCAATAGAGTATGCAAGAAACTAGAAATTCAATTTATATCACTGACAAAAGAGAAGTTAATAAAAGATTATGATGAGAAGATATTTAAGAAAATCATCACTTATAAAATTCTACTCAATCTCATCATTGAAAGTCATAAGAAATTGACTGTATCAATGTTGATAGCTGATATTGATCATCATGAAGTCATATTAAGTAAGCTTTGAATGAATAAAAACGAAATATTACTGAATATGCAAAACGATGTCATTGTTTTTTTGAATCAATTGAATACTTCTATTTCGATTTTTTCGATCTCTCTCAATTCAAAGCACTCAAGTTAATGTCAGAATCATGTCTAGATGAGTCAATCAGCGAAAGTCAGAGTTGAATAATGCTTGATCTTTAAAGATAACTATAACTGAATATTAAGAATACAGAAGAAGATGAGTACAAAAGCTTTTATTTAAGTAATATTCAGAGACTGCGCTAAGTTCAAAGAAAATGTGTTTGTGACATGAGTAGAATGTGATGTAGAAAGAAAGATGATGTTGAACAAAAAGATGTTGAGAAAAGAAAATAGAGACTGAGTCAGATCTGAGTCAAAGACACTGACTAGTTCTATTCAGTCTTGATATGCTCGTAACATTATTCTTTTCTTCGAAAATTCATGTTCGCATAAATGTCGCTCATTTGCTTGCTTTCTTATTGAGTTATTTCGATACTAGCGTGACTTTCTTGAGTATAGCACATGAAATTCATTCAAAACTTTCTCAAAGTCATCGAATTCTTTTTTATTAACATAGTATCATTCATCATTTCTATCTAGATCTTTTCATTTGATCTTGTACTGTATTCAATCTTGATAGCGTCTGAAGTTCAGAATGTCATTTATCTTTCAATGTTCATCATTATCATCATCAATAATGATGAGTCTGAGAGATTCTGCATGCTGTTCTGATAGAGAGTCTTCTGAATATGATTGCAGTAGCTTTGAGCTGAACATCGAATGCAGATGCTTCATGCTGACTGATAAATGAAGATGATAGAAGATTCTCGCTTTGACAGTGATCTGATATAATTCTAGTTGTTTGTCTTTCAAATCTTTGCATGATTTCGTGATTTTGACGTTTCTGAAGAATAGTCAAACTCAGTCATCTATCTCATAGATGACGTCTCGTCTATGTTTATTGATCTGTGCTTCAATGATCAGCTTCGTCTTTTTCAATTGTTGACGATTGAAGCTCAGTAGCTCTTTCATTTGAATGACAATATCATCTGCTTTTCTAACTTTCAATCGTTCATGAATGATTTTGTAGTTAGTCGTATCTGAATCGAAACTCATTCGAGAGTGAAAATCTTTATTGAAGTAGAAAGATGTCAGAATCGTGCCTAGATGAGTCAATCAGCGAAAGTCAGAGTTGAATAGTGCTTGATCTTTAGAGATAGTTATAACTGAATATTAAGAATACAGAAAAAGATTGATACAAAAGCTTCTATTTATGTAATGTTCAGAGACTGCGCTAGACTCGAAAGAAATGTGTTTGTGACATGAAAAGAATGTGATGTAGATGAACAAGATGTTGGTGAAAGAAAAGAGTGTTGAGAAAGAAAAAGAGTGTTGAGTCATATTTGAGTCATATCTGAGTCATATCTGACTAGCTCGCTGATTAGTTCTAATCATTACGCAGAGAACTCGCTAGCGTTCACTGCGAATTGATTAAAGCTTCAGCCTTGTTCAGTCTTGATACGCTCGTAACATTACTTTCTTCTTCGAAAATTCATGTTCGCATGAATGTAGTTTCTTTGCTCGCTTTTGTTGATAGTTATTTCGATATTTAGCGCGATTTGTTTGAATATAGCTTATGAAATTCATTTAAAACTTTCTCTGAGTCATCGAATTTCCCTTTATCGACATAGTATCATTCATTGTCTCTATCTAAATCTGTTCATTTGACTTTATACTGTATTTGATCTCGATAGCATCTGAAGTTCAATATATTGTCTATCTTTCAGTGTTCATCGTTTTCAATAGTGATTGATCTGAGTGATTCTGAATGCTGTTTTGGTAGAAAATCTTCTGAATACAATTGCAGTAACTTTGAGCTGAATATTGAATGCAGATGCTTTATGCTGACTGATAGATGAAGATGATAAAAGATACTCACTTTCGCAGTGATTTGATAGAGACTCAGCTATTTGTCTTTCAAATCTTTGCAGAGTTTCGTTGTCTTGACGTTTCTGAAAGATAGTCAAACTCAGTCATCTACTTCATAAATGACGTCTCATCTATGTTTATTGATCTGAACTTCAATGATCAGCTTCATCTTTTTCAATTGTTGACGATCGAAGCTCAGTAACTCTTTCATTTGAATGATAATATCATCTGCTTTTTTAGCTTCAAGTCGTTCACAAGTTGTTTTGTAGTCAGTTGTATTTGAATTAAAACTCATTCGAGGGTGAAATTCTTTATTGAAGTAGAAGAAGATCATTGAAGTGATTAAGAAGATATTGAAATTGTCGCTGAATTTTATCATAAATATTCATTTGACTCAGTCGTTCTGCATGTAATTGCAGTAGATTCTAAGTTCGCGTTCAACGTCTTGATTGACTCGTTTCGATTGATCGTTGATCTCAGAATGATAGACTGTGAATAAACTAGCTGTGATTCTCAGTCGTCTGCAAAGACTCTTTCACATAGTTGATATGAATTGAAAGTCTCTGTTCGAAACAATAGAACTGAGTAGATCATGCAGTCGATAGACGTTTCATAGCATGATTCAAACCGTTTCTTCGACTGAGATGTCATCGTCTTCTCAATGACAGAAAACATAGTGACGTTCTTTGATGAGACGACATATGATTGTGCAAATGACGTTATAGTCTTCTGATAGAGATAGCTCAGTAATGAAGTTCATAGCTATATCTTTTCAGCGTTCTTGTGAAATGAGTAGAGAATGATGAAGTTCATTGATGTTATTTCTAGAGACTTTGCTTCGCTGACAGGCATGACAGTTTCGAATGTACTGTCTGACTGTGACTCAATGACCTGATCAATAGTAGAATCGTTGAATTAGATCGATAGTTCGTCTATTGTCGAAGTGAGAGATTGAGAGCTGATCATGAATTTTCTGCAGCAGTTTCGTATGCATATTCTTGAGAACTCACAGTAAGTCTTTTCTAAATAGAACGTCGTCAATGATTTCGCAGTCTTTCAATTTAGTGATATGAAATTTGAGCTTGTTTTCGTTCATAGTTTGCCTATATTCGCTGCAGAACTCATCAGTTTGATTGATCATATGTACTCATTGATAGAGATTTGCTTTTGATTCAACAGATAGAACATTGACTCTATCGAGAATCAGAATAGTTTGAAAACGATCTTCAAGACGTTGAGCTGATTCAGAGACGTTCGCTAGAGACATTCTGATTAAAGCATCGACTTTAGTGTTCATTTTGCCTGATTTAAAGATGATCTGAAAGTTGAACTTCGATAGAATGTTCAGATAATTGACTTGTCGTTGACTCAACTGTTTGTTTTTCATGAAAATCTTCAAAGACTGATGATCGATGAACATCTGAATGAGTAGTTCAATGCATTTCAGCTTGAGTCGTCAGTGTTCAAAGCATCGAATAATGACTAGCAATTTCTTGTCATAGATGTGATAATTGATTTCAGTGAGAATCATGCTTTTGCTGTAGAAGATCATCGAATGAAAAACTCTCTCGTCATCATACTGAGATAGTATTTCACCTTTTACATAGTTTGAAGCATTGATCTTCAGAATAGCTTGTCGTTTGAGATTGAAGTGATGAAGTACTGAGGTTGAGCTGACTTGTTTCTTTAGATTGTCAAAGACTTGAACACAGACATTGTTTCAAACAAAAGACGTGTTCTTTCTAGTCAGCTGAGTGAATGATTTGACTAGCTTCAAGAAGTTCTTAATGAAATGACGATAGAAGTTAACAAATTTCACGAAGCTCTGAATTTCTTTTAAATTGGTCGAAGTGATTCAGCTGACTATGACTGTCACTTTGCTGAGATTCATACGAAGATCTAGTTCTGATACGATGACTTCTAGAAAGACAGTCTCTTTTACATTGAATTTGCACTTTCAAATATTCATCTGCAGTTCAGCTTCGCGTAGTCAACTCAATACTAGTTTGACGTGATTTCTATGTTTCTTTTTCGTTTTGCTATAGATAAGAATGTCATCTAGATAAACTTGACAAAAGTCGTTCAGAAAGTCTCATAAAACATCATTCATATATTGCTGAAATGAGATTAATTCATTAGTCAGTTCAAAGAGTAGCATCTTATATTTATATGCTTCTAAAGCAGTGATAAAAGTGATGTAATTCTCATTATCAAGATGCATTTGAAGTTTGTTGAATGTTGATATGATATTCAATCTCGTCAGATGCTTGCAATTCACTATCTTTTCAATGATCTCATTTATTAGCGATAAAGAATATCTATTTCTTTTGAAAATGACATTTAGCTTTTGATAGTTCACGCAGAATCAAAGATCTTTCTTTGCTTTGAGAACAAATAGAACGAAGAAGAAATAGAGAGTCTGACTAGAAGTGATGAGTTTCTTCGACAGATTCTTGTTTAAGTACTTCTTTATCTTCAGAAGTTTGACAGAAAACATTCAATAGACTCGACAGTGAGAGAGCGTTGAATCACTGATAAGCTCAATTTTATGATCATAGAAGCGATGAGAGAGCAGTTTATTCAATTGAGCTCGATCAAAAACATCTAGAAACTCATGATATTTCAATGACAGCTTTGCTTTAATATCTTTCAAATTCTGAGTCATTTCATTGATTAAAGAGACGTTTAAAGCGTTCAAATTGCACTGAGTATTGTACGTGATTTCTCTATTAATATCAGTCATGAATAAAGCAAAGACTTCAGTCTGATTCTTTTTTGATTGATTTAGTAAAGTTTTAAACGAAGCTGCATCTATGCTTTGAATCAAGAATGACTCTTTCTGAGCAGTGATTGAAATGAATCATTTAAGCATTATAGAAGTCTTAGTCTGAATGATTGAAAAAGACGAAGTTGATTGCAATCAATTTGAGTGCTTTGAATTAAGAGAGATCGAAAAAATCGAAATAGAAGTATTTAATTGATTCAAAAAAACAATGACATCGTTTTGCATATTCAGTAATATTTCGTTTTTATTCATTCAGAGCTTACTTAATATGACTTCATGATGATCAATATCAGCTATCAACATTGATACAGTCAATTTCTTATGACTTTCAATGATGAGATTGAGTAGAATTTTATGAGTGATGATCTTCTTAGATATCTTCTCATCATAATCTCTTATTAGCTTCTCTTTTGTCAAAGATATAAATTGAATTTCTAGTTTCTTGCATACTTTATTGACTAGATTAGCATGTATAAGCGTATGAGCGACTGAATCACTGTTTATTAGTGAACGAAGGCTGAAGAGTTGATTCTGCGAGATGAGATGAGCATCAATTAGAAACGACTTTTCAAAGTAATTTTCTTCTGATAGAATTTCATCTAGTTTGCTCAAAGATATAATCTCTATTTCTTCAATGACTTTTGAAGAGATGACTAGTTTTTTGAATTGAAATTCAAATCAAAATCAAACTTGAAACAATCATATTCATTATTCACTGCATTGATTCTGATAAATCAATCAGAGCACTCTTTAGAACTATGATCTGATTTATAACATATGAAACAGATTTCAACTAGAACGTCTGCTTCTTTGACGCTAGTTAAAATCGCGTCACACGACTTTAGATGATCAGATTTTGAATGATTAACTGACTGAGTAACAACAGCTTTATAAAAGATGATCTTTGACAGATTGTTAATGCATTTGATGAGATTGACTTTGTTCTTGATTTCTTGAATGACTCGCTGATCATTATTCAAATGAATCAGGTAGAAACGAATCTCTTTGAGAGAATCAGATTGAACTAATTGATCTATTCAAATAAATTGAAGACGAGAATTTATTTTATCTTTCAGATCGATGATCAGTTGCTTTTCGTGATACTTCAGATAAAAAGATAATCGTTGAAACTGAGTGTAAAACTCGCTGAACTTCTTTAATTCTTGAATCAAGTTGTAGTATTCTTTATGAAAGTTGACTTTCTTATCTGAATCATTGAACAACTCAGCTAGTTCTTTCAAAAGATTATTGACGATCTTATAGAAATTGACACAGTCACGTTCGCGTCTAGATTGAGTGACATCAGTTGCGTCATCGAATAATCTGAAATGTACATAGCTCAGTTTGACTCGTTCATTTGAAAAGAGATTGACGTTGATCTCTAGTTTATTCTGAATTTTGTCGTATCAGTTTTCTCAAGTAGAATTCTTTTTATCAGTAAATCAGAAAGAATCAGGTATTTTCTGAAATCTAGAACGCTTAAAGTAGATGAAATCAGAAGAAGTGATTTCTTTAGTTTGAAGTCTAGTCTTCAACTCTTTGATTTCGTCATCTCATTGTTTACTCAGCTCATTGAGTCAATCTGTTTCTTCGTTGAGAGTTATGCATCGAGTCTTTCAGTTTTCAATAGAAACAGAGAGTATTACTGTTTCAGCAAATGACTCATCGTCTTCATTGATGAATGATTCAACACTAGAGAGTTTCGATGAATCAATCTCAGAAGTTTGAGAAAAGCGACTTTGAAATTCTTTGAAACGTTCTTTGATAAATAAACGTTTTGACATGATGAAATTTGAAGAAAGAACGAGATCAAGCGAATGACGATGCTCGACAGTATTAATAAAGACGTATGATCAAGTGTTTAATCTTCAGGAAAGAATGTTGTTGATTAGAAAGATATTTTGATTTGTGAGTTTTTTGAGTGATTCTCAAGCAATTCATGAAGATTCTTTATCATCAATTCTCTTAATTGAGTTGAACAGCTTATTTTCACTCGTCTGTTTCACAAGAATGAGTTGATTCTCTTGATTGAGTGAACTTTGCATACTTAGTGAGCAATAAGTTATCTAGCGATTCAAACAGTCTTGTTGTTGATTCTATTAAACTCTCTAGTGTTGTTCAGTCTTTTGATTGCGTCGATCATCAAATAAATGAATTTCTTTAAACTCGTTCTGTCTGTATAAATATGTTGAATGAGTAATGAGATCAGTATCATGTGATTAACGAATTCTTAATATAATGTCAAAATCGTGTCTAGATGAGTCAATCAGCGAAAGTCAGAGTTGAATAGTGCTTAATCTTTAAAGATAACTATAACTGAATATTAAGAATACAGAAGAAGATGAGTACAAAAGCTTCTATTTAAGTAATATTCAGAGACTGCGCTAAGCTTGAAGAGAATGTGTTTGTGACATGAGTAGAATGTGATGTAGAAAGAAAGATGATGTTGAACAAAAAGATGTTGAAAAAAGAAAATAGAGACTGAGTCAGATCTGAGTCAAAG